>Ga0160441_100405_pt1 | contig 35826 bp, 31 predicted proteins | sample HID1971K_E1MG_FD_108260 | JGI IMG/M metagenome (GOLD analysis project Ga0160441, IMG submission 108260) | Enriched millipede-associated microbial communities from UW Madison campus, WI, USA - HID1971K_E1 MG | ecosystem: Host-associated > Arthropoda: Insects > Digestive system > Unclassified ... | reverse complement strand
GTCCCGCGTTTCGTCTCGCTTCGCTCGCTCAACGACCGGTACTCGGCTGGCACGGGTCGGCCAGGACCCGGTCGTTGAGCGAGCGAGGTACGAGCGAGACGAAACGCCCCGGCCGCACGGTCGACCCACGGCGAGGACTCGGATAGTCTGGTCGGCTCCCCTTCCGGCGACGTCTGCCGCGTGGAGCAGAGGGGAACCCCGTGGGTCACATCGACATCGCCGCCGTCTCGTACGCGCTGCCGGACGGCCGGCCGCTGCTCGACGACGTCTCGTTTCGCGTCGGCGAAGGGTCGACGACGGCGCTCATCGGACAGAACGGCGCCGGCAAGACGACGCTGCTGAGGATCATCCGCGACGAGACCCCCGCACTGTCGGGCGTGGTCTCGATCGACGGCGGTCTGGGCGTCATGGACCAGTTCGTCGGCCACGGCGAGCCCGGGCAGACCGTGCACGACCTGCTCATCTCGGTCGCTCCCGACCGCGTGCGCCGCGCCGCGCGCGAGCTCGAAGACGCCGAGGCGGCGATCATCGAGCGCGACGACCTCGACACGCAGATGCGCTACGCCGGCGCGCTCGCCGACTACGCCGAGGCGGGCGGCTACGAGTACGAGACCGTGTGGGACACGTGCACCACCTCGGCCCTCGGCATCCCGTTCACAAGGGCTCGGTACCGCGAACTGACGACGCTGTCGGGCGGTGAGCAGAAGCGGCTCGCGCTGGAGGCGCTGCTGCGCGGGCCCGACCAGGTGCTGCTGCTGGACGAGCCCGACAACTACCTCGACGTGCCCGGCAAGCGGTGGCTCGAGGAGCGCCTGCGCGAGACGCCGAAGACGGTGCTGCTGGTGTCGCACGACCGCGAGCTGCTGGCGCGCGCGGCCGACCGCATCGTGACGCTCGAGGCCGGGGGCGCGGGCAGCACGGCGTGGGTGCACGGCGGAGGCTTCGGCACCTACCATCGGGCCCGCGAGGACCGCATGGCGCGGCTCGACGAGCTGCGGCGCCGATGGGACGAGCAGCACGTGAAGCTCAAGGAGCTGGTCGCGACGCTCAAGGTCAAGGCGACGGCGAACGACGCGTTCACGTCGCGGTATCGCGCGGCGCAGACCCGGCTGCGCAAGTTCGAGGAGGCGGGGCCGCCCGAAGAGCGCCCGCCCGAGCAAGACCTCGCGCTGCGCCTGCGCGGAGCCCGCACGGGCAAGCGCGCCGTGGTCGCCGAGCAGCTCGAGCTGACCGGGCTCATGAAGCCGTTCGACGTCGAGGTGTGGTTCGGCGACCGTGTCGCGGTGCTGGGCTCGAACGGGTCCGGCAAGTCGCACTTCCTGCGCCTGCTCGCCCGCGGCGGCACCGACCCCGACGGACGGCTGGGACACCTCACGACGACGGGCGCCGGGCTGGAGGCCGTCGACCATGAGGGCCGGGCGATCCTCGGCGCCCGCGTGGTGCCCGGCTGGTTCGCGCAGACCCACCGGCATCCCGAGTTCGACGGACGCACGCTGCTGGACATCCTGCACCGCGGCGAGGACGCCCGTGCCGGGCTTCCGCGCGACGCGGCGTCCAGCGCCCTCGACCGCTACGGGCTCGTCGCGCAGGCCGAGCAGACGTTCGACAGCCTGTCGGGCGGGCAGCAGGCACGGTTCCAGATCCTGCTGCTGGAGCTGTCGGGCGCGACCCTGCTCCTCCTGGACGAGCCGACCGACAACCTCGACCTCGTCTCGGCCGAGGCGCTGCAGGACGCGCTCGCCCGGTTCGAGGGCACGGTGCTGGCCGTGACGCACGACCGCTGGCTGGCGAAGTCGTTCGACCGGTTCCTCGTGTTCGGCGCGGACGGCCGCGTCTTCGAGTCCGACGCCCCCGTGTGGGACGAGACCCGCGTGGCTCGCGCCCGGTGAACAGACGAGTGGATGCCGGCGTCCGCGGGATCCGGCATCCACTCGTCTTGCCGACTCGGGAGGCGCGAGGGGTGGCGGGTAGGCTGGTCCCGTGAGCATGGACATCGAACTCGGCCGGGCCAAGCGGGCGCGTCGCGCCTATTCGTTCGACGACATCGCGGTGGTGCCGTCGCGGCGTACGCGCAATCCGGAGGACGTGTCGACGGCCTGGACGATCGACGCGTTCAGCTTCGACATCCCCGTGCTGGGTGCGCCGATGGACTCGGTGGTGAGCCCGCGCACGGCGATCATGCTCGGCCAGCTCGGCGGACTGGGCGTCCTCGACCTCGAGGGGCTGTGGACGCGCTATGACGACCCCGAGCCGCTGCTCGCCGAGATCGCCGGCCTCGAGAAGGCCGCTGCGACCCGCCGCATGCAGGAGCTGTACTCCGAGCCGATCAAGCCCGAGCTGGTGCGCGACCGGCTCGCCGAGATCCGCGCGGCCGGGGTGACCGTGGCCGGTTCGCTCACGCCGCAGCGCACGCAGGACCTGTACGAGACCGTCGTCGCCGCGGGCGTCGACCTGTTCGTGATCCGCGGCACCACGGTGTCGGCCGAGCACGTGTCGAGCGTCGATCAGCCGCTCAACCTCAAGAAGTTCATCTACGACCTCGACGTCCCGGTGATCGTCGGCGGTGCGTCGACCTACACGGCCGCACTGCACCTGATGCGTACCGGCGCGGCCGGTGTGCTCGTCGGGTTCGGCGGGGGAGCGGCGTCGACGACGCGTGCCACGCTGGGTCTGCACGCGCCGATGGCCACCGCCGTCGCGGACGTCGCGGGCGCACGGCGCGACTACCTCGACGAGTCGGGCGGGCGCTACGTGCACGTCATCGCCGACGGCGGCGTGGGCACGTCGGGCGACATCGTCAAGGCGATCGCGATGGGAGCGGATGCCGTCATGCTCGGCGTGGCGCTCGCGCGCGCGACGGATGCCCCGGGCCGCGGCTTCCACTGGGGCCCCGAGGCGCACCACGCCAAGCTGCCCCGCGGCCGGCGCGTGAAGGTCGACCAGGTGGCGTCGCTCGAAGAGGTGCTGTACGGCCCCGCGCCCGTCGCCGACGGCACCGCGAACCTCATCGGGGCCCTGCGCAAGTCGATGGCCACGACCGGGTACTCCGACCTCAAGGAGTTCCAGCGCGTCGAGGTCGTCGTCGCCCCTTACGCCGCGGGATGAGCGACCCGGACGACGAGTCCCGGTCGCCGAGCGAGCGGGGGACGAGCGAGACGAGACGCTCCGAGCCGACCGACGGCTCAAGCGTTTCGTCTGCGCGCGCCAGTGCGCCCTCCGCTCAACGACCGGATGACGACGCCGTGCCCGAAGCGTTCCCGCCGACCCTGCGCGAGGTGCTGCTGCGGCCGCGGTGGATCGGCATGCTGCTGCTGTGCCTCGTGGTCGCCGGTGTCTTCGCCTGGCTCGGCCAGTGGCAGCTCTCGCGTGCCGTCCAGGTCGATCCCACGCCTCCCGGTGCGAGCGAGGTGGTGCGCCCTATCGGCGATGTGGTGCAGCCGGGCGAGTACCTCAATGATCCGCTCATCGGTCAGCGCGTCCGGGCGAGCGGCACGTGGGTTCCGGGCGACTTCCTCATCGTCCAGTCGCGTTACAACGACGGCGTCGAAGGCTACTGGGTGACTGGTCAGCTGCGCCTCGACGACGGTCAGACCGAGGTCGACGGACCGGTGTCTGTGGCCGTGGCGCTCGGCTGGGCCGGGACGGAGGATGCCGCGCGCGCGGCTGTCGAGCGACTCGAGGCCGAGGCATCCGATGCCGAAGTCATCGACGTGACGGGGCGGCTGATCGCCGATGAGGGTCCGGTGCTTCCGCCGCACGGCGCCGATCCGCAGACGATGACGCGCATGTCGCCGGCCGCCCTGCTCGGCCGCTGGCACGACATCGAGGAGCTCAACGTCTACCGGCCGTACTTGGCGTCGGAGGACGCGCTCGGCGGGCTCGACGCGATCTCGTCGCCGGCGCCCGAAGAGGGCTCGACCGTCAACTGGCTGAACATCTTCTACGCCGTCGAGTGGGCCGTCTTCGCCGGCTTCGCGTTCTATCTCTGGTACCGCCTTGCGAAGGATGCGTGGGAGAAGGAGATCGAGGACCTCTCCGACGACGAGGGCGACCCCGAGGGCGACCCCGAGGTCGCCGGCGACGGGCCCGGCGGGGGCGAGGCGGCGCGCGGGTAGACTGGGGGTATGCCCCGCGCCCCCAAGCTCGCTTCCTTTCCGGCGATCCGCGGAGCCCTGAAGTTCTACCAGATCTGCTCGATCATCACGGGCACCATGCTGCTGTTGCTGGTCGCCGAGATGGTCGTCAAGTACGCCGTCGGCTACGAGCTGTTCCTCGGCGGATCGGGCGGCTTCCTGTGGTTCGCGCCCGTCGTCGACACCGCCTCCGGTCTGGAGTCCACCGGCGACGGGGTCAACCTGTCGCTCGGCATCCTGATCGCCCACGGCTGGTTCTACGTGCTGTACCTGATCTCGTGCTTCCGCGTGTGGAGCCTCATGCGCTGGAACCTCGGCCGCCTGGCGATGCTCGCCGCCGGCGGCATCGTGCCGCTGCTGTCGTTCTTCATGGAGGCCCGCGTCGCCCGCGACGTGAAGTCCTACCTGGCCCAGCGCGAGGCCGATGAGCTCCACTCGCGCGCCGAGCACTCGTCCCTCACTCACGCGATCCCTACGGAGAACAAGCGTTGACAGAACAATCTGAGACCGACCAGCGTCCGGTCCTCGTCGTCGATTTCGGCGCGCAGTACGCGCAGCTGATCGCCCGACGCGTCCGCGAGGCCGGCGTCTACAGCGAGATCGTGCCGCACACTGCGACGGCGGCCGACATCGCCGCGAAGAACCCCGTCGGCATCATCCTGTCGGGCGGCCCCTCGTCGGTCTACGAGGCCGGCGCCCCGGCGCTCGACAGCGGCGTGTTCGACCTCGGCGTGCCGACGCTCGGCATCTGCTACGGCTTCCAGGTCATGGCGCAGGCGCTCGGCGGCGAGGTCGCGAACACCGGCCTGCGGGAGTACGGCGCGACGGATGCCGCGGTCACGGGTGACGGCGGCGTGCTGCTGGGCGGCCAGCCGGTCGAGCAGAACGTGTGGATGAGCCACGGCGACCAGGTCGCCAAGGCCCCCGAGGGGTTCGAGGTGCTCGCGTCGACCGGCGCCACGCCGGTGGCTGCGTTCGGGAGCGACGAGCGTCGCCTCTACGGCGTGCAGTGGCATCCCGAGGTCAAGCACTCTGACTACGGCCAGAACGTCATCGAGAACTTCCTGCACAAGGCGGCAGGGCTCCCCGCCGACTGGAACAGCGGCAACGTCATCGCCGAGCAGGTCGACAAGATCCGCGCGCAGGTCGGCACCGGCCGGGTGCTCTCGGCGCTGTCGGGCGGGGTCGACTCGGCCGTCTCGACGGCGCTCGTGCACAAGGCCGTCGGCGACCAGCTCGTCGCGGTGTTCGTCGACCACGGCCTTCTCCGCAAGGGCGAGCGCGAGCAGGTCGAGCAGGACTACGTCGCCTCGACCGGTGTGCGCCTGGTCACGGTCGACGCGCGCGAGCAGTTCCTCAGCGCCCTCGCCGGCGTCAGCGACCCCGAGCAGAAGCGCAAGATCATCGGCCGCGAGTTCATCCGTGCGTTCGAGAAGGTGCAGGCCGACCTCGTCGCCGAGGCGGCGGCCGAGGGCGAGCCGATCGGCTTCCTCGTGCAGGGCACGCTGTACCCCGACGTCGTCGAGTCCGGCGGCGGCACCGGCACCGCGAACATCAAGTCGCACCACAACGTCGGCGGCCTGCCCGAAGACCTGCAGTTCGAGCTCGTCGAGCCGCTGCGCACCCTGTTCAAGGACGAGGTGCGCGCGATCGGCCGCGAGCTCGGGCTTCCCGAGGTCATCGTGTCTCGCCAGCCCTTTCCGGGCCCCGGCCTCGGCATCCGCATCGTGGGTGAGGTCACCGCTGACCGTCTCGAGATTCTGCGCGATGCCGACGCCATCGCCCGCGAAGAGCTGACGAAGGCCGGCCTGGACGGCGAGATCTGGCAGTGCCCCGTCGTGCTGCTGGCCGACGTGCGCTCGGTGGGCGTGCAGGGCGACGGCCGCACCTACGGCCACCCGATCGTGCTGCGTCCGGTCTCGTCCGAAGACGCCATGACCGCCGACTGGACGCGCCTGCCCTACGACGTGCTGTCGAAGATCTCGAACCGCATCACCAACGAGGTGCGCGAGATCAACCGCGTCGTCCTCGACGTCACCTCGAAGCCCCCGGGGACCATCGAGTGGGAGTGACTTTCTGGATGCCGCGGGCTTTTGCCCGCGGCATCCACCCGTTGCGGCACGCCCTGCAGGGGAGGATGGACGGGTGAGCCCTGACACGCAGCTGCCCGACGCCGACTACGTGGTGCTCGGGAGCCGGATCGCCCTCGGGCTGGACGGCGGGTTCGCAGTGGCGGTGCCGGCGCGCCTGCGCCTGCTGGAGGCATCCGGTGCCCGCGCACCGCTCATGCTGAGCGTCGACGGCCAGCCGGCCGAGGTGCACGCCGCGCAGCGGCAGGCGTTCGTCGACGGTGGGCATGTGCAGTCTGCTTCGCGCGTGCGCAACCTGTTCGACGAGCTCGTCGCCGACCCGGCGTGGCTGTTCGCAGCCGGCGAGCCGGGTGCGCCGACGCCGGGCGTCGCCTACCGTACGGTTCGGGATGCCGCTGACCGACCGATCGTGTCGCTGCCGGTCTTCGAGAACGACCCCGAATGGCACCTGCGTGACGCGAACGTCGTCGTGCACGCACCGGGGGGCGACCGCGTGCTGCGCGGGTTCGGCGGACTGTACATCGCGTGGCTGGAGGCGATCGCCGGCGAGCGCCGTGCCGCGGCCGGAGACCCCGACCGGCGGTTCGTCGTGGTGTGCGAGTCGCGCCAGATCGGCGAGGCGCTGGTCGGCTGGGACGACCCGCGGGTGCGGCTCGTGCACACGGTGCACAACTCCCACCTTGCGGCGCCGCACGACGATCCGGCCGCGCCGGTCACCGGCCTGTGGGAGCGCTGGCTGCGCACGCTCGAGGCGTACGACGCGGTGCTCTGGCCGACGTCCGCGCAGCGCGAAGATGTCGCGGAGCGCTTCGGCGACCCGGGCACTTTCCACGTCGTGCCGAACACGATCGAGCTCGGCGAGCCTGCGGAGGCGGCATCCCGGGATCCCCACCGGGTCGTCATGCTCAACCGGCTCGCTCCGCAGAAGCGCGTCGACCTCGCCGTGCGGGCGTGGCCCGCGGTCGTCGCCGCCGTGCCCGACGCGCACCTCGACGTGTACGGCGAAGGTCCGCTGCGGGAGGAGCTGCAGGCACTGGTCGACGAACTCGGGGTGACGGCGTCGGTGACGCTGCACGGCGCGACGTCGGAGCGGGATGCCGTCTTCGACCGGTCGTCCGTCTTCCTCACCTCGACGGCGTTCGAGGGACAGGGACTGTCGATCGCGGAGGCGCTCGCCCGGGGCCTGCCCGTCGTGTCGACCGACGTCCGCTACGGCCCGCGCGAGGCGGTCGGCGATGCCGGCGTGCTCGTGCCCCCGGGTGACGTCGATGCGCTCGCCGCCGCGCTGATCGACCTGCTGCAGGACGACGCCCGGCGCGCCGAGCTGTCGGCGCGGGCGCGCGCGGCAGCCGCGGCGTTCGCGCCTGACGCGGTGCAGCCGGCACTGGTGGCCGCGCTGCGAGCCGCGGTCGCCGCCCCTTCGCGCCGGGTCGGCTGACCAGATCTGGCGATTCGCCACGTTTCGCGGCTGAGGCCGATACTTCGTGGCGACTCGCCAAGATCGGCCGGGCGGCTGGGCTCCGGCGGTTCGCCACGTTTGAGCGTCGCGGGTGGTGCTTCTTGGCGAGTCGCCAAAATCGGCGGGTCGCCAAGATCAGCCGAGCTGCCGGGCTCCGGCGGTTCGGCGGGTCGCCACGTTTGAGCGTCGCGGGTGGTGCTTCTTGGCGAGTCGCCAAAATCGGGCGGGGTAGGCCGGACGGGGCGGCGGAGACGCGCAGTGCCCGATCCGCCGAGGGCAGAGCCGCCGCGAGCGGAAGCGGATGCCGCGACCGCCGCCTGCGCGCAGGCTGAGGTCATGGCAGAAGAAGGCAAGATCCCCCAGTTCGGGGCCGAGGCCCGGCGCGAGCTGTTCCAGCAGCGCGTGCTCGTGCTCGACGGCCCGCTCGACGACGACAACGGCACGCTGCTGGCGACACAGCTGCTGGCACTGGCGGCCGAGGACGAGGCATCCGACATCGCTCTTTGGATCCACTCACCCGGCGGCTCCGTGCCGTCGATGCTCGCGATCCGCGATGTGATGCGGCTCATCCCCAACGACGTCGCGACGCTCGCGCTCGGCCTCGCGTGCAGCGCGGGGCAATTCCTGTTGTCGGCGGGAACCCCGGGCAAGCGGCGCGCGTTGCCGCACGCTCGCATTCTGATGCACCAGGGGTCGGCGGGCATCGGCGGCTCGACCGTCGACGTGGAGGTGCAGGCCGACGACCTGCGCTACACGCGCGACACCGTGCTCGGCATCGTCGCCGCCGACACCGGTCAGCCGCTCGAGCGCATCTTCGAGGACTCGCTGCACGACCGGTGGTACACCGCCGAGCAGGCGCGCGAATACGGCTTCATCGACGCGATCGTCGACGACTTCTCACAGGTCGTGCCGCGACGCCGGAGGCCCGCAGGGCTGGGAGTCGGAGTGGAGGCGGCGGCATGAGCGGTTACACGATCCCGAACGTGGTGGCGCAGCATCCACGCGGCGACCGCATCATGGACGTGTACTCGCACCTCCTCGCCGAGCGCGTCGTGTACCTCGGCACCGGCATCGACGCCGGCGTCGCGAACGCACTTATCGCGCAGTTGCTGCACCTGGACGCCGACAGTCCCGAACGCGACATCCAGCTCTACATCAACTGCGAGGGCGGGGACCCGTCGGCCATGCTCGCTGTCTACGACACGATGCAACACGTGCGGCCCGACGTCGCCACGACGGTCGTCGGCCAGGCGATCGGCGTCGGCGCGGTCATGCTCGCCGCCGGTGCGGCGGGTAAGCGCTCGGTGCTGCCGCACGCGAGGGTCGTGCTGCACCAGCCGGCCGGGCAGGGGCGGGGCGCGATCCCCGACCTGATCCTGCAGGCCGACGAGCTCGTCCGAGTGCGTGGCGAGGTCGAGGAGATCCTCGCGCGTCACACCGGAAAGGATGCCGCACAGCTGCGCGCCGACACCGACAGAGATCGCGTGTTCACGGCCGCCGACGCGGTCGCCTACGGCCTCGCCGACCACGTCCTCGAGCGGGCGCCCTTGTTCGCCGGCTGAGTCGCGCGGCCCGGGGTTGCGCTTCGTCCGCTCGAGCCGGTCGCCCAGCCTCGACGCCGAGGAGTACGCAGGCGGACGGGCGGCCCGGGTTGCGCTTCGTCTCGCTCGTTCCTCGCTCGCTCAGCGTCCGGGATCGGGCCGACCCCCGGTCGCTGAGCGAGCGCCAGCGAGACGAAGCGTGGTGCAGGAGCCGGGGTCGTCGCGATCGCCGGGGTTGCGCTTCGTCTCGCTCGTTCCTCGCTCGCTCAGCGTCCGGGATCGGGCCGACCGCCGGTCGCTGGGCGAGCGCCAGCGAGACGAAGCGTGGTGCAGGAGCCGGGGTCGTCGCGATCGCCGGGGTTGCGCTTCGTCTCGCTCGTTCCTCGCTCGCTCAGCGTCCGGGATCAGGCCGCCCCCTGGTCGCTGGCCGTCCGGGATCGGGCCGACCCCCGGTCGCTGAGCGAGCGCCAGCGAGACGAAGCGTGGTGCACGGACTCGCCGCAGCGACGAGACGCAGCGCCCTCGCTCGCTCAGCGTCCGGGTCCGGGATCAGATCGCGGTCGCGGGCCGTCCGGGATAGCGGCGCCGACTCCTCAACCGCCGCCGGACCCCGCGGCACCCGGCCAGATCTTGCCCTCCCACGGGTCGTAGTCGGCGATCAGCTCCTCCTGGGGCGGGCGTTCGTCCTCGGCCACATGCTGCAGGTTGACGCGCACGCGATACCACAGCGAGCTCGAACCGCGCATGCCGTCGATGAGCACGTCGGCCGGGTGCAGCTGCGCGTTCGCGGCCGGATGCCGCCGCATCCACTCCTGCAGCGCGGCGATCGACTCGGACTTGGTCTTCGTGCGGGCGATCTCGATGAGCGGCATCGTGGACTGGCGACGGCCGTCGGCGCCGCCGCCGCGCGGCGGCTTCTTCCCCGCGTCTCCTCCACGCGCCGCTGGCGCGTCGCGCGGAGCCTCTCGAGGCGGGGGCCCAGCCGGTCCGAGCTCTTCGGCCAGGCGCAGCAGCCCGTCGAGGCTGCCGACCACGTCGTCGATGCCGGCGTGCGGGTCGCCGAGCTCGGCGTACCGTGCGGGCACCGTGAGCACGGTGAACTCCCCGGGCCGGCGCGAGCGCACCTCGTCCCAGCCGAGCGGCGTCGAGACGCGGGCGTCGGGCAGCGGGCGGATCGAGTACGCGGATGCCACGGTCCGGTCCTTCGCGTTCTGGTTGAAGTCGACGAACACGCTCTCGCCGCGCTCCTCCTTCCACCACTGCGCCGTCGCGAGACCCGGCGCGCGGTTCGCGACCTCGCGGGCGAGCGTCTCGGCCGCGAGGCGCACCTGCGTGTAATCCCAGTGCGGCGCGATGCGGACGAGGATGTGGATGCCGCGAGAACCGCTCGTCTTCGGCCACCCGACCAGGCCGACGTCATCGAGCACCTCGCGTGCGACGAAGGCGACGTCGACGATCTGCGACCAGTCCACCCCGGGCATCGGGTCGAGGTCGATCCGCAGCTCATCGGGGTGGTCGAGGTCTTCGGCGCGCACCGGGTGCGGGTTCAGGTCGAGGCAGCCGAGGTTGACGATCCAGGCGAGGCCGGCGGCATCCCGGATCACGGCCTCTTCGGCGGATGTGCCGCGGGCGTAGTGCAGTGTCGCGGTGTCGATGAAGTCAGGGTGGTTCTCGGGCACGCGCTTCTGGAAGAACGGCTCGGCGTCGATGCCCTTCGGGAACCGCTTGAGCACCATGGGGCGCCCGCCGGCGCCGCGCAGCGCGCCCTCGGCGACCGACAGGTAGTAGCGCACGATGTCGAGCTTGGTGACACCGGGCTCGGGGAACACCATCTTCGTGGGGCTCGAGATGCGCACCTCGTGCCCGCCGACATCGAGGATCTCGGCCTCGGCCTTCGCGGGGGTCACGCCGCCCACGTTAGCGACGTCCCGCGACATCGACCAGGGGGCGCGCGTCAGGCGGCGAGGGCGAACGCCGTGCGGCAGCCGACGGCGCTGCGCTCGGCCGCGCGCGAGCGCAGGTCGTCGACCACGCCCGTCGTCAGCTCGATGAGCGTCACGTCGAGGGCTCCGGCCACGGCCGCGATCATCTCGCTCGACGGCTCCTTGAGCCCCCGCTCGATCTCGGACAGGTACTGCGGCGACACGCCCGCGCGGTCGGCGGTGTCGGCCAGGCGCTCGCCGCGTTCGTGTCGCAGGCGGCGCAGCCGGTCGCCGAGCGCGTCGCGCCACAGCGGTTCCGGGTCGCGGCGGGGCCGCGCGGGCTTGGTCGGCAGCGTGATGATCTCGGCCATGGCGTCACGATAGAACGGGATGCCGCCACCCGGCGACCCGTTCCGCCCACAGCAGAACGGCCGCCCGGAGAACGGACGGCCGTGCTGCGCGACGCCGCGGAACGCTCCGCGGAACCCCTCACTCCCGGGCGAACCTCAGCGTCACGATCTGGAACGGACGCAGGTCGAGGTGCACCACGTCGCCCTGGGCGTCGACCCCGTCGGCCGGCACCTCGCGCTCCAGCAGATCGACCTGCTGCACGCCGGCGACGTCGAACCCGGCGGTGAGCGTCGCGTGGGCGCGCACCCCGAGCGCCTCGTACAGACGCACCACCAGGTCGCCGCTGCCGTCCTCGGCGAGCTTCACGGCCTCGACCACCACACCCGGGCGGTCGATCGCGACGAGCGGCTCGATGGCCTCGACGGCCGCGTCCGCGACACGGCGCTGCGGGAGATTGATGCGATACCCCTCGGCGACCGCCTCCGACACGTCGGCGCCCACCACGAGACCGACCTGCAGCTCGTGGTGCCCCTGGTCCTGCGTCGGGTCGGGGAACAGCGCCGCGCGGATGAGCGACAGACGGGCGATCGTGATCGTGCCGCCCCGCTCGTCGCGCTGCTCGCGCGTGATGTCGTGGCCGTACGTCGAGTCGTTCACGACCGCGACGCCGAAGTCCGGCTCGGCGACGCGGATCCACCGGTGCGCGACGGTCTCGAAGCGTGCGGCATCCCACGACGTGTTCGTGTGCGTGGGGCGTTCGATGTGGCCGAACTGGATCTCCGACGAGGCGCGGTCGGTGTGCAGGTCGAGCGGGAACGCGAGCTTCAGCAGCTTCTGCTTCTCGTGCCAATCCAGCTCGAATGCGAACGACACCACGCGCGAGCCCTCGCCGAGGCTGATGCGCTCGACGACCGTCGAGTCGCCGAACCTCCGCTCCACGACGACCGCCGCCCCCTCGACGCCGATCGCCGACACCGACGTGAGGTCGCGCACGGTGTTGCGGTAGTGCACGTCGACGTCCCACGCGTCCCACTGCGTCGGGGTGTCGCGGTGCAGCTGCAGCAGGCCCGCGGCCCGGCCGGGAGGCACGACCTCGCGGCCCGACGCGAGGTCGACGGCCGAGACGACGAGCCCTCGCTCGTCGATCGTCGCGCGGACGATCCCGTTGTCGAGCACCCATCCGGTGCCCTCCGGCACGGGCGTGACGTCGGAGCCGCCGGCAGTCGGCCCGGCACCCAGGGCGCGCACGCCGTCCCGCGCGTGCGGCGCCGCGTTCGCCTCCAGCGTGCGCGAACCGGAGCCTGCGAGCGCGCGGAGGCTCTCGCGGATGATCTCCTCGAGCTCCCCCGCGACCCACGCGTAGTTGCGCTCGGCGTCGTGGTACACCCATGCGATCGACGAGCCGGGCAGGATGTCGTGGAACTGCTGCAGCAGCACGGTCTCCCACACCTTCTGCAGCCGCTCGGCCGGATACGGGATGCCGCACCGCACGCTCGCGGTGGCCGCCCACAGCTCGGCCTCACGCAGCAGGTGCTCGCTGCGCCGATTGCCCTGCTTGGTGTTGAGCTGACTCGTGTAGGTGCCGCGGTGGAACTCGAGGTAGAGCTCGCCCGACCACACCTCGGGGTGGGGATACTCCGCCTCGGCCGTCTCGAAGAAGCGTCGCGGCGTGCTGTGCACGACGCGGGGCGATCCTTCCAGCGAGCCGGTGCGCGTCACGGCGGCCGTCATCTCACGGGTCGGTCCGCCGCCGCCGTCGCCGTAGCCGTAGGGGAGGAGCGACACGGTGCCGCGGCCCTTGTCGGCGTAGTTGCGTTCGGCGTGCGCCAGCTCGTCCGCCGTCACGCGCGAGTTGTACGTGTCGACGGGCGGGAAGTGGGTGAACAGGCGGGTGCCGTCGATGCCCTCCCACAGGAACGTGTGGTGCGGCATCCGGTTCGTCTCGTTCCACGAGATCTTCTGCGTCAGGAACCAGCGGGCGCCGGCGGCCTTGGCGATCTGCGGGAGCGCGCCCGAGTAGCCGAACGAGTCGGGCAGCCACACCTCGGGGGTGTCGAGGTCGAATTCGCGCAGGAAGAACGACTTGCCGGCGACGAACTGCCGTGCCATCGCCTCGGAGCCCGGCATGTTGGTGTCGGATTCGACCCACATGCTGCCGACCGGGATGAAGCGGCCCTCCTTGACGCGGGCGCGGATGCGCTCGAACAGATCGGGGTAGATCTCCTTGATCCAGGCGTACTGCTGCGCGCTGGAGGCGACGAACACGAACTCCGGGTCCTCGTCCATGAGTGACAGCACGTTGGAGAACGTGCGCGACACCTTGCGGACGGTCTCGCGCACCGGCCACAGCCAGGCCGAGTCGATATGTGCGTGGCCGACCGCGTGCAGCGTATGGGCGGACGCCGACGCCGGGCTCGCGAGCACGGGTGCGAGCACCGCACGGCCGGCGGCCGCGGTGCCGGCGACGTCGTCGGGGTCGACGGTGTCGATCATGCGCTCCAGGGCGATGAGGATCTCGGCCCGTCGCGGCGACCCCTCGTCCAGCTCGCCCGCGAGACCCCGCAGCGCCAGCGTGTCGGCCAGCAGGTCGGCGACCTCGAGGTCGCGCAGACGCACGTCGAGGTGCCGCAGCGTGTAGATCGGGTCGCTGCCGGCGGTCGCGCTGTCGCCCACCGCTGTCGGCGCGAACGTGAAGAGGCTCCCGACGTCGGGGTTCGAGGCCGCCTCGATGTATACGTCGACCTTCCCGGCCGCGTCGACGGCCTCGGCCACCACGTTGTTGAGGGGTGCGATGCCCCGCACCGGGTGCCCCGCGGTGCTCCACACCATCGCCTCGCACTGGAAGCCGGGCTGGCCCTGCGTGAATCCGAGGTCGACGACGATCTCGGGGCGGGTGCGCGGCGGCAGGGCGCCGCCGGCGTCGCGCCACTCCGGCGGCACGGCGCCCTGGACGCGGAACCACGTCGTGCCCCACGGCCGTCCCCACAGGTCGCCGGGCGCGATCGGGGAGTACTGGCCCGCCGCGGCGGTGTCGAACGGGACGGGCTCGCCGGCGGCATCCCATCGGGTCGCCTGCAGGGGAGCCGACGCGCGGTACACGTGCGGCTGGAGCCGCTCGAGGACGAAGCGGTCGACGCGAAGACGGGCGAGGGAGGAACGGTCGTGCATGCGTGTGCTTTCGGGTGAGCGGGCGTCAGCCCTTGACGGAACCGGCGAGTGCGAACGACGCGCCGGAGAGCTTCTGGACGATGACGTACAGCACCACCATCGGCGCCGCGTACAGCACCGAATAGGCGGCGAGCTGGCCGTAGGCGATGGTGCCGTACTGTCCGAAGAAGTTGAAGATCGAGACGGCGGCGGGGAACTTGCTCGACGTGAACAGGAGCACGAACGGGACGAAGAAGTTGCCCCACGCACCCGTGAACACGAAGATGAACACCACGCCGATGCCCGGTCGCATGAGCGGCACGACGATGCGTGCCAGCGCCTGCATGGAGCTCGCGCCGTCGACCCAGGCGGCCTCTTCGAGCGAGATCGGCACCGAGTCCATGAAGTTCTTCAGCATCCAGATCGCCATCGGCAGCGACGTGGCCGCCATGAACAGGATGACGCCCCACGTCGAGTCGAGCAGTCCGAACGCGACGAACAGCGCGTAGACGGGCACCATCATGGCGGTCAGCGGCAGTCCGGTGCCGAAGAGGATCGCGTACATGAACGGCTTCTGGTACCGCGCGTTGTACCGCGACAGCGGATACGCGGCCAGCAGCGCCACCACCACGGTGATGAGCGCCGTGCCGAGCGAGATCACGATGGAGTTGAGCAGCGGCTGCCACGCGAGCTCCCACGTCATGACGTCGGTGTAGTTGTCGAGCGTCCATGTTCCGGGAAGCCGCATCGACACCGTCGCGTCGCCGTCGAACGAGGCGAACACCACCCACAGCAGCGGCACGAGGAAGAGCACGCCGATGAGGGCGAGCAGAATGGATGCCGTCACCTTGTGCGTGTGCTTGCGCGGGGCCGACACGCTCAGCGAGCGCCGCCCGGTGACGATGGCGCGGGTCTCGGTCGCGGTCTGGGCCGCCATGTCAGTCCACCTCCGGCTTGAGGGCGCGGATGTAGATGATCGAGAACACCGCGCCGATGAGGAGCGTCACCGTGGCGATCGCGGTGCCGTAGCCCACCTGGGCGAACTTGAACGCCTCCTGGTAGGCCAGCACCGGCAGCGTCGCCGACGACGAGCCGGGCCCGCCGCCGGTCATGACCCAGATGAGCGTGAACACGCCGAGCGTCTGCAGCGTCGTGAGCAGCAGGTTGGTGGAGATCGACCGGCGGATCACCGGGATGGTGACCCGGGTGAAGCGCTGCCACGCGCTCGCCCCGTCGATCGTCGCGGCCTCCATGAGGTCGGGCGGCACCTCCGAGAGCGCCGCGTTGTAGACCATCATCGAGAAGGCGGTGCCACGCCAGATGTTCGCGATGATCACCGACAGCATCGGAAAGTAGAAGAGCCACGCGGTGTGCTCCAGCCCGAACCAGCCGAGCGCCGCGTTGAGCGTGCCGTCCTTGGCGAAGAACGCGTACATCGCGAAGGCGGCCACGATCTCGGGCAGCACCCAGGCGAGCACGACGACGCCGCTGACGAGCGATTTGAGGGGTTTGATCGAGCTGCGCACGAGTACGGCCAGCAGCATCCCGAGCACGTTCTGCCCGATGACGGCCGAGGCGAGCACGAAGACCACCGTGAGCACGAACGAGTTCCAGAACTCGGCCGAGCCGAACAGCTCGATGTAGTTGTCCAGCCCGATGAACTGCGGGTTCGCCGCCCGCGGACCCGTCAGGGCGCGGTCGGTGAGCGATCCGTACAGCGAGTAGACGATCGGGCCGAGCATGAACGCGGCCAGCATGAGCACGGCCGGGACGAGCGGCAGGAGTCGGGGGAGCGAGCGGCCAGGGTGGCGCCGCGACCGGGGAGCGGTTCCCCGGTCGCGGCCCGCCAGACCGTCGGCGGTGACGGCGGTCATATGCGGATCAGCCGGCCTGCGTGTTCTCTTCGCCGACGATGCCGACGAGCGCCTCGTCGTACGTCTTCTGCGCGTCCTCCGGCGACGCCTGCCCGGTGACGACGGACTCCGTCGCCACGGGGATGTTCGACGAGATCTGCGAGTAGTCCGGTGTGGCCGGGCGGAAGTGGGTGTACTCGACGAGCGACGAGAAGAACTCGAACGACGCGTTGTAGTCGAGGTACTCCTGGCTGGCGGCGACGTCCGAGCGCACTGCGATCTGCCCCGCCTCTTCGTGGTACGTGAGGGCGTTCTCAGGGGTCAGCGCCTGCGCCATGAAGTCGAATGCGGCCTGCGGATCCTTCGCATGCGCACCCATGGCCAGCGTCCAGCCGCCCGACATGGAGGTGAAGCCGTCACCGCCGCCGTCCTGGGTGGGCATGGCGGCAAGGCCCAGGGTGTCGTTCCACTCCGGCCATTCGTTGTCGCCCGAGATCCATCCGCTGGGCAGCCACGAGCCGTCGATCGCGATGGCGAGCTTGCCCTGCGGCAGCAGCTCGTTCTGCACCTTCGAGCCCCAGGCGGCATCGAGCGCGTCCGCCGGGTCCGGCCCGAGACCCTCGTCGAACGCGGTCTGGTAGAACGTCAGCGCGTCGAGGAATCCGGCCGATCCGGTGAGCCACTTGTTGGAGGACGTGTCCATCAGCTCGTCGTCGGTGCCGTACAGCAGCATCTCGAAGCCCTGCATCGAGGTCGCCTCGCCCTGCGCCTTGCCGGCGTAGATGTTCAGCGGTGTGACGTCGGGGCTGGCCTTCTTCACGGCGCGCGCGGCGTCGAGGATGTCGTCCCACGACTCGGGCTGCCAGTCGGCGGGGAGCCCGGCGGCCTGGATCAGCTCCTTGTTGAAGTAGATGCCGCGGGTGTCGGTGCCCAGCGAGACGCCGTACGTCTTGCCGTCGTCACCGAGGCCGGCCTGCTTCGCGCCCTCGTCGTACAGGCTCCAGTCGTCCCAGTCGGCGAGGTAGTCGTCGATGGGCTGCAGGTACCCGGCTGCCGCGTCGGAGCGGATCTGGAAGGTGTCTTCGTAGATGACGTCGGGTGCGGTGTCGGCCGAGCCGTTCATCAGCGCCAGCTTGGTGAAGTACTGGTCCTGCTCGGCCTCGATGGGCACGAGCTCCACCTTGCGGTCGGGGTACTCCTTCTCGTACTCGTCCTTGGTCTTCTTCATGAGGTCGTCCATTGCCGTGAACGACGCCGTCTTCTGATAGGCGATGCGCAGCGTGTCTCCGTCCGCGCCGGAATCGCCGCCCGCACAGCCGGTCAGCCCGATGGTCAGGCCGCCGACGGCAAGGACGCCGAGCCCGATGACCGATCTCTTCATGAAAGCTCCTTTGCTCACTCTTGGGGGATGCGCAGACCTCGCGCAGGTGTTATTCAAACATGTTTAATAATTGTGTCAAGAGTCAGTTTCGCAACGCAGCGGTCTGCGTCAGGAAAGACCGATCATCAGATCTGACGCGCGAGCGGTGAATGCGCCGTCGAGGACCAGGGATGCCGCACCCGCGGCGGCCAGGTCGGTGCCGAGTCTGGCCTCACGCAGCACGAGCGGTCGCGTCGTGGTGATCTGCCGCACGGTCGGAAGGGCGGTGTCGAGTGCGGGCCGCAGTGCATCGCCGAGGCGGCTCCACACCGGCCCGCCGATCACGAAGGTCCCCGCATCCAGGATGTTGTTCAGCAGCACGAGCGCGCGGGCGAACGTGTCCGCGGCCCGATCGCGCACGTCCAGGGCACGGCGGTCGCCGTCCGAGATGCGCGCGCGCAACTCGTCGATCGCCCCCCATACCGCGGTCGGCGCGATCGCGGGCGACGACGTGACGCCGGCGTCGAACAGCAGCCGCTCCGGTGCCACCGAGACGCCGAGGCATCCGCGCTGCCCGCACATGCACTCCACCCCGCCCGGCTCGACGAGGAGGTGGCCGATGTCGCCCGCGTTGCCGGTCCTGCCCCGCACCGCCTCGCCGTCGACGGCCATGCCCAGGCCCACCCCCGCGCCGTAGTAGACCAGCGCGGCGTCATCCAGCGTGTGGTCAGCCTCGGCCCAGAGTTCGCCGACCATGGCTGCCACGACGTCCTTCTCGACGACGACGGGGTGACCGGTGGCCTCGGCGAGGAGGTCGCGCAGGCGGGTGTGGTGCCAGGTCGGCAGCAGCGGGGGCGTCAGCACGGTCCCGGCGTCATGGTCGATGGGACCCGGGGCGGCCACGCCGATGCCCAGCACACGATCCAGCGGCACGTCGGCCGACAGCAGCAGCGCGGTCGCGTCGCGGGCGAGCGCGGCGATCAGCCCGGCCGCATCAGCGTCGTCCGCGGGCGGTCGCTCCCGGTGCGCGACGATGTCGCCCGACAGATCGACGACGACGAACGTGTCCACCGAGGGATCGAGATGGATGCCGACGGCATAGCGCGCGGTGCGGTTGAGGTGCAGCGGCGTACGTGGCTTCCCCGGGCCCGCCACGACCCGGTCGCCCTCGACGACGAACCCCTCCGCGGCGAGGCGCCGGGCGACGTTGCCCAGCGTCTGCGCCGACAGCCCGGTGCGCGCGGCCAGCTCGATCCGACTGAGCCCGGCCGGCGATCGCCGGATCAGGTCGAGCACGAGCGTCTGGTTGTACGTGCCGACCGCGGGCATGTTCGATCCGCGCTTCATCGTCCCCTCCGTACAGGCATCCCTCTGCGCAGGCTACCCGCAGAGCGCCCGGGAACGCGAAGAGGCCGCCCGGTGACCGGGCGGCCTCTTCGCGAAAGGGGCGTCAGTTGTTGCCGCGGGCGATCGCGAGGATGCGCAGGATCTCGACGTAGAGCCACACGATCGTGACCATCAGGCCGAAGCCTGCGAGCCAGCCGAACTGGCGCGGGGCGCCGTTGCGCACGCCCTGCTGGATGTTGTCGAAGTCCAGCACCAGCGAGTACGCGGCCATGATGACCACGAAGATCCCGATGAGCACGCCCCACGGAATGCCGAAAGGACCCTCGTTGCTCAGCATGCCGAACGGACCGCCGGCGATCGGGACGTTGAAGAGCATCAGTCCGATGTTGACGAGCGAGAACACCATGTAGCCGAGCATCGCGATGAGGAAGACCTTGGTGGCCTTCTTCGACGCGCGCACCTTGCCGCTGGCGAAGAGGGCGAGAGTCACGCCGACGACGGCGAGTGTCGCGAGCGTCGCCTGCACGACGATGCCGGGCCACATGAACTCGAAGAACGCCGAGATGCCACCGATGAACAGGCCCTCAAGCGCCGCGTAGGCGAAGATCAGGCCGGGGCGGATCTTCTTGCGCGACGTGAAGATGACGACCATCGGCAGGACGAAGCCGCCGAGCGCGCCGACCATCCACGGCAGGATGTTCGGGTTCGGATTGACGGCGGTGACGCCTGCCATGGTCCAGATCCAGCCGGCGACCGCGCCGACGAGCAGCACGACGAAGAGCCCGACCGTCTTCCAGATGGTGTCTTCGTACGACATGCGCCCGGTCTCGACGGCGCCGGCCGCGGGAGCCGCGTACATGCCCTCGAGCTGCGCCTGTGCAGCGGCATCCGTCGACGTCCGCTGCGCGGTCGCGAACTGGGTCTGCGCACCCAGGTTGCCTGCCTGCGCACCCCCCGGGTAGGTCTGGACGGCCTTCGGGTCCTGGAAGGCCGGATTGTTGAACGCGGGGTTGTTGAGGGCCACTGCTCTCACACTCCAATGTCAAGGGATTCCAGCACGGTGCTGTTGATCAACAGTAACCGAATCGCGGCCTGCGAGGGCAGGAGCCGCCTGGGAGAGGGCCATGAACGGATGCCGCCGGCCCGGCCTCCTCCGATGCCCGGGCTAGCCTGGTGCGATGCCGCGCCGCACTCCGCTCGTCATCGGTCATCGGGGGGCGCCCGGGTATCGTCCCGAGCACTCCCGTTCGTCATACGCACTCGCGTTCGAGTTCGGGGTGGATGCGGTCGAACCCGATGTCGTGGTGTCGCGCGACGGGGTGCTGGTGGTGCGGCACGAGAACGAGATCTCGGGCACGACCGATGTCGCCGAGCGCCCGGAGTTCGCCGACCGCCGGACCACGAAGACCGTCGACGGTGCCGCGCTCACCGGCTGGTTCACCGAGGACTTCACGTGGGATGAACTCGCGACGCTCCACTGCCGCGAGCGGATCGCCGACGTGCGCCCGTCGAGTGCGACCTTCGACGGCGAGCAGACCGTGCTGCGGCTGCGCGATGTGCTCGACGCGACGCGCACGGCGTCGCTTGAGCAGGGCCGCGAGATCGGCGTCGTGCTCGAGATCAAGCATGCGACGTACTTCGCCTCGCTCGGCTGGGACGTCGCCGCCCTCGTCGAGGCAGAGCTGCGCGACGCGGGGTGGGATGCCGGGCAGTGGCCGCTCATCGTCGAGTCGTTCGAGTCGACCGTGCTGCTCGCGCTCAAGGAACGAGGCATCCCCGCGTCGTACGTGTACCTGCTCGAGGCGGCGGGGCGTCCGTTCGACCTCGTCGGCGCGCAGGGCAAGGCGGCGCCGACCTATGCGCACACCGCGTCGCCGGCGGGCCTGGACGGGCTGGTCGGGCGGGTGGACGGCATCAGCGTCGACAAGCGCATGATCCTGGCCCCCGATCGGCTGGGTCGCACGAACGGACCGTCACCCGTCGTGGCCGACGCGCACGCGCGCGGGCTGCGCGTGTTCACGTGGACGTGCCGCCCCGAGAACCGCTTCCTGATCGGCCAGTTCCGCACCCGTGGGGGTCCGTCCGAGTTCGGCGACTGGGAGGGGGAGTGGTCGGTGATCCGGGATGCCGGCGTCGACGGCGTCTTCGTCGACCACCCCGACCTCGGAGTCGGGTTCTTCCGCGCCTGAGGCCCGGTGGCCCGCCGTCCACGCGCGCAATTCAGGTCCCCGCCTGCAACTGAGGTCGACGCGCGCAATTCAGTCTGCGCGTCAGTTGTGCTTCGTCGGTGCCGCGGAATTCCGGGGCCGGTTCCAGGCACCGTCGGCACTCAGACTGAATAACGCCCGCTGCGCGGCCGGGCCTGCCAGCTAGGGTGGCCCCATGACCACGTCGGGCACCGCCGCCGCTCCTCACGCAGCCGACGGCGAGGCCGGCATCGTCGTGGACGGCGTCCGCCGCGCTTTCGGCCAGGTGCAGGCGGTGCGGAGCGTGTCGCTCCACGCTCGCGCCGGCCGCGTCACGGGCCTGGTCGGGCCGAACGGGTCGGGCAAGACCACCCTGCTGCTGATGCTCGCGTCGCTGCTCGCGCCGGACGCGGGCTCGATCCGCATCGACGGCATCGACCCCGTCGCCGACCCGCAGGCCGCGCGCGCCCGTCTCGGCTGGATGCCCGACGCGCTCGGTGCGTGGGGCACGCTCACGTCCCGCGAGACGCTCGTGGTGACGGCACGGCTGTACGGGATGCCGAAGGCCGAGGCATCCGCTCGCGCCGATGCGCTGCTCGCCGAAGTGGGGCTCGTCGAGCTCGCTGATGCGGCGGCCCGCGTGCTGTCGCGCGGACAGAAGCAGCGGCTCGGACTCGCTCGCGCCCTGGTGCACGACCCGCGCGTGCTGCTGCTCGACGAGCCCGCCTCGGGCCTGGACCCGCAGGCGCGCATCGAACTGCGCCTGCTGCTGCGCCGGTTCGCGGCAGAGGGGCGCACGGTGCTCGTCTCCAGCCATATCCTTTCGGAACTCGAAGAGGTCGTCGACGACGCGGTGTTCCTGCTCGGTGGCGCGACCGTGGATCCGGCCCGCGTCGAAGCGGCCTCGCGTCGCGCCCGGCCGTGGCGCGTGCGCCTTGCCGGAGCGGATGGTGCGGCCGCGGTCGATGCCGTCGCCGCCGCGCTGGGGGTGCCGGCCGAGTCGGTCGGCGTGGACCGGCGCGACGTCGTGGTGTCGCTGGAGACCGACGAGGACGCGGCCGCGGCACTGCGCGAGCTCGTGACCAAGGGACTGGACGTCGTGGAGTTCGCCGCCGCGCAGGGCTCGCTCGAGCGCACCTTCCTCGACCTGGGCGACGGGCGGCCACCGCAGGCCGCGCCCGGGCCACCGGCATCCACTCCGCCTCCCGCGGCCGCCGACGAGAGCGAGGCGACCTCATGAGCGGGCAGCGACTGGGAACGATCGTCGGACTCGAGCTGATGCAGCGCACCCGCAGCGTCGCCTGGTACGTGCTGCTCGGCGTGTTCGCCCTGCTGCTCGTGATCGTGACGGGGCTGTCGTTCCTCGCGTGGGGCGGGGTCGCCGCGCCGGGCGGCGCGATCTACTCCACGATCGTCTACATCACCCTGCTGCTGATCGTGCTGGTCTCGCCGACGCTCAGCGGCAACGCGATCAACGGCGATCGGGATGCCGCGACCCTCGCGCCGGTGCAGGTCACGCTCGCCACGACCTCCGAGATCCTCCTCGGCAAGACGCTGGCCGCCTGGATCACCGGACTGGCATTCGTGGTGGTGGCGCTGCCGTTCCTCGTGATCGCGACGTTCGCCGGCGGCGGCGCCCTCACGACGATCACGGTGTCGCTGCTCGTGCTGGTGTTCGAGGTGGGCATCATCGCCGCGATCGGGGTCGCGCTGTCGGGAATCCTGTCGCGTCCCCTCTTCTCCGTCGCCACGACCTATCTGGTCGTGATGGCGCTCGTCGTGGGCACGGTGATCGCGTTCGCGCTGGTCGGATTCACGATCCGATCCGAGGTGACGACGCACTACCGCTCGCTCGACTGGGAGCACTACAGCGGCGACACCTACCCGTGCATGCCGGGTGACAAGCCGAGCGACGAGAACCCGTGCGACGACGTCGAGCTGGCGTGCGGCGAGTGGACGACGTCGACCCACGAGGTGCCGCGATTCGACCACGTGTGGTGGCTGCTCGCGGCCAACCCGTTCGTGATCCTCGCCGACGCGACGCCGACCCAGTTCGACTCGGGCGGGTATCCGCGCGACCTCTTCGGGCAGATCAAGTTCGGTGTGCGCGCGGCCCAGCAGCCGCCCGACCTCGAGCCGAGCTACGACGACTGCTCGCCGATGCGGCAGGACCAGCAGCCCACGCCGCGCGAGATCATCGACCAGTCGACGCCGAGCTGGTTCGTCGGCATGACGCTGCAGCTGCTGCTGGCCGCAGGGCTGCTGTGGTGGGCCTGGGCGCGCACGCGCACGCCCGCAGGCCGGCTGCCCTCGGGCACCCGCATCGCCTGATCCCGGCCGTGCGCTCACGCCTCCGGCGTATGGAGGCGCGCGAGGAACGCGTCCACTCCGCGCGGGGCGCCGCGGCGATCGGTCCGCGAGACGACGATGATCACGGCGACGGCGACGGGAACCGTCCAGGCGGCGGGCTGTTCGAGGAACGGCCGGATGCCGGGGGCCCAGGCCGCCAGCATCCCGCCGCCGAAGATCGCCACCGCCGACAGGATGCCGCCGGCGAGCATGCCCGCGACCGCGCCGCGCGCGGTCAGGCCGCGCCACCAGATGCCCAGCAGCAGCACCGGGCACAGTGTGGACGCGGTGAACGCGAAGACCAGCCCGACGCTGCCGGCGAGCCCCGACGACTCGGTCGCCAGCGCGACGACGAGCGGCACGATCGTGGCGAGCACGGCGGCGATCCGGAAGCCGCGCACGCTGCCGCCGAGCATGTCTTGGCTGATGACGCCCGCGAGCGAGACGACCAGACCTGACGTGGTGGACAGGAACGCCGCGAACGCGCCGGCGATGACCAAGGCCGTGAGCAGCACACCCGCGGGGCCGGGCACCAGTCGCGCCGGGAGCATGAGCACGAGCGCGTCGGCCTGCCCGGCCTCGGCCAGATCCGGCGCGAACACGCGGCCGAGCAGGCCGAACACGGTCGGGAAGCAGTAGAACGCCGACAGCAGAGCGAGCACGATGACGGTCGTCCGGCGGGCGGCGACGCCGTCGGGGCTGGTGTAGAAGCGCACCAGCACGTGCGGCAGGCCGAGGGTGCCCAGCAGCAGCGCGACCATCAGCGACACCGTGCGGTAGACGTCGAGTCCCGCGGGTCCCGCGTCGGGTGGGAAGGGATCGGTGGATGCCGCGTGCGCGACGATCCCGGGCACCCCGCCCGCGACGACGATCAGGATGACCACGGCCGGCACCGCGAGTGCGGTGAGCTTGAGCCAGAACTGGAACGCCTGCACGAAGGTGATCGACCGCATGCCTCCGGCGACCACGACCGCCGCGACGATGACGGCGACGGCGACGGACCCCGCCCATGCCGGCATGCCGGTCGTGATCCGCACGGTGAGCGCCGCGCCCTGCAGCTGCGGAACGATGTAGAACCAGCCGATGACGATCACGAGCGTGCTCGTCACCCGCCGGACGCTCGTCGATTCGAGGCGCGCCTGCGTGAAGTCGGGGATCGTGTAGGCGCCCGAGCGACGCAACGGCGCGGCGACGAACAGCAGCAGCATGAGATAGCCCGCGGTGTAGCCGATCGGGAACCACATGCCCTGCGAGCCGGTGAGCAGCACCAGCCCCGCAACCCCGAGGAACGACGCTGCCGAGAGGTATTCGCCGCCGATCGCGGAGGCGTTCCACCACGGCCGGACCGTACGGCTCGCGACGTAGAAGTCGCTCGTGGTGCGCGACACCCGCAGCCCGTAGAAGCCGATGAGCGTCGAGACCGCGGCCACCGCGGCGATGCTCAGGTAGCCCACCCAGGGGCTCATTCGTCCACCGTCAGCGCACGATAGCGGGCTTCATTGCGAGCCACCGCCCGCACGTAGAGCACGGCGACGGTGAGGGCGAGCGGGTAGAGCCCGAATCCGAGGAGGAGCCAGGATGCCGGCACGCCGAAGACGACCGCCGCGCTGAGATCCGGCACGAGAGCCACGACGAGCACGAACGCCACGGTCGCGACGACGAAGCCCGCCGCCGCGACGACCCCCAGTCGCAGCTGCGAACGGATGAGGGAGCGGACGTACACCGCCGCGGGCTCCGTGGCCCTCTCGTTCGGCGTGGGGGAGCGCAGATCGAACGCCGGGCGCGTGGGGACGCCCAGGCCCGCCGCGGTGACGCGCACGCGCTCCGGGCGCCCGGCTGCCTGCGCCTCGCCCTGCTCGTCGCTCACGGGTCGGCCCGCACCGTCGACTGCGCGAGCCGGTCGCGCAGTCCCGGCAGCATCCGTCGACTCACCGGGAGCGCCGCCTCCCCGACGATGACCGTGGGGTGATCGGAGCCGAGACGGATCTGCGCCACATGAGCGAGCGCGACGAGGTAGGAGCGGTGCACGCGGACGAAGCCGGCATCCGCCCACTGACGCTCCAGGTCGGAGATCGGCACCCGCACCAGGAATCCGCCCTCGGCCGTGCACAGGCGTGTGTAGTCGCCCTGGGCCTGCACGTACCGCACGTCGTCGCGGCGGATCATGCGCGTCGTGCCGCCCAGAGTCACGGCGATGAGTTCGGCGGACGGCGGCGCGGGTTCGGGCGTCTGACGCAGCGACTCGATCACGCGGGAGATGGAGCGCTCCAGCCGCACGGTGCGGACGGGTTTGAGCAGGTAGTCGACCGCGGCGAGGTCGAACGCTTCCAGCGCGCCCTCCTCGTCGGCCGTGACGAAGACGAGCGCGGGGCGATGCTCGAACCGCTGCAGCGCCCGGGCGAGGTCGAATCCCGACAGCCCCGGCATGTGGATGTCGAGGAACACCGCGTCGACGTGCTCGCGCGTGAGGAGGCGGATGGCATCCGCCCCGGTAGACACCTGGTGCACGCGGCCGATCCGTGCGTCCTGGGCGAGCAGGTACGCGAGCGCCGCGAGGGCCGGTTCTTCGTCGTCGGCGATGAGGACGTCGATCATGAGCCGGCGCTCGCAGGGATGGGGCCGGTCGCGGACGCCGCCTTCGGCATGGCCTTGGGGATGCGCATGCGCACGAGCGTGCCGGCGCCGATCTGGGTCTCGACGACGAGGCCGTGCTCATCGCCGTACACCTGACGCAGGCGGGCATCGACGTTGCGCAGCCCCACGTTGTCGCGCGATCGAGAGCCACTCGCGGCGCCCCCGCCGCCGGCGGCGCCGAGCGGACCGGGGATGGGGGCGAGCACCTCTCGGATCACCTCCGGGTCGAAGCCCACGCCGTCGTCCTCGACGGTGATCTCGGCGAACGCACCGGAGTCGAACGCCTCGATCGTGATGCGCCCGCCGCCTTCCTTGGCCTCGAGCCCGTGGCGCACGGCGTTCTCCACCAGCGGCTGGATCGACAGGAACGGGATGACGGTGCTGAGCACCTCCGGCGCGATCTGAAGGGTCACCCGGAGGCGGTCGCCGAAGCGCGCGCGTTCGAGCCGCAGGTAGCTGTCGATCGAGTGCAGCTCCTCGGCGATCGTGGTGAACTCGCCGTGACGGCGGAACGAGTACCGCGTGAAGTCGGCGAACTCGAGGACGAGCTCCCGCGCGCGCTGCGGGTCGGTGAGGATGAACGAGGCGATGGCGTTCAGCGCGTTGTAGATGAAGTGCGGGCTGATCTGGGCGCGCAGCGCCCTGACCTCGGCTTCGGCGAGCGCGGTGCGGGAGGCATCCAATTCTCCGAGCTCGATCTGCGCCGCCATCCAGTCCGCGACCTCTGCGGTGGCGCGCACGAGCCCCGCGCGCACCGGACTCGCGAACGCGACGATGGCCCCCGCCGGGCGCTTGCCGATGAGGATCGGCGCCGCGACGGCGTCCACGTCGACGCCGTCGCCGACCCCGCGGCGCACCTGCGCCTTGCCGGCGGCGTGCACGGCCGCCGCAAGCTGGGCGGCGGACTTGCGCAGGCGGTCGTCGCCGTCGAGCGCGACGACGCCGTGGGGGTCGACGATCGCGAAGGTGTCGCAGCCGAGGAGCGACTTCAGGTGGCGCCCGGCCTTCACCGCGTCCTGCTCACTGACCCCGCCCCGCAGATGCTTCGCCGCACGAGCGGCGAGGTGAAGCGTCTGGTAGGTCGCCTGCTCGGCATCCGTCCCGAGCTCCCGCGACGACACCAGCACGCGCCGCAACAGGACGACGAGGCCCACCGCGGCGGCCCCGGCAACAGCGCCGGCGCCCGCGAACAGCAGCAGCGAGTCGGGCATTCTCAGGCCAGCGTAATCGGTCGCCCGGCGTGGCCGGACTCCGCTCGTCGCACGATCGACGCCGTTCGGCGACGACGAGCGGCACCTCCCGTTCGCGCGCCGCCAGGCGCGGCAACATCGTCCACGCGCAGCACGCGCTGCGCGTTCCATCCCCCTTCGAAGGAGAAGCCATGGGCAACGAGGCCCCGGGCGCGGCGGCGACGGCACCTGACGTCGACTACCGCGCGGTTCAGCAATCCGATTCGTTCCTGCAGTTGAAGAAGCGCCACCGCAGCTTCGTCTTCCCCGTCCTGGTGGCGTGCCTGGTGTGGTACTTCGCGTACGTGCTGCTGGCCATGTTCGCCCACGACTTCATGTCGACCCCGGTGTTCGGTCACGTCAACGTGGCGATGCTGCTCGGTCTCGCGCAGATCGTCACCACGTTCGCGGTCACGACCTGGTACGTGAGCTTCGCGAACCGCCGCCTCGACCCGCTCGCCAGCGAGATCCGCGAGTCGGTCGGTTCCCACTCCGCTTCCGCTCCTGAGGAGGTCTCCCGATGAGCATCGTCTTCGCGGCGGATGCCGCAGCCCCCGCTTCCTCGCCGGGCAATCCCTGGCTCAACATCGGCATCTTCGCGCTGTTCGTGGCGATCACGATGGTGATCGTGTTCCGCGCGAGCCGCAACAACAAGACCGCCTCCGACTACTACGCGGCGGGCCGCTCGTTCACCGGCGGCCAGAACGGCGCCGCGATCGCGGGCGACTACCTGTCGGCGGCATCGTTCCTCGGCATCGTCGGTGCGATCGCGATCACCGGGTACGACGGCTTCATGTACTCGATCGGCTTCCTGGTGGCATGGCTGGTCGCCCTGCTGCTGGTCGCGGAGCTGCTGCGCAACACCGGCCGGTTCACGATGGCAGACGTCCTGTCGTTCCGCCTCAAGCAGACGCCGGTGCGCGTCGCCGCCGCCATCACGACGCTCGTCGTGTGCTTCTTCTACCTGCTCGCACAGATGGCCGGCGCCGGCGGTCTCGTGTCGCTGCTGCTGGGCGTCACCGACACCCTGGGCCAGTCGCTGGTCATCACCGTGGTCGGCGCTCTCATGATCGTCTACGTGCTCATCGGCGGGATGAAGGGCACCACGTGGGTGCAGATCATCAAGGCCGTGCTGCTCATCGCGGGCGCCGCGGTCATGACCGTATGGGTGCTGGCGCTGCACGGCTTCGACTTCTCGGCGCTGCTGGAGAAGGCGACCGAAGTCGCAGAGAACCCGGCGATCCTCGACCCGGGTCTCAAGTACGGCGTCAGCGACATCACCAAGGTGGACTTCATCTCGCTGGGCCTCGCACTCGTGCTCGGCACCGCCGCGCTGCCGCACGTGCTGATGCGCTTCTACACGGTGCCCACGGCCAAGGAGGCTCGCAAGTCGGTCGTGTGGGCGATCTGGCTGATCGGCATCTTCTACGTGTTCACGCTCGTCCTCGGCTACGGCGCCGCAGCCCTCGTCGGGCCAGCCGTCATCGCCGCGGCACCCGGCGGCGCGAACTCGGCCGCACCGCTGCTCGCGAACGCCCTCGGCGGACCGCTGCTGCTGGGCCTCATCTCGGCGATCGCATTCGCGACGATCCTCGCGGTGGTCGCCGGGCTCACCATCACCGCCGCGGCCTCGTTCGCGCACGACATCTACGCGTCGGTGGTGAAGAAGGGCAAGCCGGCCGCCGGGGCGGAGGTCAAGGTCGCGCGTCGCACCGTCGTGGTGATCGGCGTCATCGCGATCATCGGCGGCATCGGCGCCAACGGGCAGAACGTCGCGTTCCTCGTCGCGCTGGCGTTCGCGGTGGCCGCATCGGCGAACCTGCCGACGATCGTGTACTCGCTGTACTGGAAGCGCTTCACGACGAAGGGCGCACTGTGGAGCATGTACGGCGGTCTCGGATCCGCCATCATCCTCATCGCGTTCTCGCCGGTCGTGTCGGGGTCCGAGACGTCGATGCTGAAGACGGACGCCATCGACTTCGCCTGGTTCCCGCTGTCGAACCCCGGCATCGTCTCGATCCCGCTCGCGTTCTTGCTCGGCTGGTTGGGGACGATGCTCGACAAGGGCACGGAGGATCCCGCGAAGGAAGCCGAGATGGAGGTGCGCGCGCTCACCGGCATCGGAGCCGAGGGAGCCACCCAGCACTAGCGGATCTCGCGGTGCAGCCCCGGGGGGAGCGCACCGCGAGCCACGTGGAGGACCGTTCGGCGGATGCCGGGCGGTCCTCTTCGACGTGCGAGGGTTCAGGCGTAGAAGCCGTCGCGCAGGTTGATGCCGTGCTCGACCCACACCTTGAGCGCGGCGAGCATGCCGGTCCAGCCCTCGCAGTTGCCGAACGCGCTCTGGGCGCCGTCGGGCGAGGCCTGCCACGCGGACTCGGTGATCGTGACGAGGGTGCGGGCGCCGTTGTCGATGGGCTCGAACTCGAAGGCGGTGGTGGTCTCGTCCTCGACGCCCGCGCGGGCCTCCCACCGGATGACGAGCCGGCGCGGCGGGTCGGCCTCGACGACGGTCACCGGGAAGCGCCCGGGGAAGTCCGTGAAGTCCCACGTGACGTCGGCACCCTTCTCCAGACGCCCGCGTGCGCCGCCTGTCGTGAAGTAGTGCGAGAGCTGCTCGGGATCGGCAACGGCCTCATAGACCTCGGCGGCGGGCCGTGCGACGCGTCCCGACACGGTGAAGGACAGTGCGGTGAGTTCTTCAGACATGTTGTAGTTTTATAACATGATGGATGCCGCGCACAACCCCCCTGCCGGCACCGAGGCCGACGACGACCTGGTGTTCAAGGCGCTCGCCGCACCGCTGCGCCGTCGCATGCTCGACGCGTTGAGGGATGAGCCGCTCACGACGGGGACACTGTGCTCGCGTTTTCCGGAGGTCGACCGCACGACCGTGCTGCAGCATCTGCGCGTGCTCGAGCGTGCCGAGCTCGTGACCGGTCGGCGGATCGGACGCGAGCGTCATCTCGCGCTGGCGCCGCTGCCGATCAAGCGCATCCACGACCGATGGATCGGCGACTATGCCCGTGCGGCCGTCGACCTGCTCGAGCGACTGAACGGGTGATCCCGCTACCCGAGTCGCTCGGCCACGACACGGATCGTCGCCGCCGGGTCGGGACGATGCATCACCGACTCGGGCACGATGACGAGCTCGGCGCCAACCATCTCGTCCGCCAAGCGATCGGCCGCGGTGAGGAGGATGGGGAAGGTCTGCTCGCCACGCAGGATCGTGACCGGTCCGGGCACCGACAGCATCTCGGCGCTCGGCACCGACGACGCCTGCACGAGGTTCGTGTCGTACACGGTCGACTGGGCGAGCGGCAGGATCGCGGCGAACTGGTTGCTCGCGCGGAAGGCCTCGACCATCTCGCGCGGCAGCCCCACCCCTTCGAGCTGGAACGTGATGATCGCGTCGTCGGGCCGACCCTCGTCGACGTAGCGCTGCAGGCGCTCGGCGAGGTCGTCGGCCGGCTCGTCGACGCCGAACCTCAGCGGCGGCTCCGACAGGAACAGCGCCCCGGTCGGCACGCCGTGCGCTGCCGCGTACAGCGCCAGCACCGCGCCGGAGGAGTGACCGAGCACGGCGGTCACACCTCCGACCGCGTCGATCACGGCGGCGAGGTCTTCGGCCTCGCGCTCGGGCGTGGAACCGGGGGAGTCGCCGCTCGCCCCGCGGGCACGCCGGTCGTAGGTGACGGCGCGGAAGCCGGCATCCACCAGTTCCTGGGCGAGGCTCGTGGCGTCGGCGGCCGTCGAGAGTGCTCCGTTCACGATGACGATCGCCGGCCCGTCGCCGAGCGCCCGGTAGGCGATGGGGGTGCCGTCTGCAGAGTTCACGATGTCCATGCCGTCAGCCAACCACGAGCCGCCGACACGCGACAGACGCGTGCCGCAGGCCTCAGTGCTCGCCGGTCTGACGCGCGAGTCGTGTCTCTTCGAGGTCGAGGAGCGACTGCGCCTCGGCGAGCACGCGCGAGGGGTAGGTGCCCTGGGCTCGCACCTCGAGCAGCCGGTCGCGCTCGGCGTTGACCACCGCGAGCCGCAGCTCGCGGTACCGCTGATGCGGCTTCGCACCGGTGCTGCGCAGCGCCCGGGCGCGTTCCCAGGCGGCCTCGGTGCGCAGGAACGAGGACTGACGCACGCGCTCGATCACATCGGGGTCGATGGGTGCGGTGGTGGAGGCATCCGATTCGATCTCGTCAAGAGCTTCGAGCCCGGCGGTGCTGATGTCGTCGAGCAGCGCAGCGAGCTCTTTGCTGTCTTCATGGGCGTCGATACCCTGCACTTTCAGCAGGCGGATGAGCCATGGCAGCGTGCCACCCTGCACGAGGATGCTCGCCACCGCGACCGTGAACGCGATGAGGATCAGCTGCGGCCGGTATGGCGTGTCTTCGGGCAGGGACTGGGCGGCCGCGAGCGTCACCACGCCACGCATTCCCGCCCAGCCCAGCACGATGCCGCCGCGCCAGTCGATGCGTTCCAGCCGTCGCTGCTCCAGATCGGCGCGCCGCCGCTCGTAGTCGCGCTCCAGCCGGTTGCGCACCCGTGCCTGCCGTTTCGTGGCGACGGGGTTGTTGCGGTAGTAGTACAGCGCGAGCAGGGCCTGGTACGTGCTCTTCTCGTCCCGCTCCTCGCGGCGGCCGAGCACCCACACGAGCGGGCCGATCCACAGGTAGCGGATGACGATGAGCGCGCCCGTGGCGAGAAGTCCGATGCCGACGGCCTCGCCGGCGCTCAGCACCTCCGGGTCGACGGCGTCGATGAGCGTGCGGATCTCCAGGCCGATCAGCAGGAACACGCCGTTCTCGAGCAGGAACTGGATCGTGCGCCAGTTGATGCGGTCGCTCATGCGCGACTGCGCCGAGAACTTCGTCGGGGCCGCGTGGCCGGTGTACAGGCCGGCGATGACGACGGCGAGCACCCCCGACGCGTGCAGTGCCTCCGCGGGCATGAACGCCACGAACGGCACCGCGAGCGACAGCGCGGTGTCGAGCACCGGGTCGTTCAGCTTGGAACGCACGAAGACCGTCACGAATCCGGCGACCAGGCCCACGGCGACGGCCACGACGACCGCGTACATGAAGTCGAGCACTCCCGCCCACGGTGAGACGAGCCCGACGGTCGCGGCCGCGACGGCGGAGCGCAGCAGCACGAGTGCGGTGGCGTCGTTGAGCAGCCCCTCACCCTCGAGCACCGTGAGAAGTCTGGGCGGCAGCCCCAACCGGCGCCCGATCGAGGTCGCGGCGACGGCATCCGGTGGACTGATGATGGCGCCCAGCGCGATGGCGGCCGCGAGATTCAGATCGGGGAGCAGTTCGAACAGCAGGATGCCGGCGGCAAAGGCCGTCACGATCACCAGCACCACCGACAGGCTGGCGATCGGGCCGAGGTTGCGGCGGAAGTCGGTGATCGGCACGCTGATGGCGGCGGCGTACAGGATCGGCGGCAGGAGCCCGTCGAGGATGATCTCGTGCGGCACCTCGATATCGGGCACACCGGGCAGGTACGACAAGCCGACGCCGACGACCACCAGGATGATTGGTGCCGCGATCCCGAGCTTCTTCGAGAATGCGGCGACCGCGACGATGACCGCGACGGCGATCACCGCATAGATGCCGAGCTCCAAACCCATGGGTCCAGCTTATGGAAGCGCCGGGGGGCAGAAGTCTGCCCCCCGGCGCCGGCCCGGGTGTCGGTCGGTCGATCAGCTCTGCGTCCGCGTGATGCTCAGCCGGCACCCGCCCTCGGTCGTGGCCCAGATCTCCCACGTCGCCACGCCGTCGCCCTTCACCGCGCGCAAGGTGATGTGCTCGTCGGCAGTTGCGGCGATCACGACGTTGTAGACACTGACGCCGGTCAGCCCCTCGTGGTCGGCGATGCCTGACGAGCTGCGCTCGATCCACAGATCGGTGCGGGCCCCGACGCCGACCGCCGTGAACTGCACGTAGTAAGCCGTCGCCGTGCAGAACGTCGTGATGGCTCCGCTCGGGGTCTCGTCCCACACCTGTGGGGTCGTGGACACGAGCGCGTAGATCACCGGCTGCGGTGCGTCCGCGCCCGCGGGCCCCTGCGGCCCTGCCGGTCCTGCGGGTCCCGCCGGGCCGGTAGCGCCCGTGGCGCCCGTGGCGCCCGTCGCGCCGGCGGCGCCGGGTTCGCCGGCAGCGCCGGGTTCGCCGGCGGCACCGGTCTGGTTCCAGGCGAGCGGTGCCTCTTGCAGGATCTTCGGCCCCGACGTCACACATTGGTTGATCTTGCCGGAGGTGCCCATGTTCAGCACCCGCACGACACCCGTCGTCTTGTTGACGCACGCGACGACCTCGCCGTCGTCGGCTGCGGACGCCGCCGAGGCGCCCACGCCCGTGACGAGCAATGCCACTGCCACAGCCGCCGTCGCGATCGCCGGCCGCCGCTTCATCCATCCACGCATCGCCGTTCTCCCATCCGTCGTTGCCCTCTCGGCACGGTAGGCCGCGACGAGGCAGAGGGGCATCGGGCAAATGCCCTATCTGCGGCCGTCGGTCACGCGCGGTCGGTGGTGCGCGGCTCGTCGAGCAGCATGATCTCGCAGCGGTAGTGCTGTGAGGCGGTCATGTCGCCGCGGAACCACAGCAGCGCGGTGCGGGTGGGGTCCCCCGGGGCGACGATCGGGCGCAGGTTGTCGGCATCCGATCCCGAGGTGATCGCCGTCCACTGCCAGCTCTCGCCGTCGTCCGCGATGCGACCGCGGTAGATCTCGTGGTGTCGGGTTCGCGCGCCGTCGCGGGGGTCGAACGGGGTCGACACGAACACCGTGTCGAGGTCGTACGGATCGATCGCGGCGAGGCCGGTGTAGTCCTGCTCGTGCGGGAGCAGACCGGGACCGGCGAGCGCGAGCGGGTGCACCGCCCAGCCTCGGCCGGGTCGGAACCGCGCATGCACGAAGCGGAGGTCGCGGATCTCGCGCATGCGCTCGTACTCCTCCTCGAAGGATGCCGGTCGGTCGTCGCCCCGCGCGGTCAGGGTCGCCGCGATCCCGCCGTCGGGCGCGGTGCGGATGTCGGAGGTCCACGCGTGCGTCAGGACGGCGCCGTCCAGTTCGGTGCCGGAGGCGAGGATGCGGGTGAGGCCTTCCTGCGACGGGGCATCGCCGTGGAGCGCGTGGGGATCGAGCACAGTCCCGTCGCTGCGGTGGAGCCGGCCGGCTGCGAGATAGCCGTGGTAGATCGAGTTGTCGTAATCGCGGGGGTGGTGGTCGGTCGTGACGAGGTCGATGCGGCCGGGCGTCGAGGCGTACCGCGTGTAGCCGTTGACATACCCGACCTTGGGGCGCGTGAACAGCTTGCCGGCGAAGCTCCAGGTGTCGCCGTCGTCGTCCGAGACGAGGGCGCACTGGTCGTCGTTGATCGCCCGGGTGAAGCAGTACAGCCTGCCGTCGAGCTCGTGGATGTTGGCGTAGGTGACGCCGCGCCCAGCGGTGAGCGCGGACCAGTCGAACATCGACTCCGGGCCCCAGCGCGTGGGGTCGCCGGGCTCGCTCACGCGCCAGCGGACGAGGTCGTCGGTCTTGTGCTTGGCGTACATCGCCAGCCAGCGGCCGTCGCGTCGTCGCCAGAGCGCGGGCACGTCGTGGTCGTCCGCCTCGAAGTTCTCGTGCAGCACGACGATCTGAGCCGTGTGGGTTGCGAGGTCGACGACGGTGAGCTCGACGTTGGCGGAGCGCTGCAGGCCGCCCGGACCTTCCGGCGCGGCGATCGACCCGACGACGAGCAGGCCGGCGTCGGGATCGACGAGCGCCCGTTCATCCTGGAACCAGCACCACGCACCGTTGTCGTTGATCACGGAGGGAGAGGACATGCAGGGGCTCCGGTTCGTCGGCGGCGGGCGGGGAGGAAGAGTCTTAGTCGCTCGCGGGGCGCCAGATGCGCAGCGGGATGTGCGGGCTGGCATGCGCGAAGTCGCGATCGGCCGAGAGGAGCGTGTGGTCGTGGCGGATGGCGAGCGCGGCGATGAGCGCGTCGATGGTTCCCAGTTGGACGCCGGCCCGGCGGCAGCGGTTGCGCAGTCCGGCGGCGGCGATGTAGTCGTCGCGGTCGGGCTCGATGAGCGGCATGCTCGCGAACCGCTCGATGATCTGTGTCCGTGCCCGATCGGGCACGACGCCTTGCAGCAGCTCCTGCAGGATCAGACCGGTCGTGACGACGATGTCGGTTCCGCCGAGAGCGCGAACGAGTTCGTCGATCGCCGGG
>Ga0160441_100402_pt1 | contig 36184 bp, 32 predicted proteins | sample HID1971K_E1MG_FD_108260 | JGI IMG/M metagenome (GOLD analysis project Ga0160441, IMG submission 108260) | Enriched millipede-associated microbial communities from UW Madison campus, WI, USA - HID1971K_E1 MG | ecosystem: Host-associated > Arthropoda: Insects > Digestive system > Unclassified ... | reverse complement strand
GCGGGCCAGACCGTCTTCCACGTGCACGCCCATGTGCTCGCCGGCACGCTGACCGAGGGGAGCCTCGGTGGCTGACGGTCACGAACCCACGCCGCACGATGACGTCGTCGAGCAGATCCTCGTCGACGGGGTCGCGATGGTGCAGCTGCTGGGGCCGCAAGACCGTCTGCTGCGGGTCGTCGAGCGCGAGCACCGCGACGTGCAGGTGCACGTGCGCGGCAACGAGATCACCCTGACCGGTGCAGCGGACGCCGTGGCGCGAGCCCGTGCACTCGTCGACGAGCTCATCGCGATGTCGCGGGCGGGTCAGGGTCTCGACCCGGCCGACGTGCGCGAGTCGGACCGCATGCTGCGGGCCGACACGGGCGAGCGCCCGTCAGAGGTCCTCGGCGAGGCCATCCTGTCGTCGCGCGGCCGCATCATCCGTGCCAAGACGCGCGGTCAGAAGGCCTACATCGACGCGATCGATGAGAACACGATCACCTTCGGGATCGGTCCGGCCGGCACCGGCAAGACCTATCTCGCGATGGCGAAAGCCGTGCAGGCGCTGCAGCGCAAGGAGGTCGACCGCATCATCCTCACGCGCCCTGCGGTCGAAGCCGGCGAGCGGCTCGGGTTCCTCCCCGGCACGCTCATCGACAAGATCGACCCGTACCTCCGGCCGCTGTACGACGCGCTCAACGAGATGATGGACCCCGAGATCGTCCCGAAGCTCATGGCATCCGGCACGATCGAGGTCGCGCCCCTCGGCTACATGCGCGGGCGCACGCTGAACAACTCGTTCGTCGTGCTCGACGAGGCGCAGAACACGACGCCCGAGCAGATGAAGATGTTCCTGACGCGACTCGGGTTCGGCACGCACATGGTCGTCACGGGCGACATCACGCAGATCGACCTGCCGCAGGGCGCATCGGGGCTGCGCCTCGTGACGCGGGTGCTGAAAGACATCGAGGACATCTCCTTCAGCTACCTGACGAGCGACGACGTCGTCCGGCACACGCTCGTCGGCCGCATCGTCGACGCCTACACCGAGTATGACGAGAAGCGTCTGTCCGATCGACGCGAACGCGACGAGGCGTCGGCGTTCGTCGCGGGCCGCGAAGGCAACCGTGCCGTTCGACGCGCTCAGGGGTCAGACCGAAAAGGCCAGCAGTCCCGCCCCGGCGGCCCCCGAGATCACCTTCCCAAGCGAGGCATGTCATGACGATCGAGATCACCAACGAGTCGGGCGTCGAGGTCGACGAGACGGTGCTGCTGCGCCTCTCCGAGCACAACCTCGCCGAGCTGAACGTGAGCCCGGATGCCGACATCGCGATCCTCCTGGTCGACGAAGGCGCGATGGAGGCGCTGCACGTGCAGTGGATGGACGAGCCCGGGCCGACCGACGTGCTGAGCTTCCCGATGGACGAGCTGCGCCCCGGCACGGCGGAACAGCCGACGCCTCCGGGCCTGCTCGGCGACATCGTGCTCTGCCCGCAGGTCGCCGAGACGCAGGCGCTCGCCGCGAAGCACTCGACCCTCGACGAGCTGATCCTGCTGACGACGCACGGGACGCTGCACCTGCTCGGGTTCGACCACGCCGAGCCCGAGGAAGAGCGCGAGATGTTCGGTCTGCAGCGTGAGCTGATCGCGGCGTTCCAGAGCGCCGAGCGCCGACGGCGCGCATGACCGAGACGCTGCTGCTGATCGCCGCCGTTCTGCTGGTCGCCCTGGGCGGACTCATGGCGGCGCTTGACGCCGCGCTGGGGGTCACCTCGCGCGCCGACCTGCTCGACATGTCGGTCAGTTCGCGCAGCGGTACCGCCCTCACCCGCATCGCCGCCGATCCCGAAGCGCACGGCAACGCCGTTGTGTTCATCAGGATCCTCGCCGAGACCACCGCCGCCGTGCTGGTCACGGCGGCGTTCACCGTGATGTTCGACAGCATCTGGTGGGCGATGCTCGCCGCGGCGATCCTCATGACGGCCGTCTCGTTCGTCCTCGTCGGGGCCAGCCCGCGCGCCGTGGGGCGCCAGCACGCGCAGGGGCTGCTGCAGGCCTTCGCCCCGATCGTGCGCGCAGCGCGGATCGTGCTCGGCCCGCTCGCGCACCTGCTCGTCGTGCTCGGCAACCGCGTGACCCCCGGGGTGCACCGCGGGGCGTCGTTCGCGAGCGAGGAGCAGCTGCTGAGCATGGTCGACGAGGCCGCCTCGCAGGACCTCATCGAAGAGGACGACCGCGAACTCATCCACTCGGTGTTCGACTTCACCGACACGTTCGTGCGCGCCGTCATGGTGCCGCGCACCGACATGGTCACGATGGACGCCGCGGCCACGACGCAGCAGGCGATGGAGCTCTTCCTCGACAAGGGCGTGTCGCGGGTGCCGGTCGCCGACGCCGACGACATCGCCGGCGTCGTGTACCTGAAAGACCTCGTGCAGTTCGCGTTCCGTGACGAGACGGCGTGGCGCCACGCGCCGGTCGCGCAGATCGCCCGGCCCGCGGTGTTCGTGCCCGAGTCGATGAAGGCCGAGACGCTGCTGCAGCAGATGAAGCGGGATGCCGTGCACGTGTGCCTCGTCGTCGACGAGTACGGCGGCGTGTCGGGTCTCGTGACGCTCGAAGACCTCATCGAAGAGCTCGTCGGCGAGATCGCGGACGAGTACGACCCGCGCGCGAACGAGATCGTCGATCTCGGTGAGGGGCGCTACCGAGTGAGCGCCAGGCTCGGCCTCGACGAGGTCGGCGAGCTTTTCGGCATCGAACTCGAGGACGACGACGTCGACTCGATCGGCGGGCTGCTCGGCAAACGACTCGGGCGTGTGCCGCTGCCCGGGGCGACCGTCGAGTACGACGGGCTCGTGATCACCGGCGGCACGTCGCGGGGCCGCGGCCGCGGCCTGGCGACCGTGTTCGTCGAGGCGGGCGAATCACTCGCTGCCGCCGACACCTCATTCGGCGGACGCGCGCCCCGCACCGGCGCCATCGCGATCCAGAGAGACGAAGACAGATGACCGATCACCGTTCCGGGTTCGTGACCTTCGTGGGCCGGCCCAACGTGGGCAAGTCCACCCTCACGAACGCACTCGTGGGCGAGAAGGTCGCCATCACGAGCGACAAGCCGCAGACGACGCGACGCGCGATCCGCGGCATCCTGAACCGCCCGAGCGGCCAGCTGGTGATCGTGGACACCCCCGGCATCCACAAGCCGCGAACCCTTCTCGGGCAGCGTCTGAACGACCTCGTCGAGCAGGTGCTCGGCGACGTCGACGCGATCTGCTTCCTCGTCCCCGCGACCGAGAAGGTCGGGCCGGGCGACCGGCGCATCGCGGCGTCGCTCGACGGATACCCCCGTGCGAAGAAGATCGCGATCGTCACGAAGACCGACATCGCCGGGCGCGACCAGGTCACCGAGCGGCTGATGGAGGTCGACAGTCTGCGCGAGGACTGGGCGGCGGTCATCCCGCTGTCGGCGGTCGCCGGCGAACAGCTCGATGTCCTCGCCGACGAACTGCTCGCGCTCATGCCCGAGGGGCCGCCGCTGTACGACGAGGGCGTCGTCACCGACGAGAGTCTGGAGGACCGCATCGCCGAGATCATCCGTGAGGCGGCGCTCGAGGGCGTGCGCGACGAGCTGCCGCACTCGATCGCGGTGACGATCGAAGACATCGCCCGGCGCGAGACCGGATCGATGACCGACATCCACGCGAACGTCGTCGTCGAGCGCGACAGTCAGAAGGCGATCATCATCGGCCACAAGGGCTCGCGGCTGGCCGACGTCGGTGCGCGCGCTCGCGCGCAGATCGAACCGCTCGTGGGGACGAAGGTGTTCCTGAAGCTGCACGTGCGGGTGGCCAAGGAGTGGCAGCGCGACCCGAAGCAGCTCGGCAGGCTCGGGTTCTAGGACTCGCTCAGCCCGCACCGTGAGACCGTCACGGGCGGAGACGATGTCGAGCGCGGATTCCTCAACCGACCTCGTGGAGGGCTGACTGGATCACGACGACATCGTCGCCGTAGGTCGCGTCCGCGGCATCCTGCACCGTGCCGTCATCCCACACGACCTGCACCCAGAGCCGTCCGTCCTGCGGCCACGAGGAGAGCGCCTGGTCGCCGAGCGCATCGTGGATGTCGCCTTGCACCGTGAGCAGCGTCGCCTCGTCGGCCGGGCCGGGCTCGCCGTTCGTGGGGTCGTCCGGCACCATCGGGTCGTACAGCGCGAGCATGATCGGCGCCTGCGTCGACGTGAAGGTCGTGCCGTCGTACGTGCCCTGCACCGCGTACGCACCCCACGTGATCTCGCCAGAGGTCTCGGCGCCGTCGATGCCGTCCCAGCTCCAGCCCGCGATCGGAAGGCCGGTACCCGAACACTGCGGGGGATACGACTCGAGGATTCCCCCCAGGCACAGCTGCACGTCGCCGGCGACATCCATCACCGTCCCCTGAGCCATCACCTCGCCGTCGGGAAGCCCGGGTGCAACGGATCCGAGCGCGGCGCCCGGTGCGGTCTGGCTGATGGCAGGCGGGTCACCGGCATCCGCCGGCGATGCGCATCCGGCGAGCAGCGCGCCCACGCCCAGCAGAGAAGCGACGAGGCCGAGCGATCGCGATGTGTTCATATCCACACAGTGTCGCGCGTGCCGCGTTCGTCTCATGCCCAGCGCCGTCGATCGGGGCAGGCGGCATTCGACCGACCCGCATGCCGGGTGTACTCTGTCCCCATGCGTGCGGGCTGGATGCTCCTTCTTAGTCGCCGCGACGAGACCTCGTAACCCTGGGCCTCCCTCGTCGCGGAGCTTGTCGTTTCTGACACACGGCCCGGATCATCCGACGAGATAGAAGCGACCATCATGGACAACACCCAGAAGAGCTCCGGCATGCCGGCGCACAAGTACCGCCCCTTCCACGAGCAGATCCGCGTCGACCTGCCCGATCGCACGTGGCCCGACAAGCGCATCACGACCGCTCCGCGCTGGTGCGCCGTCGACCTGCGCGACGGCAACCAGGCCCTCATCGACCCGATGAGCCCCGAGCGCAAGCGGATCATGTTCCAGCTGCTCGTCGACATGGGGTACAAGGAGATCGAGGTCGGCTTCCCCTCGGCATCCCAGACCGACTTCGACTTCGTGCGGCAGCTCATCGAAGAGGGCCTGATCCCCGACGACGTCACGATCCAGGTGCTGACTCAGGCGCGCGCGCACCTCATCGAGCGGACGTACGAGTCGATCGCCGGCGCGAAGCAGGCGATCGTGCACCTGTACAACTCGACGAGCGTGCTGCAGCGCGAGGTCGTCTTCCGCACCGACCGGCAGGGGATCATCGACATCGCCCTCGAGGGCGCACGGCTGTGCCGCGAGTACGAGAAGCGCATCCCCGAGACGAAGGTGTTCTACGAGTACTCGCCCGAGTCGTACACCGGCACCGAGCTCGAGTTCGCCGTCGACGTGTGCAACCAGGTGATCGAGATCTTCGAGCCGAGCCCCGAGCGCAAGGTCATCATCAACCTGCCGGCGACCGTCGAGATGGCGACGCCCAACGTCTACGCCGACTCGATCGAGTGGATGGGACGGCATCTCGCCCACCGCGAGAACGTCATCCTGTCGCTGCACCCGCACAACGACCGCGGCACCGCGATCGCCGCAGCCGAGCTGGGCTACCTCGCCGGCGCCGACCGCATCGAGGGATGCCTGTTCGGCAACGGTGAGCGCACCGGCAACGTCGACCTCGTCGCGCTGGGCATCAACCTGTTCACGCAGGGCATCGACCCGCAGATCGACTTCAGCGACATCGACGGCGTCAAGCGCACGGCCGAGTACTGCAACCAGCTGCCCGTGCACGAGCGCAGCCCGTGGGCGGGCGACCTCGTCTTCACGGCGTTCAGCGGATCGCACCAGGATGCCATCAAGAAGGGCTTCGAGGCGATGGATGCCCGCGCCGCCGACGAGGGCGTCAGCATCGACGAGATCGAGTGGGCGGTGCCGTACCTGCCGATCGACCCGAAGGACCTCGGCCGCTCGTACGAGGCCGTCATCCGGGTGAACTCGCAGTCCGGCAAGGGCGGCGTCGCGTACCTGCTGAAGACCGACCACGCGATCGACCTGCCGCGCAAGCTCCAGATCGAGTTCTCGGGTGTGGTCCAGACGAAGACGGATGCCGAGGGTGGCGAGGTCTCGAGCGACCAGATCTGGGCCGTGTTCACCGACGAGTATCTGCCGGCCGCCGCCGCGGACGACAAGTGGGGGCGCTTCGAGCTGCTCTCCACGCGCACGCAGAGCGACATGTCGGGCGAGGTCACGCTCGAGGTCACGCTGCGCGACGGCGACGCCGAGATCGCGACCCGCGGTGTGGGCAACGGCCCCGTGTCGGCGTTCCTCGAGGTCGTGCGCGAGCAGGGCTTCGACATCACGCTGTACGACTACGTCGAGCACACACTCTCGGCGGGCGGCGATGCGCAGGCCGCGTCGTACGTCGAGCTGCAGGTCGACGATGTGCGCCTGTGGGGCGTCGGCATCGACGGCGACATCGCGACGGCATCCCTCAAGGCGATCGTCTCAGCCGTCAACCGCGCGATCCGCACCCGCTCGCGCACCGGCGCCCTCGCCGCCGTCTGACCCGCGTCGCCCGCGCGCCCGCGAACGCCCGCACCCATTTCCGGCGAGACCGCCCCGGCGCGCCGAGACCCGCCCGTACGGCGCCGGGTCTCGGCGCGCCGGGCGGGTCTCACCCGCCGCCCCGATGTTGTCCACAGGGGATGATCTCGGCGAGTTGTCCACAGAACGGGGGGAGCGCCGCTCTGCGCGGGGCGGTGTGGTGTCTGCTGAGGGCATGACTCTCCTCGTCGGCGCCGATGTCGTCCCATCGCCCGTCGCGCTGATCCTCGCGGCCGACGCTCCGCACGCCGACCGGGCGGTGCGGGCGGGAGCGTGGGTGCGGGTCGTGCGCGGCGTGTACGCGGATGCCGCTGCCTTCCGCGCCCTTCCACCGTGGAGTCGCTACCTCGCGCGGGTGCATGCCGTCGCGCTGGCCTGGCCGGAGTCGGTGTTCTGCCTCGAATCATCGGCCGCGCTGCGCGGGCAGTCGATCGCGGGTGAACCGCGCGACGTGCACGTCGTGGTGTCCTCGCCCGAGAAGTCGCGAGCCCAGCGCGACTTCCGCGTGCACACCACGACTCGCATGCCCGAGATCGAGCAGCGAGGTGCGCTGCGGATGGTGAACGCCGCCGACACCGTCGTCGATGTCGCACGCGCTCGGCATCCCGCCGTCGGCCTGGCCCTCGCGTGCTCGGCGTTGCGGGCGGATCCGTCTCTCGACGTCGACACCCTCGAGCGACTCAACGCCGAGCGGGACTCCACGCGTGGTTGCCGTCAGGCCCAGTGGGCGCTCGCACGGGCGACCGGCGTGCCCGAGTCGACGCTCGAAGTCGTCAGTCTCGCCGTCATCGAATGGCTGGGCTTTCCCGCTCCCGAACTGCAGAAGTGGGTCCTCGGCCCGTCGGGAACGGACGATGACCGACTCGACTTCTGGTGGGAGTCCTGGCGCATCGGAGGCGAAGCGGACGGCGACATCAAGTACAGCGGCGAGTTGGGCGATGCCCGTCAGGCGCTGCGGGCGCGCAATCGGCGCGATGCGCGCCTGGCGGATCGCGGCGTCTCCGCAACCGCGCACTGGACCTGGTCCGACACCCTCGCCTCTCGACAGCTGCGCGCGCTGCTGCGCGCTGCCGGCCTGCCGCTGATCGCTCCCGAGCGCGCCGAGCCGCTGCGCACGCTGGCCGGGGCCTTCGCCTCCCCGCCGCGCCCTTCGTCCGCGCCGCGGCGCCGCCGCTCCGTGCCGGCCGGCGAGACCGCCTCGGCACGCCGAGACCCGTGACGATGAGCCGGGGTCTCGGCGTCCAGAGCGGGTCTCGCGGAAACGGCCGGACGGCCGAACGGCCGGATGCCGGGGGTCAGCCGGCGGGCGGTCGGACGACCGGGATCGCCGAGGTCTCGATCGCGACCTTGCGGCGGTGCAGGGCGCGCTGCTCGGGCAGCGAGATGTCGAAGATCACGGCGAGCAGCCGGATGACGGCCGTCACGATGACGCACGCGACTGCGCCGACCGCGATCGGCGCGCCGAGCGCGGTCGCCCCGGCGAGCACGGCACAGCCGACCGCCGCCGCGACGGCGTACAGCGACCCGACGTGCATGACGGCCACCGGCAGCCCCATGATGACGTCGCGCAGGATGCCGCCGCCGACCGCCGCGCACACGCCGACGAAGATCGCGGGCACGACGGGCAGGCCGAGCACGAGTGCTTTCGATGTGCCGAACGCGCCGAACAGCCCGATCACGACCGCATCCAGCGCCACGATCAGCCCGTTGAGTCGCTGGAACACGTTGGCAAGCAGCATCCCGACCAGCGCCGCGCCGGCGGCGGTGAGCAGGTACCAGTTGCTCTGCAGCGTCGTGGGCGTCACGTTGAGCAGCAGGTCGCGGATGAGCCCGCCGCCCATTCCCATGACGATGCCGATGATCGCCACCCCGAGCAGGTCGAGTCGGCGTTGACCGACGAAGCCGGTCGCGAACAGCGCACCCTGTACGCCGCCGAGGCCGACGGCGAGGAGGTCGGCCCACAGCGGGATCACGAAGAGCGGCTCTGTCACGGCTCCATTGTCCTCGGTGGCGGCGATAATCGATAAGTGCCGACATACCGCGACGAAGTCGTGGTCCTGCGTACCCACAAGCTCGGGGAGGCGGACCGCATCGTGACGATGCTCAGCCGCCGGCACGGCAAGGTGCGGGCGGTGGCCAAGGGCGTGCGGCGGACGTCGTCGCGCTTCGGCGCGCGTCTCGAGCCGTTCATGGTCGCCGACGTGCAGCTCTACCAGGGCCGCACCCTCGACATCGTGCAGCAGGCCGAGTCGCTCGGCTCGTACGGCGCACCGATCGCGGCCGACTACGAGCGCTACACCTCGGCGCACGCCATGGTCGAGACGGCCGACCGGCTCAACGAGGCCGAGGCGACCCCGCAGCAGTACCTGCTGCTCGTCGGCGGCCTGCGCACCCTGTCGCAGGGCGCCCACGCTCCCCGGTCGGTGCTCGACTCCTACCTGCTGCGGGCGATGGCCTTGTCGGGCTGGGCGCCGGCGCTCGACGAGTGCGCGCGATGCAGCACGGTCGGGCCGCACGACTGGTTCGTCGCGCAGCTGGGCGGCAGCATCTGCGGCGACTGCGCTCCCGCCGGGTCGGCGCGGGTCCGGCCCGAGACACGCGACCTCCTGCGGTCGCTGATCGCGGGGGAGTGGGACGCCGTGGATGCCGCCGCCGAGAGCACCTCCGCCGCCGCATCCGGCCTCGTCGCCGCCTACACGCAGTACCACCTCGAGCGCGGGATCCGCTCCCTGTCCCATCTGGAGAAACGCCGGTGAGCCCCAAGCCCTACACGCATCGCGACGCCGTGCCTTATCGACCGCTCGATTGGACCGGCATCCACCCGCCGGCCTTCCCCAAAGGCGGCGTCCCGCGGCATGTCGCGATCGTCATGGACGGCAACGGGCGGTGGGCGAACCGCAAGGGCCTCACCCGCATCGAGGGGCACCGCGCGGGCGAGGAGGTGCTGCTGGATGTCGTCGCGGGGGCGATCCAGGCCGGTGTGACGCACCTGAGCGTCTACGCCTTCTCGACCGAGAACTGGGCCCGCTCGCCCGACGAGGTGCGGTTCCTCATGGGCTACAACCGCGACGTCCTGCACCGTCGCCGCGATCAGCTCAACGAGTGGGGCGTGCGCATCCGCTGGGCGGGACGCAAGCCGCGGCTGTGGGGGTCGGTCATCAAAGAGCTGCAGTACGCCGAGCAGCTCACGCGCGGCAACGACACCCTGACCCTCACGATGTGCATCAACTACGGCGGCCGTCACGAGATCATCGACGCGATGCGGGCGATGGGCGACGAGATCGCGGCCGGGCGGCTCAAGCCGTCGGCGATCACCGAGAAGACGCTGCGTCGACACCTGTACGTGCCCGACATGCCCGACGTCGACCTGTTCCTCCGCTCGAGCGGCGAGCAGCGCACGTCGAACTTCCTGCTGTGGGAGTCGGCGTACGCCGAGATGGTCTTCCTCGACACGCTGTGGCCGGACTTCTCGCGCACCGATCTGTGGCACGCGATCCAGCTGTACCTCGACCGCGATCGCCGCTTCGGCGGTGCGATCGACACGCCGACGACCTGATCCGGGAATATCCGCGCCGCGGAGCGCGGTTGTCCCAGGTGTGACGGACGCAATCAAGATCGACGTGTGGAGCGACATCGCCTGCCCGTGGTGCTACATCGGCAAGCGCAACCTCGAGAACGGCCTGGCGGCGACCGCGGCGGATGCCGATGCCCCGCAGGTCGAGGTGACCTTCCACTCGTTCGAACTGTCGCCCGACACCCCCGTCGACTTCGACGGCGACGAGCTCGACTTCCTCGCCGGGCACAAGGGCATGCCGCGTGAGAGCGTGCGCGAGATGCTCGAAAACGTCACCGGCGTGGCCGCGAATGCCGGCCTCGAGTACCGCTTCGACCTGCTCAAGCACACCAACACCGTCAAGGCGCACGAGCTGCTGCACCACGCCAAGGCGCAGGGTCGGCAGGCCGAGATGAGCGAGCGGCTCATGGCGGCGTACTTCACCGAGGGGCGGCACGTCGGCCGCATCGACGACCTCGTCGCCCTCGCCGCCGAGGCGGGGCTGGATGCCGACGACGCGCGCGCGGCGCTCGAGTCGGGTCGTCACCTCGCCGACGTGCGCGCCGACCAGGCGCAGGCGCAGGCCTACGGCATCCAGGGTGTGCCGTTCTTCGTCATCGACGGCAAGTACGGGGTCAGCGGCGCGCAGCCGCCCGAGGCGTTCGCGCAGATCGCCCGTCAGGTGTGGGGCGAGAAGCAGAACGCCTGACTCAGGCGGGCAGGCCCGCCTCGATCGCCGCGACGACCTCGGGTGCGTCGGGCTTGGTCTGCGGGCGGAAACGGTGCACGGCGCCGTCTGCGGTCACCAGGAACTTCTCGAAGTTCCACATGACCGGCCCCTTCGACCCCTCGACGTTCCTGGCCTTCTTGAGCGCCTTGTACAGCGGGGCGGCGCCCCCGCCGTTGACCTTGACCTTGTCGGCAACGGGGAAGGTGACCCCGTAGGTCACCGAGCAGTACTCGAGGATCTCGTCCATCGAGCCCGGCTCCTGCCCCATGAACTGGTTGCAGGGGAACCCGATCACCTGCAGCCCGCGGTCGCCGTAGGTCTTCTGCAGCTGCTCGAGCTGCTCGTACTGCGGAGTGAGGCCGCACTTCGAGGCGACGTTGACCACCAGGATGGCCTTGTCGCCGAACTCGGCAAGGGTGCGTTCAGCGCCCTGCGCGTCGAGGTAGGGGATGTCGCGGATATCCACAGTCGGGGTGTCGGCCATGTTCTCCACGATATGCCCGTCGAGGGCGACCCGGCACGGTCGAGTCTGGGAGAATGGTTCGGATGTCCACCCTCACCGCCCCGCCCGCAGCCCCGGCGCACGCCGCCGCGGCGGCGCCGCTGCGCATCGGGCCGATCACGCTCGATGCGCCGGTTGTCCTGGCGCCGATGGCGGGCATCACCAACACCGCCTTCCGGCGTCTGTGCCGCGAGTACGGCGCCGGTCTCTACGTCAGCGAGATGATCACGACGCGCGCGCTCGTCGAGCGCAACGCGACGACCATGCGCCTGATCACGCACCACGAGTCGGAGACGCCGCGCTCGATCCAGCTCTACGGCGTCGACCCGGCGACGACCGAGGCCGCGGTGCGCCTGCTGGTCGAAGAGGATCGCGCCGATCACATCGACCTCAACTTCGGCTGCCCCGTGCCCAAGGTCACGCGCAAGGGCGGCGGCTCGGCGCTGCCGTGGAAGCTCGGGCTGTTCCGCGAGATCGTCACCCGCGCCGCGCGTGCGGCCGGGGAGATCCCGCTGACGGTCAAGATGCGCAAGGGCATCGACCATGACCATCTGACGTTCCTCGACGCGGGGCGCATCGCGGAGGATGCCGGGGTCGCGGCCGTGGCGCTGCACGCCCGGACGGCTGCCGAGTTCTACTCGGGCACCGCCGACTGGAGCGCCATCGCCCAGCTCAAGCAGGCGGTGACGAGCGTCCCGGTGCTCGGCAACGGCGACATCTGGTCGGGCGAGGACGCCGTGCGCATGATGGCCGAGACGGGGTGCGACGGCGTCGTCGTCGGCCGCGGCTGCCTCGGCCGGCCGTGGCTCTTCGGCGACCTCGCCGCGGCGTTCGGTGCGCCCGGCTTCCGGCCCGACGCGACCCTCGGGTTCGTGGCCGGCGCATTCCGCCGGCACGCCGAGCTGCTCGTCGAGTTCTTCGAGGACGAGGGGCGCGGATGCCGTGACATCCGCAAGCACGTCGCCTGGTACTTCAAGGGCTACCCCGTGGGAGGCGACACCCGGGCGGCGCTCGCGACGGCATCCACCCTCGTCGAGATCGACGACCTGCTCGCGACGATGGATCTCGACGCGCCCTACCCGGGTGCTGCCGCCGAAGGCCAGCGCGGCCGGGCCGGCACACCGAAGCGGCCCGCGCTGCCCGACGGCTGGCTGAACAGTCGCGAGATGGACGGCGACTCAACCCGCACCCTCGCCGAGGCCGAGCTGGACACCAGTGGCGGGTGAGGGCGGCGGGGTCGGCGTCGCCCCCGGCCGGCCGGCGGGGTACGACGACCACGACGCCGCACGCTTCCACCCCGAGTCGCATCGCTCGCAGCGCGACAGCTTCGCCCGCGATCGCGCGCGCGTGCTGCACTCGGCGGCGCTGCGGCGGCTGGCATCCAAGACCCAGGTACTCAGCCCCGCAAGCCCGGGGGATTTCGCACGCAACCGCCTGACGCATTCGCTCGAGGTGGCCCAGGTGGGCCGTGAGCTGGCGATCGCTCTCGAGCTGTCGCCCGACGTCGTCGACACGGCGTGCCTCAGCCACGACATCGGGCACCCGCCGTTCGGTCACAACGGCGAACGGGCACTCAACGAGTGGGCGGCCGACATCGGCGGCTTCGAGGGGAACGCGCAGACGCTGCGGATCCTGTCGCGGCTCGAGCCGAAGGTCGTCGACGCCTTCGGTCGCAGCTCGGGCCTCAACCTGACGCGCGCGAGCCTCGACGCGACGTGCAAGTATCCCTGGACGGTCGAGCACAGCGTGCCCGACCCCGGCGGGCGCGACAAGTTCGGCGTCTACCCCGAAGACGAAGACCTGTTCCGCTGGATGCGCGACGGCGCCCCGGGCCGGCTGCGCTGCATCGAAGCCGAGGTGATGGACCTCTCGGACGACATCGCCTACTCGGTGCACGACTTCGAAGACGCCGTGCTCAACGGGTACCTCGACCCCGCGCGCCTCGCCGACCCGCGCGAGCGCGAAGCGCTGCTCACGGCGATCCAGAGCTGGGTCGGCTACGGCTATTCGCGTGACGAACTCGCCGACGGGCTGTACCGCCTGACCCGGATGCCGGAGTGGTTGACCTCGTTCGCGGGCGACCGCGCCGCGGTCGCGGGTCTCAAGAATCTGACCTCCGACCTCATCGGCCGGTTCGCGCGCGCGGCGACGACCGCGACTCGCGAGCACTACACCGCGCCGGTGCTGACCCGTTATCGTGGCCGCGTGGTCGTCCCGCGGGTCATCGAGGCCGAGATGGCGGTGCTCAAGGGCATCATCGGAGCGTTCGTGGTGACGATCGACGGGCGCAAGGGGCTCTACAAGGAGCAGCGCCGCGTGCTGAAACGCCTCGCGAGCGCGTTGGCTGAGCAGCCCGAGCACCTCGACCGCCTGCACGGCGAGGACTTCCGACACGCGCAGACGGATGCCGCGCGCCGCCGCGTCGTCGTCGACCAGGTCGCGAGCCTCACCGACCGCTTCGCGATCGAGTGGCACGCGCGCCTCATCGGTCCGGTCGACCTGCGCGAGCTCGGACTGTGGTCGAGTGACGGCCGCGCCACCCTGCACGCCGGGTTCGCGCTGCCCGAGCCGATCGCCGGAATCTGGCCGGTCGAGGCCCCCTGATGGCGCGCATCGCACAGGCCGACGTCGATGAGGTCAAGGCCCGCACGAACATCGCCGACATCGTCGGCGAGCGCGTCGCACTGAAGTCGGCGGGTGTCGGTTCGCTCAAGGGGCTCTGCCCCTTCCACGACGAACGCAGCCCCAGCTTCCACGTGCGACCGCAGGTGGGCTACTACCACTGCTTCGGCTGCGGCGAATCGGGCGATGTCTATTCGTTCCTGCGCGCCATGGACCATCTGTCGTTCACCGAGTCGGTCGAGCGCCTCGCCGGTCGCATCGGCTTCACCCTGCACTACGAAGACGGGGGCGCGGCGCCCGAGACGAGCGGTCGGACGCGGCTCTACCAGGCGAACACCGCGGCGGCCGAGTGGTTCCGCGGGCAGCTCTCGGGTGCCGAGGCCGACGCCGCCCGCCGCTTCCTCGGCGAGCGCGGCTTCGACGCGGGGGCCGCCGCTCACTTCGGCGTCGGCTACGCCCCGAAGGGATGGAACGGCGCGCGCGATGCGCTCAAGTCGCAAGGGTTCACCGACGACGAACTCCTCGCCGCCGGCATCCTGTCGCAGGGGCAGCGGGGCGTGTACGACCGGTTCCGGGGCCGTCTCGTCTGGCCCATCCGCGACGTGACGGGCCAGACCATCGGGTTCGGCGCGCGGCGTCTGTACGACGACGATCAGGGGCCCAAGTACCTGAACACGCCCGAGACCCCGATCTACAAGAAGGCGCAGGTCCTCTACGGACTCGACCTCGCCAAGAAGGACATCTCGCGCTCGCACCGCGTCGTCGTCGTCGAGGGGTACACCGACGTCATGGCCTGTCACCTCGCCGGCGTCACGACCGCGATCGCGAGCTGCGGCACGGCGTTCGGCAGCGACCACATCACGGTGCTGCGGCGCGTCATGGGCGACGACACGGCCGCCGGTGAGGTCGTTTTCACGTTCGACCCCGACGCCGCCGGCCAGAAGGCGGCGCTGCGCGCCTTCGGCGACGAGAAGCGCTTCGCGGCCCAGACCTACGTCGCCGTCGCTCCCGACGGACTCGACCCGTGCGACCTCCGGCTGCATCGAGGCGATGCCGCGGTGCGGGCGCTGATGGATGCCAAGGCGCCCATGTTCGAGTTCGTGATGGACCAGCGGCTGGCGGGCTTCGATCTCGGCACCGTCGAGGGACGCGTCGGCGGTCTGCGCGCCGCGGCGCCGATCGTCGCCGAGATCCGTGACCCTGCACTCCGCCCCGGTTACACCCGCGTGCTCGCGCGCAAGCTCGGGATGGACCTCGGCGAGGTGCGTCCCGCCGTCGAACGGGCCGCCCGCGCCTCGCGGGCATCCGGCGCACCCGGAACCCCGGGCGCGCCCGGTTCCGGTGGTGGCGGGCCGCAGGCTCCCGCGGCGACGACGGGCGAGGACGCCGCCGTCACGCGCGTCACGATCGCGTCGCTGCCCCGCACGAACGACGCCGCGCTCGAACGCGACGCGCTGATGGGAATCCTGCAGTACGGGCACCTGCTCGACGCCGACGACATCGACGCTGCGCTCGCGCTGCCCATGCAGGTCGGTGCGCTGGACGCCGTGCGCCAGAGCGTGCAGGCACAGCCCGATCGCACGCGGATCGGCTGGGCCTCGTCGGCGGTGGAGTCGGTGCGTGAGCCGTACCGGTCGCTGGCCGTCGAACTGCTCACCGCGACGTTCCCCGCGCTCACCGAAGGCGAGGCGACGGCATCCACTCGTTCTCTCGCTCGTCGCCTGCGCGTCCGCGCGGTCGATCGCGAGAAGAGCGAGCTGATCGGCGCGATCCAGCGGCTTCCCCCCGATTCCGAGGAGGGGCGCGCCGTGCGCGTCGCGCTGCGCGACCTCGACGCGCGCCGCCGACTTCTCGCCGAGGGTCTCTGAGCGACGTCGGTGGCGCCGTGCGCGCGAACCCGGCAGGATGAACCGCATGCGTCGCCGCTTCACTACTGATCTCGCCGTCGAGTGCGACGACCTCTCCGTCGCCCACGGCGGGGTGCGCGTCGCCGAGGGGATCAGTGTGCGGCTCGGGTTCGGGCACGCCTTGGCCCTCATGGGTCCGACCGGTGCCGGCAAGTCGAGTGTCGCGGCGCTGCTGGCCGGCGAGGACGACCCGTCGCTGGCGCTCGACGGCGGGGCGGCGGCCGTGGTGGGGATCTCGGTGCGCAAGGGCGGGCGGGCCCGGCGCATGCGCACGTTCGCCACCGGCTTCCTCGCGCAGGGGGCGGGCACCGATCTTCCGGCGCGGTTGACCGTTGCCGAGGTGATCGGCCAGCCGGTGACATCGCGCGATCGACGCGTCAACCAGCGCGCGCTGTCGTTGCGCATCGCGGGGCTCCTCGACGAGCTGCAACTGCCGCTGGGAGCGGCGGGCAAGTACCCCTACGAGCTCAGCTCGGGCATGCGGCAGCGGGTCGCGCTCGCGCGCGCACTCGTCCTGCAGCCGCGCGTGTTCATCGGCGACGATCCGTACGCGAACCTCGACGTGGCTGTGCGGCGCGCCGCCCGGGATGCGCTGCGCCGCCGCCGGGACGAACACGGCATGGCGCTGCTCATCGTCACGAACGACCGCGAGACGGTGGACGATCTCGACGCCGACGTGCTCGTGCTGCGCGGGGGTCACCCGGTCGCTTTCGGGCACGGCACCGACGACCTGCTGTGGACGCCCGACGGCGACACCCGACTCGTCTCGTGAGGGGTGGCGACGTGCACGAGCACGCGTCGGGCTTTGCTAGTATGGACGGGTTGCCCGCTCGCGGGCAGCTGATCCTCGGTAGCTCAATTGGCAGAGCAGCCGGCTGTTAACCGGCAGGTTCTTGGTTCGAGTCCAAGCCGGGGAGCGAACGGCCCCAGACTCCACTCTGGGGCCGTTCTTCGTTCCCGCGGTCTGCGCGCGGCGCGGCGCGGCGCGTCGCTTCGGCCGTCAGGCGTCGAGGTCGTCCACGCCCGGGGTCCAGGCGGCACCGGGGCGGCCCCACCCGCGCTTGCGGGCGATTTTCTGCACGGTCTTCCAGTCGCCGTCGTCGAGGCGGTCGAGGTAGAGGATGCCGTCGAGGTGGTCGAACTCGTGCTGCATGATCCGCGCACGCCAGCCGTCGACCTCGATGCGGACGGGCTCGCCGTCGAGGTCGATGCCCGTCACGAGCACCCGCTCGGAGCGGCGCAACGGGAACCGCTCGCCCGGAAACGAGAGGCACCCCTCCGACTCGTCGTCGGGGTCGGGCGCGCCCGGCTCGAGCGGCGCCATCCACAGCGTCGGATTGATCACCACGCCGCGCCACGGGGCGCCCTCGTCGTCCGCATACGTGTACGTGTAGATGCGCAGCCCGACGCCCACCTGCGGCGCCGCGAGGCCCACGCCCGGCGCGGCATCCATCGTCTCGTACATGTCGGCGACGAGCGTGCGGATCTCATCGGTGATCTCGGCGACGGGGGAGGCGGGGGCGTGCAGCACGGGATCCCCCATGATGCGAATCGGAAGAACGGCCACGTCCTGAGCCTACCCAGCCCGCCGTGCGGTTAGTGTCGAGGGGTGGATGCCGCGTTCATGGCCCTGGATGAACTGACCGACGACCTCGTCGGTATCTTCAAGGACCCCGCCATCCTCATCGGCATTCCGCTGGCGCTGCTCGGCGCGGTGTTCATGTCGTTCGGCGCGCAGTACCAGCACCGTGGCGTGCAGAAGGTCGAGCGGCTCAGCGCGATCGGCGGCAGCCGTGGGCTCACGGGTGGCCAGCTCGTCAACCTCCTGCGCCGCCCGTCGTGGGTCGCGGGCACGGTGATGCTGGGTCTCGCGATCGTCTGCCAGCTCGCCGCGCTGTCGTTCGCGCCGCTGATCCTCGTGCAGCCGATCGGCGCGATCTCTCTCGTCATCACGACCCTGCTCAACGCCCGCATCAGCGGTCACAAGCCGACGAAGCAGTCGATCGCCGCGATCGCCCTGTGCGTCGTGGGGATCCTCATCTTCGTGACCATCGCGGCGCTGTATGCCACCGAGACGCCGGTGAGCGACCGGCAGCTGATCACGATCCTGATCATCCTCGCGGTCGTGATCGTCGTCGTCGGCGGCACCTGGCTGTGGTTCCGCGATCGCGCGTCGGCGCTCTTCTACATCGTGGCGGCCGGCGTGATCTACGGCTTCGTGGCGACCCTCGCCAAAGTGGTCATCAACCGCTTCCAGAACGAGAACTTCGACTACCTGACCGTCATCTGCGTCGTGGCCCTGCTCGCCGGCACGGCGGCGGGAGCGTACTTCGTGCAGACCGCGTACGCGTCGGGCCCGCCCGACCTCGTGATCGCCGGGCTCACTGTCGTCGACCCCATCGTGGCGATCGTCATCGGGCTGACCGTGCTCAACGAAGCGGCCGGGGCCCCGATCGGCGCCTACGTCGGGTTCGCGATCGCCGGCGGCATGGCCGTCACCGGTGTCTTCCTGCTGGCGAGGTACCACCCGCAGGTCGTCAGCGAGAGCCAGGAGATCCCCATCGCGCGCGGCAGCGGAGGGCCGGCCGACGCCGCTCCGTCGACCGGCTCGATCCGGATCACCGAAGCGGTCGCGAAGGTGTGGCCCGACCCGCCCGTCCGCGATCGCGACGGCCGCACGCCCCGCTAAACTCGCACGTGCCGATCCTTTCGGCGCGGGGCGGTGGCCAAGCTGGTCAAGGCAGCGGGCTCATAACCCGACGATCGTGGGTTCAAGTCCCACCCGCCCTACCGCAGCAGGTAATCACACGCTTGTCATTTCGCCGGGAGATCGGCGATAATGGGCGGACAACCGCATAGCTCGCCCGCCGAGGTGTTTCGACGTTCAGGTCGTAGGGGAAGACGTACCTGAAGAAACGGAGAAACCGATGGCGTCACAGGCGACCACACTGGCGCGCGGAGTGATCTACATCCACTCCGCGCCGCGAGCGCTGTGCCCCCACCTCGAGTGGGCGGCCGGGCGTGCCCTCGGGCGCGCCGTGAACTTCGACTGGGCCGACCAGCCCGTGCTGTCGGGCAGTCGGCGCACGGAGTACTACTGGGAGGGCCCCGCCGGGACCGGCGCGGCACTGGCGACGGCGATCCGCGGGTGGGAGCACCTGCGGTTCGAGGTGACCGAAGATCCGACGCCTCGCAGCGACGGCGGCCGCTGGATGCACACGCCCGGCCTCGGCATCCACTTCGCCCAGATCGACAGCGCCGGCAGCGTCGTGATCGGCGAAGACCGCGTCAGGTACGCGATGGAGATCGCGGCCGGCGATGCGTTCGAACTGCAGCGCGAGCTGCACATCGCGCTCGGCTCGACGTGGGACGAAGAGCTCGAGCCGTTCCGCCACGCGAGCGACGACACACCCGTCGTCTGGCTGCACAAGGTCGGCTGACCGCGGTCAGCGCACAGAACAGGCGGCACGGGAGCGCTCGTACCTGCCTCGGACGGCTTCCCGGGGACGGGGATCGCGTACCGGCCGCCTCACCCGAGAAGACCCCCTCCGCACAGACCCGTCAGGGCCGCGGAGGGGGTCTTTCACGTAAGGATCGGCCGGGATCACACCGAGGTGAAGGCGACGACCGCGTTGTGGCCGCCGAAGCCGAACGAGTTGCTGATCGCCAGCTGATCACCGGCGCCGAGCGGTGCAGGCGCGGCCGACAGCGCGAACGGGACGGCCGGGTCCTGCTCGGTCAGGTTGATCGTCGGGGGAGCGACGCGGTCGCGCAGAGCGAGCACCGTGAAGATCGCCTCCAGTGCGCCGGTGCCGCCGAGCAGGTGGCCCGTGGATGCCTTCGTGCCCGACACCGGGATCTCGTCGACCCGCGAGCCGAAGACCGTCTTCAAGGCGGTGTACTCGTTCGGGTCGCCGACCGGCGTCGAGGTCAGGTGGGCGTTGATGTGCGTGACGTCGTCGGGTGAGGCGTCCGCCATCTCGAGCGCGGCACGCACGGCGCGCGCGGCGCCCACCCCCTCGGGGTCGTTCGCGGTGATGTGGTACGAGTCGGCGGTCACGCCGCCGCCCACGAGGGCGCCGTAGATCTTCGCGCCACGAGCGCGGGCGTGGTCCTCGGTCTCGAGGATCAGCACCGCCGCACCCTCGCCCATGACGAAGCCGTCGCGGTCGATGCTGGCGGGGCGGGAGGCCGTCTCGGGGGAGTCGTTGCGCTTCGAGAGCGCCTGCATCGACGAGAACGCCGCGATGGTGACGGGGTGGATCACGGCCTCCGTGCCGCCGGCGATGACGACGTCGGCGAGACCGTTGCGCAAATGCTCGATCGCGCCGACGAGAGCCTCGGTGCTCGAGGCGCACGCGCTCGCGACCGTCCGTGCATACGCGCGCGCGTTGAAGTGCAGCGACAGGTTGCCGGCGGCCGCGTTGGGCATGAGCATCGGCACCGTCATCGGCAGCACCCGGCGGGGGCCCTTCTCGCGCAGCGTGTCGGCGCCGTCGAGCAGCGTCCACAGGCCGCCGATTCCGGTGGCGAAATCGACTCCGAGCCGCTCGGGCTCGACGTCGGGGCTGCCGGCATCCTCCCACGCCTCGATCGCGGCGACGAGCGCGAACTGCGCCGACGGGTCGAGGCGCTTGGCCATCGGCCGCTCGAGGATCGTGTCGGGCCGCACCGCCGCCTGGGCGGCGAAGGTGACGGGAAGGTTGTTCTTCTCGACCCAGTCGTACTCGAGCGTGCGCGCGCCGGAGGCACCGCCCAGCAGGGCCGACCAGCTCTCGGGGGCAGTGCCGCCGATGGGGCTGGACGCGCCGATGCCGGTGACGACGATTCGGGGATTGCTCATGGTCTCCTCGCGGTGCTCCGGTGGGGGCTCACGCCCCCACCGGTTCGCTGTTCAGGCCCGCAGGTCGGGCCGGCGGTCAGGCCTGGCCGGCGGTGATGAAGGTGACGGCGTCGCCGACGGTCTTGAGGTTCTTGACCTCTTCGTCGGGAATCGTCACGCCGAACTTCTCCTCGGCGTTGACGACGATGGTCATCATCGAGATCGAGTCGATGTCGAGGTCGTCGGTGAACGACTTCTCGAGCGCGACCTCGTCGGCCGAGATGCCCGTCTCGTCGGTGATGAGCTCGGCGAGGCCGGCGAGGACCTCATCGTTGCTGAATGCCATGGGATTCTCCTTGTTTTCGGGGGTGTCGCGGGCGAGGTCGGCTCGTCCGGGTCGGGGATCAGTCTAGGTGCGGGTGTCGCGGCGTCAGGGGAGGACGACGACCTGGGCGCCGAAGACGAGACCGGCTCCGAAACCGATCTGCAGGGCGAGCCCGCCCGACAGCTCGGGGTGCTCATCGAGCAGACGGTGCGTCGCGAGCGGGATCGAGGCTGCCGACGTGTTGCCGGTGGTCTCGATGTCGCGGCCGATGACGACGCTCTCGGGCAGGCCCAGCTGCTTTGCGAACTCGTCGATGATGCGCATGTTGGCCTGGTGCGGCACGAAGGCGGCCAGATCGGATGCCTGCACCCCTGCGGCCTCGAGAGCCTGGCGGGCGACCTTCACCATCTCCCACACCGCCCAGCGGAACACCGTCGGGCCTTCCTGGCGGAGGGTGGGCCACGGCGCCGTGCCATCGCGGAACTCGACGAGCGTGTGGTCCATGCCGACCGCGTCGGCCTTCGAGCCGTCCGACCCCCATACCGTCGGACCGATGCCGGGGAAGTCGCTCGGTCCGATGACGACGGCGCCCGCACCGTCGCCGAGGAGGAACGAGATCGATCGGTCGGTGGGGTCGACGATGTCGGAGAGCTTCTCGGTTCCGATGACGACGGCGTACGTCGCGGAGCCCGCGCGGATCAGGGCATCCGCCTGGGCGACCCCGTACGCGAAGCCCGCGCAGGCCGCGTTGAGGTCGTAGGCGGCCGCGGGGTTCGAGCCGACGCGGTCAGCGACGATCGCCGACACCGAGGGCGACTGCTTCGGGTTCGAGATGGTCGCGACGATGACGGCGTCGATGGCCGACGGGTCGACACCCGAGCGTGCGATGGCTTCTGCGGCCGCATCGGCGGCGAGATCGATCGCGGTCGTCTCGGCGTTCGCTCGGGTGCGGGTCACGATGCCGGTGCGCTGACGGATCCACTCGTCGCTCGAGTCGATCGGGCCCACGAGGTCGTCGTTGGGCACGGCGTTCTCGCCGCGCGCGGCCCCGTAGGAATAGATCCGCGTGTGCGCGGGGCCGGTGGCCTGGGTGATCGTGAGCGTCACGCGCCATCTCCTGTCAGCAGGGCGGCGGCAGCCGCGAGGTCTTCGGGGGTCTTGACCGCGACGGTCGGCACTCCGCGCAGCGCCCGCTTGGCGAGGCCCGTGAGAGTGCCGGCCGGGGCCAGTTCGATGATCCCGGTCACGCCGTGCGCCGCGAACGACTCCATGCACAGGTCCCAGCGCACGGGGGAGGCGACCTGGTCGACGAGCAGGTCGAGTGCAGCCGCGCCACCCGCGACGGTCGTGCCGTCGCGGTTCGTCCAGAGGGTCAGCGCGGGCTCGGATGCGGTGATCTCCGCCGCGGCGGAGCGTAGCGCATCGACTGCGGGCGCCATGTACCGCGTGTGGAAGGCGCCGGCGACCTGCAGCGGGATCACCCGGCTCGCGGCGACCGGCGTCTCCGCCAATTGCGCGAGCGGCGCGAGCGCGCCGGCTGCGACGATCTGCCCGGCACCGTTGTGGTTGGCGGCGGTGAGGTCGAGCTCGGCGAGGCGGGCGAGCACCGCGTCACGGTCCCCGCCGAGGATGGCGCTCATCCCGGTCTGCTCTGCGGCGGCCGCCTCGGCCATCGCGCGGCCGCGCAGCCCGACCAGGCGCATGCCGTCGTGCTCGTCGAGCACGCCGGCCGCGACCAGCGCGGCGATCTCGCCGACCGAGTGCCCGGCGGCGCCGCCGGGCGCGGTGCCCGCAGCGTCGGTGAGCGCCTGATAGGAGATCAGGCTCGCCGCCACGATGAGGGGCTGCGCGACGCGGGTGTCGCGGATGCGATCGGCATCCCACTGCGTTCCGGCGGCGATGAGGTCGACGTCGCTGTCGTCGGAGTACTGCGCGAGACGGTCGCGGACGCCCGGCACAGCCAGCCACGGCTCGAGGAAGCCCGGCGTCTGGGCGCCCTGCCCCGGGAAGACGGTGATGATCACTGGTCTATCCTCCCAAGTTCCACGCACCGCTGCTGGGGGTGTCGTCACAAGAAAGCGCGGATGCTTTGTGCGCGTCGTACAGTCAGCCGGGCCGACGCGTGCCCATCGAGCGGCGCCGGGTGACTTCCGTGCCGATCGATCCGATGATCAGCGCGGTCTGCAGGATCAGCGCTTCGCGGGGCCCCGTGGCGTCCCAGCCGATGACGTCGGACACCCGCTTGAGCCGGTAGCGCACCGTGTTCGGGTGCACGAACAGCTCGCGTGCGGTCGCCTCGAGCGAGCGGCCGTTGTCGAGGTAGCTCCACAGCGTGGCGACCAGGTCGGACGAGTGCGCCTGCAGTGGCCGGTAGATGCGCTCGACGAGCGTCGCCTTGGCCGCCGTGTCACCGGCGAGAGCGCGTTCGGGCAGCAGATCGTCGGCCTCGACGGGGCGAGGTGCGTTCCGCCAGGCACTCGCGACGGCGAAACCGGCGAGAGCGGCGCGGGCGCTCTGCCCGGCGTCGACGAGAGCGGGAACGGTCGGGCCGAGCACGAGGTGGCCCGTGCCGAAGCCGGGCTCGAGACGGCGCGCGATCTCGGGGAATGGCAGCTCGGCATCCGCATCTTCCTGCGTCGGAGCGTCGGCGCGCCCGATGACGAGCACGAGGCGCGACCCCTGCACGCCGATCAGCACGTCGACGCCCATCTTGCGCGCGAGTCGCCGCAGCTGGTCGATGTCGAACTGCGGCGGGGTCGTGCCGACGAGCACCGCGACCTCGCCGTGGCCGTGCCAGCCGAGCGCCGCGATGCGGCTGGGCAGCTCCTCGTCGGCCTCGCCGGTGAGGATCGAGTCGACGACGAGCGCCTCGAGCCGCGCGTCCCACAGTCCGCGGGCCTCGGCGGCGCGCGCATACACGTCGGCCGAGGCGAACGCGACCTCGCGCGAGAACAGCAGGATGCTCTCGCGCAGATCCTCGCCGCGGCCGGCGACCCGCTCTTCCGTGACCGCGACGGTCACGCGGATCAGCTGCAGCGTCTGCGTCAGGCTGACGCTGCGCAGCAGCTCGCGCGGCGCCGCGGCGAAGATGTCGGCCGCGATCCACGGCGTCGAGCCCGGGTCCTCGTACCACTGGATGAACGAGGCGATGCCCGCCTGCGCCACGAGTCCCACGGCCGATCGGCGCGCCGGCGGCATGTCGGCGTACCACGGCAGCGACTCTTCGAGCCGCTTGATCGTGGCGGTCGCCAGGTCGCCGGAGATGCGCCGGAGCCAGGCGAGGGTGTCCGCCTTCTCCTGGGCGGTGGGGCGGGCGGGCATCGAGCGGGTCAGCTCTCTCCGCCGGCGTTCCCGGTGGTGCCGGCCGTCACGTCGTGCAGACGGTACTTCTCGATGGCCTGCGCCGAGAGACTGCGGTCGACCGCACCCTCCGCCGCGAGCGCCTGCAGGGCGCGCACGACGATCGACGGGCCGTCGATCTTGAAGTACCGACGGGCGGCGGCACGCGTGTCCGAGAAACCGAACCCGTCGGCGCCGAGCGTCACGTACGTACCGGGCACCCACTGACGGATCTGGTCCTGCACGGCGTGCATGTAGTCGCTGACGGCGACGACCGGACCCTGCGCGTCCTTGAGCTTCTCGGTGAGGTACGCGTCACGCGGGTGATCCTGCGGGTGCAGGAAGTTGTGCTCGTCGGCGGCGAGGCCGTCGCGGCGCAACTCGGTCCAGCTCGTGACCGACCACACGTCGGCGGCGATGCCCCAGTCGTCGCGCAGCAGCTGCTGCGCCTCGAGCACCCACGGCACACCGACACCCGAACCGAGCAGCTGCACGCGGTGACCGTCGCCCTCGCCGGTGGAGATGCGGTGGATGCCGCGGACGATGCCCTCGACGTCGACGCCCTCCGGCTCGGCCGGCTGCACGATCGGCTCGTTGTAGAGCGTGATGTAGTACATGACGTTCGGGTCGGGGTGGTTGCCGCCGTACATGCGCTCGAGCCCCGAGCGGACGATGTGCGCGATCTCGTAGCCGTAGGCGGGGTCGTACGACACCGTCGCGGGGTTCGTGGATGCCAGCAGGTGCGAGTGGCCGTCGGCGTGCTGCAGGCCCTCACCGGTCAGCGTGGTGCGACCGGCGGTCGCGCCCATGATGAAGCCGCGCGCCATCTGGTCGGCGGCGGCCCACTGGGCGTCGCCGGTGCGCTGGAAGCCGAACATCGAGTAGAAGATGTACACCGGGATCAACGGTTCGCCGTGCGTCGCGTACGACGTGCCGGTGCCCGTGAAGGCCGCAACCGCGCCGGCCTCGTTGATGCCGACGTGCATGATCTGACCCTGCGGGCTCTCCTTGTAGGCGAGCAGCAGTTCGCGGTCGACCGACGTGTAGTTCTGGCCGTGCGGGTTGTAGATCTTCGCGGTCGGGAAGAACGCGTCGAGACCGAACGTGCGGGCCTCGTCGGGGATGATCGGCACGATCCGGTTGCCGAAATCCTTCGAGCGCAGCAGGTCCTTCAGCAGGCGCACGAACGCCATCGTCGTGGCGATCTCCTGCGTGCCCGAGCCCTTCTTCGGCAGTGCGTAGGCGCTGTCGTCGGGCAGCGTGATCGGCACGTGATGCGTGCGACGCTCGGGCAGGAACCCGCCCAGCGCGCGGCGCTTCTCGAGCATGTACTGGATCGTCTCGTCCTCGGCGCCGGGGTGGAAGTACGGCGGCAGGTACGGGTTCTCCTCGAGCTGCGCGTCCGACACGGGGATGCGCATCGAGTCGCGGAAGTGCTTCAGATCGTCGAGGGTCATCTTCTTCATCTGGTGGGTCGCGTTGCGGCCCTCGAAGTGATGACCGAGACCGTAGCCCTTGATGGTCTTGGCGAGGATGACGGTGGGCTGACCCTTGTGCTCGGTGGCGGCCTTGTATGCGGCGTAGAGCTTCTGGTAGTCGAGGCCGCCGCGGCGCAGGCCGCCCCAGATGTAGTCGTCCGAGAGGTCTTCGACCATCTTCGCGGTGCGCTCGTCGCGCCCGAAGAAGTGGTCGCGGATGAACTTGCCGTCTTCAGCCCGGTACGTCTGGAAGTCGCCGTCGGGCGTCGTGTTCATGAGCTTGACGAGCGCGCCGTCGACGTCGACCTTGAGCAGATCGTCCCACCCGCGGCCCCACACGACCTTGATGACGTTCCACCCGGCACCGCGGAAGAACGCCTCGAGCTCCTGGATGATCTTGCCGTTGCCGCGCACGGGGCCGTCGAGCCGCTGCAGGTTGCAGTTGACGACGAACGTGAGGTTGTCGAGGCCCTCGTTCGCGGCGACCTGCAGCTGACCGCGCGACTCGACCTCGTCCATCTCGCCGTCGCCCAGGAAGGCCCACACGTGCGAGTCGGAAAGGTCTTTGACCCCGCGGTTGGTCAGGTACTTGTTGGTCATCGCCTGGTAGATGGCGTTGATCGGTCCGAGACCCATCGACACCGTCGGGAACTGCCAGTACTCCGGCATGAGGCGCGGGTGCGGGTACGACGGGATGCCGTGCGGCGCCTGCGACTTCTCCTGGCGGAAGCCGTCGAGCTGGTCCTGCGACAGGCGTCCCTCGAGGAATGAGCGGGCGTAGATGCCGGGCGACGCATGACCCTGGATGAAGATCTGGTCGCCGCCGGTCGGGTCGTCGAGGCCGCGGAAGAAGTGGTTGAACCCGACTTCGTACAGCGAGGCCGACGACGCGTACGTCGAGATGTGGCCCCCCACGCCGATGCCGGGGCGCTGGGCGCGATGCACGGTGACCGCGGCATTCCAGCGGATCCAGCGACGGTAGCGCCGCTCGAGCTCTTCGTCGCCGGGGAACTCGGGCTCGTTCTCCGGGGCGATCGTGTTGATGTAGTCGGTGACCGGCACCTGCGGCACGTTCAGCTGCAGTTCGTGCGACTTGTTCAGCAGGCTGAGCATGATCTCGCGGCCGCGGCCGGCGCCCTTGGCTTCCACCAGCTGCTGGAGCGATTCCGCCCATTCGCCGGTTTCTTCGGGATCGCTGTCCAGCGGGTCCTGCGAATACGGATCCTGATCGTTGACCGTCACGTGAGACCTTTCGTCATCTGGCAGATCGTGCCAGGCATATGGCTGCGGATGCGCGCGGCTTTGTACAGCAACGACAACGCATCCTGGATCAGCCTAGTCATATCGGCGGGGTTGCGGACGACCTGCCGGGCCGGTCGCGCCGTGCCCCGACGCCGGTGCGACGGTGGGCCCTGCCGGGATCGAACCGACGACATCCACGGTGTAAACGTGGCGCTCTACCAGCTGAGCTAAAGGCCCTGGGATCCTCAGTCTACGAGTCGTCGCGGCCGACGACGCGCGGCTCGGCCGGGTTGTAGTACGTGTCGGCGTCCTTGCCGAGCCGCGAGTTGCGATGCGAGTAGGCGAAGTAGATGACGAAGCCGACCACGAGCCAGATCAGGAACCTCAGCCACGTCTCCACCGTGAGGTTCAGCATCAGGTACACGCAGATGACGGCGGAGAGGATCGGGAGGAACGGACTCCACGGCACGCGGAAGCCTCGCTTCAGGTCGGGACGCGTGCGGCGCAGCACGACGACGCCGATCGACACGAGCACGAACGCCGAGAGGGTGCCGATGTTCACCATCTCCTCGAGTACGCCGATCGGCGTGAACCCCGCGACGACCGCGACGATGGCCGTCACGATCACGGAGATCAGCCACGGCGTGCGGCGGGTCGGGTGCACCTTCGCCAGACCCGCCGGCAGGAGGTGGTCGCGCGACATGGCGAAGATGATGCGCGTGGCGCCGATCAGCAGCGTCAGGACGACCGTCGTGAGACCCGCGACGGCACCCGCCGAGATCACCGTCGCCATCCAGGTCTGGCCGTGGGCGGCGAAGGCGTTGGCCAGTGCGGCCGCGGGATCGAGCTCGTCGTACGGCACCATGCCGGTGACGACGAGGGCGACGGCGCAGTACAGGAGAGTGCAGATCGCGAGGGAGGCGATGACGCCGATCGGCATGTCCCGCTGCGGGTTCTTCGTCTCCTCGGCGGTGGTCGCGACGACGTCGAAGCCGATGTACGCGAAGAAGACGAGTGCGGCGCCGGCGAAGATGCCGCCCACCCCGAAGGCGAACGGCTCCGCCCCCGAGAGGAATTGCAGGAGCGGCTGGGTGAGCCCGGTCGCGGTCTCGCGCGGCGTGGCTTCCGGCACGAACGGCGAGTAATTGGCGGGGTCGATGAACATGATGCCGGCGACGATCACGAACAGCACGATGAACAGCTTCACCCCGACGAGCACGAGATTGACCCGCATCGATTCGCGGATGCCGAGGGTCATCAGCACCCCGAGCGCAACGACGAGCAGAATCGCCATGAGGTCGACGGTGCCGCCATAGCCGATCGCGGCGGGGATCGGCGCCCCGAGCTGCTCGAGCAGCACCCCCAGGTAGGCGCTCCAGCCCTGCGCGACGACGCTCGCGCCCAGGAACATCTCGAGGATCAGATCCCAGCCGATGATCCACGCGAAGAGCTCTCCGAGTGACGCGTACGAGAACGTGTAGGCCGAGCCCGACACGGGCACCGTGGAGGCGAACTCCGCGTAGCACATCGCCGCGAGGGCGCAGGCGATGGCCGCGACGATGAAGCTCACGACGATGGCCGGGCCGGCGACGTCGTGCGCGGCTCGTCCCGTGAGGGTGAAGATGCCGGCGCCGATCACCACGCCGACGCCGAACACCGTCAGGTCGAGCGCCGACAGCGATTTGCGCAGCCGGAACTCGGGTTCCTCGGTGTCGGCGATCGACCGCTCGACGGACTTCGTGCGCATCACGCTCATAGTGCTGACCCCCGTCGGCACCCGCCCGGGCGCCAGGGTCCACATGCTAGCGGGCGTCGGAGCGCGGCAGAAGGAGGCCGTCGCCCAGCGGGGGACGTTAGGTTGGACTCGTGAAAGCCCGCCCCGCCGACCAACTGCTGCTGATCGAGATCGCCCGACTGGACGCGACCATCCGTGCCGCCGACCACGCGCGTCGCAACCCGGAGCAGACCGCGCGCGTGAACGATCTGCTCGCGCAGCGGCAGGCGCAGTCGGTCGTGCTGACCGGACTCCTCGGCGCGCGCGATGACGCACAGGCGGAGTTGACGCGTCTCGAGTCCGACGTCGCGCTCGTCGAGGCGCGGGTCGCGCGCGACACCGACCGCCTCGCCTCGAGCTCGAACGCGAAGGAGGCGCAGGGCCTCGAGCACGAGCTCGCATCGCTCGCCCGCCGCAAAAGCGATCTCGAAGACGCCGAACTCGCGATCATGGAGCGGCTCGAGACCGCTGACGCAGCCGTCGCCGAGCAGCAGTCGATCATCGCCGCGACGAACGAGGCGGGCGCCGCAGTGAGCGCCGAGGGCAAAGCCGCGGTGGCATCGGCCACGGCGACGTGGGAGGGTGCCACCCGCGATCGGGCGGCGATCGCCGCCCGCGTGCCGGCCGAGCTCCTGGCGCTGTACGACCGGCTTGCCGCCCGTGGTGTGGGTGCGGGGCTCCTCCGCGCGCGGACGTGCGAGGGATGCCACATGGTGCTCTCCGGCACCGACCTGCAGACGCTGCGCCAGGCGTTCGACGACGACGTGGTGACGTGCCCCGAATGCGGCGGCATCCTGGTGCGCTCCGACGAATCGGGGCTGTGACTCGGCGGCGTCCGTGACGGCGGCGCCGAAGTGGAACGTCGTCGCCCACGACGGTGAGGCGGTCGTCGTGGTGGGTCTCACGGCCGGCTTCGACGAGGTGTCCCGGATCCGCTGCACGTGGCCCGAGTGGCCCGCGGTCGCGGAGACCGCCGATGCCGCGACCCGGTGGGTGTGGAGCGACACCGTGCGGTGGTACCCGCGTCTTCTCGACGCCGGGATCGTTCTGGCGAGATGCCAGGATCTGCGGCTGTGCCACGCCATCCTCCGTGCGAGCGCACTCGTCGCCGACGACGCCGCCGCGCCCCTGCGCGCGGCGCTCGCGTGGGACGCCCCCTCGGCCGAGGCGGTGACGACGGCCACGCCCGCGCTCTTCGACCTCGACGCGGGGCCCGGGGGAGTGCCCGACGACCTCGCCGAGGTGCTCATCGAGCTGCGGCGGCAGGAGGCGGCGGTCACCTCGTCCGCCGACCCCGGGCGTCTGCGGCTGCTCCTCGCCGCGGAGTCGGCGGGAGCCTTGCTGGCCGCCGAGCTGCACGCGGCGGGACTGCCGTGGAGTCGCCCGGTCCACGAGGCGCTGCTCGAAGAGGTCCTGGGAGCGCGGCCGGCCGCCGGCGTGCACGCGCCGCGCGTCCGCGAGCTCGCCGATGTCGTCCGTGCTGCGCTCGGCGATCCGGCGGCGAGCCTCGACTCGCAGCCGAAGCTGCTGCGGAGTCTGCACCGAGTGGGCGTGCTGGCGACCTCGACCAGCCGATGGGAGCTCGCGGAGTACGACCATCCCGTCATCGAGCCGCTGCTGCAGTACAAGAAGCTCACACGGCTCGAGAGCGCCAACGGCTGGGCGTGGCTCGACGAGTGGGCCGCGGACGGTCGGTTCCGGCCCGTCTATGTGCCGGGCGGCGTCGTGACCGGGCGCTGGGCATCGTCCGGCGGGGGTGCCTTGCAGTTGCCGCGTCAGCTGCGGCCCGCGGTGCGCGCCGATCCGGGGTGGGTCTTCGTCGTCGCCGACGTCGCGCAGCTCGAGCCGCGCGTGCTCGCCGCCATGTCGGGCGACCTGGCACTGGCCGAGGCAGCACGCGGACGCGATCTCTACGACGGCATCCTCGCCGGAGGAGTCGTCTCGTCGCGTGCCGAGGCGAAGGTCGCGATGCTCGGCGCCATGTACGGCGCGACGACGGGCGACAGCGGGCGGCTGCTGCCCGCGCTGCGCCGCGCGTACCCACGTGCGATGGCTCTCGTCGATGCGGCGGCGCAGACCGGCGACGACGGCGGCGTCGTCTCGACCTGGCTCGGGCGGTCGAGCCCGCCGTCATCGGAGGGGTGGCGCGGCGTGCAGGACCGCGCCGGCGCGCCCGACGCGTCGGAGGCCGACCGCGTGCGCGCGCGCCGCTCGGCGCGCGACCGCGGCCGGTTCACGCGCAACTTCGTCGTGCAGGGGACAGCCGCGGAGTGGGCGCTCGCGTGGCTCGCCGATCTGCGCGGCGTCCTCGCCGCGCAGCCACTCGCGCCGGCCGAGCCGGTCGCGTCGGCATCCGGGATCGTCTTCTCGCAGCGAGCGCACCTGTGCTTCTTCCTGCACGACGAGATCATCGTGCACACACCCGTCGCGCAGGCCGAGCAGGTCGCGGATGCCGTCCGGCTCGCGGCCGCTCGCGCCGCGCGACTGATGTTCGGCGACTTCCCGATCGACTTCCCGCTCGACCTGCGGATCACGGCGGATGCCGCGAAGACCTGACACTCAGTCGCAACCGCGGATGACCGGCGCGGTCACGTCGGGAACGTTGAGCAGCGGCGTGTGGACCACCTCCGGAGCGACCGCCCCCGGCTCCGCGGCGACGAACGCGAACCTGATCTCATTGCGCTCGCCCGGGGACAGATTGACTCGCACGAGACTCGTCGGCCGGCCCGACTCCACCGCGGTGGCGACGGGCAGAGACGCACCGTCCTTCGACACGGAGACGAGGAAGGTGCCCGGTGGCGCCGCGACAGCGACGCTCGTCCCGATGTCGCCCACTGCCGTCCCATACATCCCGTGCCCCGTCACGTCTCCGGGCAGCGAGTGGGCGGCGTCGGCCGGCGCCGTGCTCGACATGGTCAACTGCACGGCGATGTCGGCGCGACCGTCGGGCCGACATGATGCCACCGTCGTGGCGATGTCGATGTCGAGATAGCCGTCCATCTTCCCGCCGGTCGCGTCGTTGAGCCACAGGCCGAAAGCGTCAGGTCCCGCTGCAGCCAAGCGCGCGGAGGGTCCGCCGAGCAGTCCGCGCGAGAGTGCGTCTTGCGTGTCGGCGTCGGCAGCCCACGCCGAGATGCTGCCCGATGCGATCGGACCGCTGAGTGCCGACATCCAGGTGAGCGGATCCGCGGGTGCCGCGGCGAGACCTGCGAACACTCGCGCTGCGGCGTCCTGCATCAGCGCGGTCTGCCCGTCCGCGTCGAGCGCGCGGTACGGCTCGACGAGCAGCCGGTCGATCGCGTCGCCCGACGTGAGGGTGCTGCCGTCGGCGAGCTGCACGGGGCCGATCACCTGCAGCGCCGCGGCGAGCACGAGGGGGTCGACCGAGACGATGAGGTCGGGCGCGGCGCCGCCCCGTGACTGCCACCACGCAGAGGCGAGGCGGGCAGACACGGCGAAGTCTGCGGGGATGGTGGTGTTCTGCACGAATCGTCCGACGACGTCCCCGTACAGCGTCGCGAGATCGGGTGGCACGTCGGCGACCGGTGTCGCGCGCGGCGCGAAATCACTGGACGAGGCCTGCGCGTCGAGCGTCAGAACGCCCGCCTGCGAGGTGATCTGCAGGAAGGATCCGGTGATGCCGCCTCCGGTACGCACCTCCGCATTGTTCTGCAGGAGCACGAGGATGCGGGTCGGTGCGGGGCCGTCCAGCGCGCGCAGCAGCGGCTCGACGGCGGCCGCCGTGCGCAGGACGGGCACGCCCTGCTCGAGTGCGTCTCGCACGCGCTCCACGGCGCGTCCGACCGGGGGAAGCAAGGGCGCCGTGTCGATGTGCGCGAGCGCGGTACGCGCCCTTTCGGCATCCTGTACCAGCGGGGTGAGGTCGACGCTCTGATCCCACGTGCCCGACGCCAGCGCCGCGACGAGGGGAGTGGATTCGGACGCGAGGGGGCGGAGTGATCGCAGCAGCGTCCGGAGGGCGTCGATGTCACCACCCACGACCGGTGCGCGCGCGGCGATGACCCAGATCGGGTCGTCCGCGGTGTCCGCCGCAGCCGAAAGCTCGCCGGCGAGCGCGGCGCCCGCAGCGGTTGCCGCGTCACGGTCTCCGGCGGTGACGGCTGCGGACAATCGTGTGGTCGCCGCGTCCGCTGCCAGCAGTTGCGTCGCCGTCTCGACGGCCCGTACCGCCGTCCACACCCACCACGCCGCGACCAGCAGCAGCAGGGCGGCGCTCGCGACGCAGACGAGCCGGAACGCCGTCCGCGGCGAGTGTGCGGGGCGGGATGCCTCAGACACGTCGCCGACGGATCAGCAGCAGAGCCGCTCCGCCGAGAGCGAGGGCGCCGACACCGGCGAGGGCGGTCACCGCGAGCGCGCCCCCATCGCCGCCGGTGGCCGGCAAGGCGGTACCGCCCGACTGCGCCGTGCCGACCGATTGCGCCGTGGCGACGATCGGCGACGCACACGCCGAGCTGGCCGGCGGGTACGCGAGCGGCACCGGCAGCACCGGATTGACTTCGATCGTCGTGGAGATCTGATCACGGGTCCAGCCGAAGTTGTCGTCGGTCTCGACCCACGTGCCTCCTCGGTAGACCCATCCCGGCCACCCCGTGCCACGCCCCGAGGCGTCGGCGGACGCGCCGGGCCACAGGATCGTCCCCGAAAGCTCACCGGACGAGACATCGCCCAGGGGCAGCTCCACACGGTTCGCACCGTCGGTGATCACGAGCACAGCGGCATGGCTCGTGGCCGCGGCGGGGTTGCTGAGCACGACGTGATACGAGATCACGGGCACATCCCGGACACACGCGACCGACACCGAAGACCCGACGAGATTGGGCACCGTGCGTGGTGGTGGTGGCGGTGGGTACAAACCCACATCGACGGCGGGCGCCGCCTGCTGACTCGTGTCGTCGCCCGGCGGCACGGTCACGGCGTACGCCGGCCCGGCCGTGAACGCGGCGAAGCCGAGCGCGACGAATGCTGCGCCGATCAGACGGCGCGTTCCCCAACGGATACGTCTGTCCATCGTTCTCCCCCAATGAGACGACGGTTGCGGGCGCCCCATACGCCCATCCCCGTTGCGAGCCTAGACCCTCGCGACGCCGGGAACAATGGTCGGCACGCGCGACACCGTAGAATCGGTCACGCGAATGGGTCGGCTGGACGGTCGCGTGGCGGAGCGATCCGCACCGAGGAACGTCCGGGCTCCACAGGGCAGGGCGGTGGGTAACACCCACCCGGAGTGATCCGCGAGACAGTGCCACAGAGAGCAGACCGCCCGGGCTTCGGCTCGGGTAAGGGTGAAAGGGTGGTGTAAGAGACCACCGGGGCCGCGGTGACGTGGCCCGCAGGGTAAACCTCGCCCGGAGCAAGGTCAGACAGGGAATGCCGACGCGGCCCGCCGAGTCCCCGGGTAGACCGCTGGAGCGGCGCGGCAACGCGTCGCCGAGAGAGATGACCGTCCACGGGGCGTGCCACTTCGGTGGCGGCCCCCGGACAGAACCCGGCGTACAGGCCGGCCCATTCGCCCTCTCGTCGCGTCAGGTCACGTGGTGGCGTGCTCGGTGAGCGACTGCGCCTCCGGCACGGTGTGCGTGCCGATGTCGCTGGCCACGGCGAGCGCCGCGGCGCCGATGATCCCGGCGTTGTTGCGATGGATCGCCGGGACGATCGGCGTGCGCAGATCGAGCAGCGGCAGGAACCGGTCGGAGTGCTTCGACACGCCTCCGCCCACGATGAACAGGTCGGGGCTGAAGATGAACTCGAGGTGCGAGTAGTAGACCTGCAGCCGCTGCGCCCACGTGTCCCACGAGAGCGACTCGCGCTCCATGGCGGAGTAGGCCGCGACCCCCTCGAAGTCGCGTCGTTTGCCGGCGCGCGCCAGATGTCCCAGTTCGGAGTTCGGGATGAGGACGCCGTCGTACAGCAGGGCCGTGCCGATGCCGGTGCCGAGGGTCGTCAGGATCACGAGGCCCGACACGTCGCGGGCGGCGCCGTACCGCAGCTCGGCGACGCCGGCGACGTCGGCGTCGTTCGCGAAGTGGATCTCGCGCCCGAGCCCGTCCTGGAAGAACGCCTCAGCTTCGAAGTCGATCCATTTGTCCGACACGTTGGCCGCCGACAGCGTGCGGCCGTGCTTGACGATCGCCGGGAAGGCGACGCCGAGCGGGATGTCGGCATCCGTCACCCCGAGGGTGTCGAGCACGACGCGAACGGCCGCCAGCACGTCGTCGGGCTCGGCGCCCGCCGGGGTCGCCACCTTCACGCGGTCGCTGAGCAGGACACCCCGCTCGAGGTCGACCAGGGCGCCTTTGATGCCGGTGCCGCCGATGTCCACGCCGACCCCACGGGTCGTCTTCGTCGTCATGTCGCCCAGCCTATCCAGACCGCGGCACCGCCTCGTTAGGATCGAGAGCACCCCTACACGAGGAGCACGGATGTCCCACGGCGAAGACAAGTTCTGGTACAACCTCACCACCGGTGCCGTCGAGCGCGGCTTCGAGTCGCCCGCGATCGACCGGGCCGGTCCGTTCGACACCGAGGAGGAAGCCGCGAACGCGCCGGCGCTGCTCGCGGAGCGCTCGCGCGCCTGGGCGGACGACGACGCCGACGAGGATGCCTGACGGGCGATCGACAAGAGCGAGTGAGCCCCCACCGGGCCGATAGTCTGGCCTTCGGCGGGCTTCGCTCTCGAAGCCGGGTGTGAGAGGACGCGATGGACAAGCAGCGGGACTTCGTACTGCGCACGATCGAAGAGCGGGGCGTCAAGTTCGTGCGCCTCTGGTTCACCGACGTGATCGGCACTCTCAAGTCGGTGGCGATCGCGCCGGCCGAAGTCGAGGGGGCGTTCGCCGAGGGCCTCGGCTTCGACGGCTCGGCGATCGAGGGACTGACCCGCACCTTCGAATCCGACCTGCTGGCACACCCCGACCCCACGACGTTCCAGACGCTGCCCTGGCGAGGTGAGATCGACCCCACCGCGCGGATGTTCTGCGACATCACGACGCCCGACGGCCAACCCGCCGTCTCCGACCCGCGGCACGTCCTCAAGCGTGCTCTCGCGCGGGCGGCGGACGCCGGCTTCACGTTCTACACGCACCCCGAGATCGAGTTCTACCTGCTGAAGTCGTCGTCGTTCGGACCCGAGGGTCCCGAGCCGGTCGACTCGGCCGGCTATTTCGACAACGTGCCCGGCGGCACCGCACATGACTTCCGGCGCCGCAGCGTCCGCATGCTCGAAGACCTCGGCATCTCGGTG
>Ga0160441_100399_pt1 | contig 36291 bp, 35 predicted proteins | sample HID1971K_E1MG_FD_108260 | JGI IMG/M metagenome (GOLD analysis project Ga0160441, IMG submission 108260) | Enriched millipede-associated microbial communities from UW Madison campus, WI, USA - HID1971K_E1 MG | ecosystem: Host-associated > Arthropoda: Insects > Digestive system > Unclassified ... | reverse complement strand
CCGGCAGCCGCACGGCCGCCGCATAGAGCAGCGGCGGCAGCACCCCCACGAGGATCAGATCGGGATCGATCTCGGGCACGTTGACGAACGGCAGCAGCCCGATGGCGAGCCCGAGGGCGACGAGCAGCAGCGGGCCCGCGACTCCGAGCCGCTGCGCGAGTGCCGTCACGACGGCGACGGCGACGACCCCGACGAGGATGACGAGCAGCAGATCCACGAACGAGCCCGGGTCAGAGCAGGCCGAGCGAGCGGACCGCGTCGCGCTCTGCGACGAGTTCGGCCGTCGAGGCGTCGATGCGCGCGCGGGAGCGGTCGTCGATGTCGAGTCCCTCGACGATGCGGTACCCGCTGCCGTCGCTGCGGACGGGGAATGACGAGTAGAGGCCCGCGGGCACGTCGTACTCGCCCTGCGAGAGCACCGCGGCCGACGTCCACGCGTCGGCGGTGCCGAGCACGCTGTCGCGGACGTGCGCGATGGCGGCGTTGGCGGCGGAGGCCGCCGACGACGAGCCGCGCACGGCGATGATCTCGGCGCCGCGCTTCGCGACCCGGGGGACGAACTCGTCGTCGAGCCACGTCAGCGCGGCATCCAGCCCGCCGAACCGCTCGGCGAGCACGTCGATCGCGGGCCGCCCGTCGATCGTCGCGTGCGACACGTCGGGGAACTGGGTCGCGGAGTGGTTCCCCCAGATCGTCACGTCGTCGATCGCGGTCGTCGATGCCCCCGTCGCGGCGGCGAGCTGCGCGACGGCGCGCTTGTGGTCGAGGCGGGTGAGCGCCGCGAAGCGGTCGCCCGGGATGTCGGGGGCGGATGCCGCGGCGATCAGGGCGTTCGCGTTGGCGGGGTTGCCGACCACGACGACGCGGATGTCGGCCGCGGCGACGTCGTTCAGGGCGGCGCCCTGCGGCCCGAAGATGCCGGCGTTGGCCGAGAGCAGGTCGGCCCGTTCCATGCCCGCCGTGCGGGGGCGCGCCCCCACGAGCATCGCGATGCTCGCACCGTCGAAGGCGACGCGGGGATCGTCGGTGACCTCGACCCCCTGCAGCAGCGGGAAGGCGCAGTCGTCCAACTCGAGTGCCGCGCCTTCGGCCGCCCGCACGCCCTGCGGGATCTCGAGCAGGCGCAGCCGCACGGGACGGTCGTTCCCGAGCATCTCGCCCGAGGCGATGCGGAACAGCAGTGCGTAGCCGATCTGGCCGCCCGCTCCGGTGACGGTGATGGTCGTGGCATCCATGCCCCCGAGCCTACGGTCGCGACGCGCCGCACGGTACGGTGAGCGCATGACGTTCAACAGCAACGCGGACGTGAGCGGCAGCGGCGCGAAGAGGCGCGGTCGCGGCGGTGCGGTCGCGGCGGGCGGGCTGACGGGCCTCGGCGCCATCGCCGTCCTGCTGCTCAATCTCTTCACCGGGGGTGACTTCTCGAGCCTGCTCGGCGGTCTCGGCGGCGGCGAGGCCGCGACGCAGGGCGACGGCACGGCTCTCGTCGGCTGCGAGACGGGCGCCGACGCCAACGAGAACGACGACTGCCGCCTCGCGGCCGGCTCGCTGGCGATCAACCAGTTCTGGGCGAACCAGGTGCAGGGGTACCGGCAGCCGCAGCTGATCATCGTCGACGGGTCGACCTCGACCGCGTGCGGCACGGCATCCAACGCCACCGGCCCCTTCTACTGCCCGCCCGAAGAGACCGTGTACATCGACCCCACGTTCTTCGGCATCCTGCGTACCCAGTTCGGGACGGATGCAGGGTCGCTCGCGCAGCTCTACGTGCTGGCCCATGAGTACGGTCACCACATCCAGCAGATCACGGGGATCTTCGACCAGTATCCGAACAACGGCACAGGTCCGCTCAGCAACGGCGTGCGCACCGAGCTGCAGGCCGACTGCTTCGCGGGCGCGTGGGTGGCGAACGCCGTGAAGTCGACCGATGAGAACGGCGTCGCATACCTGCGAGAGGTCACCGACGACCAGCTGCGCGACGCGCTCGACGCGGCCGCCGCCGTCGGCGACGACCACATCCAAGCGCAGTCGGGCGTCGTGAACCCCGAGAGCTGGACGCACGGCTCGAGCGAGCAGCGGCAGCGCTGGTTCGCGCAGGGCTATCAGAACGGCGTCGGCGCGTGCGACACGTTCGCGGCGGGCGACGATCTGTGAGCGGCTCGGAGTTCGCCGGCCCGGCGCACCTCGACGAGGTCCTCTACCCGCCGATCGAGCCGTACGACACCGGCTACCTGCTCGCCGGCGACGGTCAGCGCGTCTACTGGGAGCAGTCCGGCAACCCCGAGGGGAAGCCGGTCGTGTTCCTGCACGGTGGTCCCGGGGCGGGTACCTCGCCGTGGCACCGGCGGTTCTTCGACCCGGCCGAGTACCGGATCGTGCTGTTCGACCAGCGAGGCTGCGGCCGGTCGACGCCGCACATGAGCGCCCCCGACGCCGACCTGCGCTTCAACACGACGTGGCACCTCGTTGCCGACATCGAGCTGCTGCGACGGAACCTCGGCATCACGACGTGGCAGGTCTTCGGCGGATCGTGGGGGTCGGCGCTCGCGCTCGCGTACGCAGAGTCGCATCCCGAGGCGGTGTCCGAGCTCGTGCTGCGGGGCGTCTTCACCCTGCGCCGCCACGAGCTGGAGTGGTTCTACGAGGGTGGCGCGTCGGCGCTGTACCCCGACCTGTGGGAGGACTATCTCGCGCAGATCCCGGTGCTAGAGCGCTCGCGCCTGATCGAGGCCTATCACCGCCGTCTCACCGACCCCGACCCGGCCGTGCACGTGCCCGCCGCGGTCGCGTGGACCACGTGGGAGGCGTCGACGCTCACCCTCCTGCCCGACCCCGCACTCGTCGCGTCGATGGCCGAGCCCGAAGCCGCGGTAGCCTTCGCCCGCATCGAGAACCACTATTTCGTGCACGGCGGATGGCTGCGCGAAGGTCAGCTGATCGACGACGTCGGCGCGATCCGCGGCATCCCGGCGGTCATCGTGCAGGGCCGCTACGACGTCTGCACCCCGATCATGACCGCGTGGGACCTGCACCGGGCGTGGCCCGAGGCAGAGCTGGTCGTGGTGCCGGATGCCTCCCACTCGGCATCCGAACCGGGCATCGCCCGCGCCCTCCGCGCCGCCACCGACCGCTTCGCCTCCTCCTGACGCCCCGCCCCGAACCCGCCCCGAGCGCGCCGCGCGCGGCGGCCGGGCGGCGCCGACTGCTAGACTGGATTCACTTGCCGCACCGATTCCCGGTGCGCTCGCGTCGTAGAACGCTTCCCTCGCCGCCCGGCTCCGACCGGATGATCGGCTGACATTCTTCGTACGGCGACCCTGTGCGCACAAGCGCAGAGGCCACCGATCCGGGCTTCCGTGCCCAGAAACACCCCTATGTCTGACATCACTTTCCGCACGCTCGGCGTGCCCGCCCCGCTGCTCGACGTCCTCGCGAAGGACGGCAAGACCGAGGCGTTCCCCATCCAGGTCGACACCCTGCCCGACACCCTCGGCGGCCGCGACGTTCTCGGCCGCGGCAAGACGGGCTCGGGCAAGACCCTCGCCTTCTCGATCCCGATGGCGGCGCGCCTCGGCGGAGCGCTCGCCGGCGGCTCGCGCCGCGCGGGCCGCATCCTCGGCCTCGTCCTCGCCCCGACCCGCGAGCTCGCGACGCAGATCAACGCGACGCTCGAGCCCCTGGCATCCGCCTACGGACTCACCACCACGACGATCTTCGGCGGCGTCAGCCAGGCCCGTCAGGTCGCGGCACTCAAGGCGGGCGTCGACATCGTCGTCGCGTGCCCCGGCCGCCTCGAAGACCTCATGCAGCAGGGCTTCGTGAAGCTCGATGCCGTGGAGATCACGGTCATCGACGAGGCCGACCACATGGCCGACCTCGGCTTCCTGCCGTCGGTGACGCGCATCCTCGACAAGACGCCGCAGGGCGGGCAGCGCATGCTCTTCAGCGCGACGCTCGACAACGGCGTCGACAAGCTGGTGCACCGGTTCCTGCAGAACCAGGTGCTGCACTCGGTCGACGAGGCCAACTCGCCCGTCGCCGCGATGACGCACCACGTCTTCCACACCGAGGGGGCGGATGCCAAGAAGGAGCTCGTCCGCACGCTCGCGTCGGGCACCGGCCGCCGCATCCTGTTCATGCGCACGAAGCACCACGCCAAGAAGCTCGCTCAGCAGCTGACAGCGCAGGGGATTCCGGCCGTCGACCTGCACGGCAACCTGTCGCAGCCTGCGCGTGACCGCAACCTCGCCGCGTTCAGCTCGGGCGCCGCGAAGGTGCTCGTCGCGACCGACGTCGCCGCCCGCGGCGTGCACGTCGACGACGTCGAGCTCGTGATCCACGTCGACCCGCCGATGGAGCACAAGGCGTACCTGCACCGCTCCGGCCGTACCGCCCGCGCCGGGGCCGAGGGATCGGTCGTCACGATCGTGCTGCCCGGGCAGGAGAAGGACGTCAAGGATCTGCTGCGCAAGGCCGCGATCTCGGTGACGCCGATCCGCGTGAACGCGACCTCGCCCGAGGTCGTCGCACTCGTCGGTACCGTCGCCGCGTACGTCAAGCCCGAGCCCAAGATCGAGCAGCCGCGTGGCGGCGGTCGCAGCCAGGGAGCCAACGCGAAGCGCAAGCGCGCCGCGCGCGAAGAGCAGGGCGCCGCCCACGGCGGCGGGCGTGGCGGTCAGGGCGGTCGCGGTCGCGGCGGTCAGGGTGGCCAGGGCGGGCAGCCCCGCACCGACCGGTCAGGTCGTCCCGCGGCCGAGCGCTCGGGTCGCCCCGCCGGCGACGCGTCGCGCACGCAGCAGCGGCCCGCCCGCGACACCAGCGCGGCACCGGCATCTTCAGGCGCCCGCACGTCGGGGCGCCGCGCCTCGCACGGCGGTGGCACCGGCGGCAAGCTCACGGTCGGTTCGGTCGTGCGGCAGAACGGCGGCCAGCGCCGCTCCGGTCGCTGACGCGCCGCCTCGTCACGCGCGCTCGACGGGTCTCCTGTACCGTATGCAGGATCGTTGCCCGCCCGTGAAGGCGCGCAGTGCGTCATCGCGCGGAACTGCTCGACGTGTCGTCGCGGTGGTCCTGCAAACGGTACATCGAGCCCCACCCATCGATCCCGCCCACACGTGCGGGGGAGGGGAAGCACTCGTGCGCGCGGTCAGCGACCGCGGATCAGATCGGCGGCGCGCTCGCCGATGACGATGGCGGGGGCATTGGTGTGGCCGCGGATGACCGTCGGCATGACCGACGCGTCGGCGACGCGCAGCCCGCGGACGCCGCGCACCCGCAGCTGCGGGTCGACGACGGATGCCGCATCCGCGCCCATCCGCGCCGTCCCCACCGGGTGGTAGAGCGTGTGCGAGTAGCGCCGCATCGAGACCTCGGCGCGCTCGTCCGGCGTCATCGTCTCGCCGCCGGCGGGCTGCACCCAGCCGCCCGTGGTGACGGCGCTCAGCGCGTGCGTCGCGATCAGCCGCTCGCACTCCGCAAGCCCGGCGATCATCGTGCGCGCGTCGACGCCGTCAGGGTCGGTCAGGTAGCCGGGGTCGATGACCGCCGCCTCGGTCGGGTCGGCCGAGGCGAGCCGGATCGTCCCGCGGCTGCGCGGCCGCAGCAGGATCGCCCCGACCGTCAGCCCTTCCGCAGGCAGCGGGACGAGACCTTCGCCGACGTACGGCGCCGCCGCGAAGATGATCTCGATGTCGGGAAGATCGGCGGGCGCCCCCGTGTCATCGGCGACGCCCGTCCGCACGAATCCGTAGGCTTCGGCGACGTTCGACGTGAGCATTCCCCGACGCCCCGACAGGTAGCGCGCCAGCTCGGCGGGCTTCTCGGCGGCGTAGAGGGTGCCGCCGCGTGCGGCGGGTGCGAGCCCCGCGACGAGATGGTCTTGCAGGTTCGCGCCCACCTCGGGTGCATCGACGACCACGTCTATGCCGTGCTCCGCGAGGTGCTCGGCCGGTCCGATGCCGCTCAGCATCAGCAGCTGGGGGGTGTTGATCGCTCCACCGGCGAGGATCACCTCACGCCGCGCGCGGGCGTGCCGCGTGACCCCGACGATGTCGACGTAGACCCCCATCGCCTGCGGCTCGCCGCCGGCATCCGCGCTGAAGGTCACCCGCCGCGCGAGCGCACCCGTCACGACGCGCAGGTTGCGGCGCTTCCGTGCCGGGCGCAGGTACGCGTCGGCCGTCGACGCGCGCGACCCGCGATGCTGCGACACCATCGTCTGCGAGAACCCCTGGCCGGTCGGCAGGTTGGCCGTCGTGACCGGGTGCCCCAGTTCGCGCGCTGCGTCGAGGAACGCCGCGGTGTGCGGGCGGGGGTCGCGCTGGTGCTCGACCGACTGGGGCCCGGCCGTGCCGAGCGACGGGTCGGTGGCATCCGCCGTCCGCTCCACCCGCACGAAATAGGGTGCGAGCGCCTGCCACGACCACGAGTCGCCCGCGACGGTGGCCCATTCGTCGTAGTCGGCCGCGAAGCCGCGCACCCACATCATCGCGTTGAGCGAGGACGAGCCGCCGAGGGTCTTGCCGCGCGGCCAGTAGACGGTGCGTCCTTCGAGGGATGCCTGGGGCACCGTGTCGTAATTCCAGTCGTACGCCCCGCGGAACAGCTTCGAGAACGCGGCCGGCACGTGCAGCTCGAGGGCGCGATCGACCGGCCCGGCCTCGAGCAGCAGCACCGTGACCGCCGGGTCTTCACTCAGCCGGGCGGCGAGGGCGGCACCGGCCGAACCCGCGCCCACGACGATGTAATCGGCTTCGAGGTCGCCGGTGGCGCGGCCGCCGCGGCGACTGCGCCGAGCGCTCACGCGCCGAACGCCTTGGCGAGGGTGATCGACATCTTCGCCCAGTCGCCGTCGATGCGGAAGCGCGTGAAGCCTTCGCAGACCGCGGCCGCGGTGCGCGAGGTCACGAACCACGGCGGCTTCGGCAGCACCGACAGGCCGCGGCCGCGCACCGCCGACGACACCGACCGTGGGAACGGCCGGAACGGGCCGCGTGCCACCGTCCGCTCGACGTGTGCGAGCAGGAACGCATTGTGCACGATCCCCATGCCGCTCGGGGCATCGTCGATCGTGCCGCCGGGGAAGGCGCCCCACGTCGCCGTCGGGGTCAGGAACCCGAATGCCGTCCAGGCGTTGACTGCGACCGTGCCGTAGCGCAGGTCGGCGACCGCGCGCTCGAAGCCGTCGCCGATTGCCGACTGCGTCTCGGGGTCGATCAGGACGTTCGCGCCGAGGGTGCCGGTGAGGCGATCGTTCGCATGCGCGACGGCGGCGTCGAGGAACTCCTGCCCGTTGCCGCGCAGCGACACGACGCCGAGCACGGGGGAGAAGAACTCGGTGGTCTCGAGGGTCTCGGCATCTGCCGGGTCGGTCTCGATCAGCGCGCGTGTGCCGCCGCCGCACCAGGCGGCATCCGGATACGCCGAGCGGGCCGTGTCGAGCTTCGCGTCGCTGTGCGGGTACCAGACCGGGCGCGCCGGGGCGCGGTCGTACGCGGCGCGCAGTTCGGTGAGGAACTGCGCGCGCTGCGGCCAGTCTTCGGAGAGGATGACGACCTGGCCTGCGATGCAGTTGTGACCGCTGTTGTGCAGGCGCATCGTGACGACGTGCTCGGCCTGGAACCGCAGGTCGGCGGCCGACCATTCGCCGGGCACGACGATGATGGGCGAGACGCCGCCGAGCTCGGCCGAGATCGGCACCGTGAGACCCGGGACGATCGCGCGGAAGGTCGCCTCAGAGCCGGTGATGTGCACGTGCGAGATCCCCGGGTGGGTCGTCAGGTAGCCGCCCACGTCGCCACCGCCGCGGACGATCCGCAGGTATCCCGGTTCGATCAGTGGCGCGAGGGCGCGCTCGAACACCGGCACGAGCGCGTCCTGCGTGGGGTTGACCTTGAGGATCGATACGCGGTTGAACGCGAGCAGCTCGTAGAGGACGTCGAGGAAGGGGATCGAGGTGATGTTCCCCGCGCCCAGCACGAGGCCCACGCCGCCGGACTCGGAGGGATGCCGTTGCCCGAGCCCCGCCTGGCCGCGCGCCTGCTCGACCCCGACACCCGGCTCGAGCCACACCTCGGTGCGGTAGCCCGACAGCAGGAGCGCGTCGGTCGCAGTCAGCGGCGAGGTGTGGATCACGGTGCGGTCGCCGGGGGCCGTGCCCGTCTTCACGCGCGCGATCGGCGAGCGCCCGGCGGCGAGGGCACCGAGTGTGTCGGCGTAGGCGTCGACGGCCACGAGCGCGGCGTACGGACCCGACAGCCATTCCTCCCCACGCAGCGGATGCCCCGGTGCGAGCCCCTTCGAGGTCGCGGCGACGTCGGCCCACTCCTCGGCCGTCGCGGCGACGGCCGCCCGGATGCGGGTCATCAGCGTGCGCCGCTGCGTGAGTGTCAGCAGGCTCCACGTCTGCGCCCCGGTCTCGAGATCGGCGATCGCGGCATCCAGCGGTTCGCGGATGCCGGGGGCGAGTGGTTCGGCGGCGGGCGTCGCGCGACCCTTCGCGGACGTCTCGGACTTCGGGGCGGCGGTAGGGGTCACGGCACTCTCCTTCGGGTACAGCGGGCCTTCGGGTACGGCGGGTCTTCGGTGCCGCCGGTCTTCGGGTACGGCTGGCGGCGCGCTCAGTCTACGTCCGCGGCACCGGGTGTCACTCGCCCTGCTACTCGATGTCGTTGCGGCGCAGCCGGTAGCGCGCGAGGGGGACGAGGCTCAGCAGCACGAGGGCGGCGGGCACGACGCTGAAACTCAGGACGATGCCGTCGACCGCGGCATCCGGCTGCACGACGACGGCGCCCGCGGTGCGTTCGACGTAGCCGGTGACCGCCAGGACGACGGCCAGCACGCTCGCGCCGAGCGCGAAGCCGGTCGTCTCGCCCGCGGTCCAGACCCCGCCGAACGCGCCGGCGCGGCCGGGGCCGTGCCGACGGGCGTCGTAGCTGATCACGTCGGGCAGCATCGCCATCGGCAGCGACTGCATGCCGGCGTACGCGATGCCCGCGACGGCGACCGAGGCGTAGATCCAGGGGCCGGGCGCCCACATCGCGCCGACGGTCGTCAGTGCGGCGAAGGCGAAGACCGTGCCGGCGAGGGCATAGGCGCGCTCTTTGCCGGCGCGGCGGGCGAGGAGTCCCCAGGCGGGGGCGGCGATCAGGGCGGGGGCGATCAGCGCGACGAACAGGAACGTGACGGCGTCTTCCGAGCGCAGCACCCACGTCGCGAGGTACTGGGCGCCCGCGAGCATGAGGCCCGTCGCGAGCGCCTGCAGCACGAAGGTCAGCAGCAGGGCGCGGAACGGCTGGCTGCGGCGCAGGGTCTCGAACGCGACGCGGAAGTTGTCGCGGACTCCGCCGCCCGACGATGACGCGTCCGCGCCGACGCGGTGGTCGGGTGCGTCGCCGACGCTGTCGGCGACCAGCTCGGCCTGCTCGGCGGCGATCGTCCCCCCGGCGGCCATCGCCGACCGTGCCGTCAGCCCGCGCCGCGCGACGCGGGTGGCGACGAGCATGCCGGCGCCGATCAGCACGCCCGAGACGATGCCCATCAGCAGATAGCCCGTGGTCGGGTCGCCCGTCGCGCTGCGCAGCTGCGGCCCGCCCGCGCCGAACAGCAGGATCGCGAACGTCAGCACCACGACGCGCCAGGTCAGCAGGCGGGTGCGCTCGTCGTAGCGGCTCGTGAGCTCGGCCGGCAGGGCGATGTAGGGCACCTGGAAGAGACTGAAGGCGGTCGCCGTCAGCACGAAGGCGATGAGCACCCAGATCGCTCCCGCCGCCGGGGCGAGACCCGGAGGGACGGCGAAAGTCAGGGCGAACAGCACCGGCAGGGCGAACGAGCCGACCAGCATGTGGCGGCGTCGCGACCCGTGCCGGGCGAGGTCGCGGTCGGTCAGCGCGCCCACGACGGGATCGATGACGACGTCCCACACCTTCGCAATGGTCACGATGACCCCGGCCATCAGGGCCGCGACTCCGAGGCTGTCGGTGAGGTAGTAGGTGAGGACGAGCCCCGGCAACGTCGCGAAGCCGCCGGTGCCGAGCGATCCGGCGGCGTAGGCGGCGATGGTGCCGCGGCTCAGCCGCCCCGTGCGCGAGAGCGGAGGTGCGTCGGTGCCCATGCGGCCACCCTAGCGGCGCCCGGCGTGCGCTCGCGGAACGTCGGGCGCCAGGTCAGATGAGGGCGAGCTCGCGCAGCTTGGCCTCGACGTCGGCGTTCGAGGGCTCGACGTGGTGCGAGGCGTCGGGGTAGACCACGACGGGGATGTTGGTGCGGCCCGAGATCTCCCTGGCGACGTCGGCGGCCGAGGGGTCGGCGACCAGGTCGACGTACGTGAAAGGGATGCCGAGTGCGTCGAGCTGCTTCTTGGTGCGGATGCAGTCGCGGCACCAGTCGGCGCCGAACATCGTGATCGTGGTGTCGTCGGTAGGGGAGGTCATGATTCCAGCGTACGCTCGGCCGGCTGAGCGACGGCTGGCTTCGCGGCATCCTGCACGGCAGCACGCTTCGGGGCGTACACCCACAGGGCGTGATAGACGAACCGGACGACGAAGGCGGCGACGAGGGTGATCGCGGCGGCGAGGACGCTGGGGATATGGGCATCCTGCACCAACAGGGCGAGCACGGGGATGCGCACCAGCGCTTCGAGGTTGTTGAAGGTGAAGGATTTCAGGAAGCGGGTGCGCATCATGCCCGAATCCGCGCGCATGTCGGCGAACACCAGGTACTCGAGCAGCAGGAAGTTGCCGATGATCGTGATCTCGCTCGCGATGATCGCGGCAGGCAGGTAGTCCATGCCGAGCCGGATGAGGCCCCACATGATCACGAGGTTCGCGATCGCGCCGACGCCGCCGACGAGGGCGAACGCCGACATGCGCCCGAAGCGCAGCATCGCGAGCTGGGTGAGGAAGCGGATGCCCTGGGTGACGCTCGCCTTCGACTGCCCCGCGTGGCGGGTCGCGAACGCGAACGGCACCTCGCCGATGCGCAGCTGACGGCGCGCGAGGATCTCGAGCAGGATCTTGAACCCGCGCGGACGCAGCTGGTCGAGTTCGACGGCGTCGCGGTCGACGAGGAAGAATCCGGTCATCGGGTCGGTGCAGCCGTGCAGCTTGCGCGGGAACATCGACTTCGTGAGCGCCGTCGACGTGCGAGACACCGCGGTGCGGGTCGCGCCGGCGAGCCCGCCCGAGGTGCCGCCCTTGACATAGCGCGAGGCGACGACGATGTCGACGTCGCCCTGTGCGGCGCGGTCGAGCAGGCGGGGGATGTCTTCCGGCGGGTGCTGCAGGTCGCCGTCCATCACGAGGCACCAGCGGGCCTGCGCCGCGCGGAACCCGTCGAGGACGGCCCCGCCGAGCCCGGCGATCGGCTCGTCGCGGTGGATGAGCCGGATGGGGAAGTCCGCGGCATCCGCGCACCGGCGGATGATGTCGGGGGTGTCGTCGGTCGAGTCGTCGACGAAGACCATCTCGAACGAACGCCCCCGCAACGCGGCGCCGACGCGGCGGATCAGCTCGTCGACGTTCGGGCCTTCGTTGAAGGTCGGAACGATGACGGTGAGGTCCATTGCAGAGATCGCGATCGGTCGGCGGGAGGAGACCGTCTCAGCGTAACGGCCGGGTCAGCGGCGCGTCCTGTGTTCTGTCTGTCAGTTGCGTATGCGACAGCGATGCGTCACCGAGTGTTCACCCGATGAGCTTCTGCAGGTCGGCGACGCCCATGCCGAAGTTGATGCGGATGCAGGGGAGCGTGAGCTTGTCGCTGCCGACCTTGACATAGCCCTGCTCGATCGTGCGGGCCATCGTGAAGCCCGCTTGGGTGAGCCCCTGGTGCGAACGCTCGTCGTTGTGGCCGAACGGGTACGCCATGATCTCGTGCGCGCCGGCATCCGTCACCCCGATCGCCTTCAGGGCGTCTGCTGACGCGGTCATGTCGGCGGCGATCTCTTCGGGGGTGAGGTTGACCATCTGCCCCTGGCCGCTCGCCCCCGCCGTGTGCATGTTGTGGGTGTGCGAGCGGGGCAGGATGAAGCGGTTCTGCGGCGACGCGCCGTCGCCGGTGATGTCGAACGACGTCGCCATCACCTGCAGCTGCTCGTTGATGGGCGAGGCCATCGTGAGCCAGGTGGGGTCGGCGTCGTCGTCGGTGACGATGACGGAATGATCGGGCAGGTACAGCACGCCGTCGATGAAGGCGTTCAGTTCGTCCCACGTGGGCAGGTAGAAGGCCTGGTCCTTGATGTACTGCATCGAAGCGCGATAGTCCTCGATGTAGGAGTAGTTGCCGCGCAGCCAGCCGCTTTCGCCCTCGGGCTTGTCGGTGAACTGGTGGTACATCAGGATCGGCACCCGCGCGCCGACGGCGGCGACCGCGTCGGGGGTCGTCCAGGCGCCGTGCAGTGTCACCTGCTGGTCGGTGCACGCGACGAGGTCCGAGCCGTTCACGCGCACGGCAGGGTTGCCCGCGGTGGATGCCGGGTCGGCGGATGCCGCGGATGCGCTCGCCGCATCGGCGTACCAGCCCGCGAAGGCGCGCCCGTCGATGCGGGGGATCGGCAGGTGGTCGTACAGGCGGTCCTGCACCTGCAGCTGGGGGTCGAGCGCCGCGCCCTCGATCTCGAACGAGACCGCGCACGCGCCCGCGACGCCGGGGCTGTCGGCGAGCAGCTGCTCGGCCGGGGTGAGCGGCGTCGGCGTCGGCGTGGGTGTCGCCGACGCGCTCGCGGTGGGTGCCGCGGCCAGCGTCGGCTCGGCGGCACACGCCGCGAGCGCCGTCGCCGTGACGGCGAGCGTCAGCGCGAGCGTCGCGCCCCTGATGGCCGCGCCCCGAGAGCGCTGGGCGTGTGTGGTGCGCACGCGAGTCCCCGTTCCGGCGCGCGCACTCCCAGACGCACGCCGGTCACATCGTATGGCGGGGCGCGGCTCAGAACCGGATGACCTGCCGGATCGCCTTTCCCTCGGCGAGGATGTCCATCGCGGCGTTGATGTCGTCGAGGTCGATCGTGTCGCTGATGAGCTCTTCGACCGGCAGTCGCCCCTCGCGCCAGAGCTGCGCATAGCGCGGGATGTCGCGTGCCGGCACCGCCGACCCGAGGTACGACCCGATGATCGTCCGCGCCTCGGCCGTCATCGTCAGGGGCGAGATCTCGCTGCGCGCTGCGGGCGACGGCAGGCCGACGGTGACGGTGCGACCGCCCGGCGCGGTGAGGGCGAAGGCCGTCTCGAATGCGCGCGGGTGGCCGGCCGCTTCGACCACGAGCGGGGCGCGGATGCCGGCGGCGACCGCCTCGTCGGGCGTATAGACGGCATCCGCCCCGAGCTCGCGGGCGCGGGCGAGCTTCTCGGGGACGGCGTCGATACCGATCACGCGGCCGTATCCGAGCGAGACAGCGGTCAGCAGCGCGGCCATGCCGACGCCGCCGAGCCCGACGACGATCGCGTCTTCCCCGTCCGCCAGCGCTCCGGCATTCATGACCGCTCCGCCGCCGGTGAGCACGGCGCAGCCGAGCACCGCGGCGATCTCGGGCGGCACGTCGGGTTCGATGACGACGGCCGAGCGGTGGTCGACGACGGCGTGGGTCGCGAACCCGGAGACGCCGAGGTGGTGCCGCACCTCGACGTCGGCCCCGTCTCGGCTCTCGTCGTGTCGGTGCAGCCGGATGCCGCCCGCGAGCAGCACTCCGTCGTTGTTCGCCGCGGTGCCGGGGATGCACGGCAGTCGCCCGTCGGCCCCGCAGTTCGCGCACTCTCCGCACCGGGGGAGGAACGCCAGCACGACACGGTCGCCGATCGAGAAGCCGGCGGCCGCGGCATCCACTCCCAGCTCTTCGATGATCCCCGCGGCCTCGTGCCCCAGGAGCATCGGAGTCGGGCGTACACGGTTGCCGTCGACGACCGAGAGGTCGGAGTGGCACACGCCCGCGGCTTCGACCCGCACGAGCAGCTCGGTCGGGCCGGGGCCGTCGAGCTCGAGCTCTCCGATCGAGATCGGTCGGCTGTCTGCGAACGGCCGCGACCGCCCGATCTCTTCGAGCACCGCTCCGCGGATCTTCATCAAGGCGCCTCCGTCTTCGTCGTCCGGGCGCCTCTCACCCTACGCGGACCGCGCCGCCGCCCTTCCCGTCGCTGCCATGCCATTGATTGGCAACCAAAAGGTTACTAGTCTGGTTCCATGGAGTCGGTCTTCCACGCGCTGGCCGATCCAGCGCGGCTCGCGCTGCTCGATGAACTGCGCGAGCGCAACGACCAGACCCTGTTCGAGCTGTGCGTGCGCCTGATCGACCGCGGGCACAGCATGAGCCGCCAGGCCGTCGCGAAGCACCTCGCCGTTCTCAGGGAAGCGGGTCTGGTGCAGGCGACGGTCAGCGGCAGGACGACCATCCATCACCTGGAGATGACCCCGCTCGCCGAGGCGCGGGCGTGGCTTTCCACCTTCACGAAGGAGACACCATGAGCATCGCCATCACCACCACCTCGGTCCTCGTCGACGACCAGGCCAGGGCACTCGAGTTCTACACGGAGATCCTCGGGTTCGCGAAGAAGAACGACGTGCCCATGGGGGAGCATCGATGGCTCACGGTCGTCGGAGTCGACGCCCAGAACGGAGTCGAGCTGCTCCTCGAGCCCGATGAGCATCCCGCCGCCAAGGTCTTCAAGGCGGCGCTCGTCGACGACGGCATTCCCTACACGAGCTTCGGGGTCGCGGATGCTCGTGCTGAGCACGCGCGTCTCGCAGCGCTGGGCGTGCGCTTCACGCAGGAACCCATGACCATGGGCCCCGTCACCACCGCGGTGCTCGACGACACGTGCGGCAATCTCATCCAGATCGCGAGCATGCCGTGAATTGCGGGATCGTCTCGGGCGACCGGCGAGTCCGAAGAGGACGCTGACATCGAGGCGCAGGCGGGGGAAAGCAAAACCCCCGCCATGTAGAAGCTAGGCGAGGGTTTCTGGGGTGATTGTAATGATCACCCGTGTGGCTCCGACGGGCGTCGATCCCGTGACCTCACGATTTTCAGTCGTGCGCTCTACCAACTGAGCTACAGAGCCGCATGGCATCGAAAAGAGCCATGCCCTAAACGAAAGCCCCTCCGAGAAGGGGCTGTCGCTCGGAGCGACCCTGACGGGACTTGAACCCGCGACCTCCGCCGTGACAGGGCGGCACGCTAACCAACTGCGCTACAGGGCCATGCGTATTCAGTTGTATTTCGGAGAGTGACCCCAACGGGATTCGAACCCGTGCTACCGCCGTGAAAGGGCGGCGTCCTAGGCCGCTAAACGATGGGGCCGAGTGAACCCTGCGGCTCACGCTTACCGACGCTCAAGCATACGAGATCCCCGACCAAATCGGAAATCGAGGGCGTGGGCTCCGCGCACGGCGCTGCGCGTCGCGCAGGATGGCGGGAGGTATGGATGCCGCATGCCTCGGTCACCCCTGTGCGTTTGATGCGAATGTTGTTAGTGTGACTCGTGGTGTCAGAGTGATCCGGCATCGCTGTCGTAGGGAAGGCGTGGCGTGTGAAGGACGAGTCCGGCTCACCGGAAGACTGCGGTTGCGCGCCCACGCCCCGTGAGCTCAGCGCCCTGCGCGGTCCCCTCTCGCGACGCACCGCACTGGGGCTCGGCGGTCTCGGCATCCTCGGGCTCAGCGGCCTCGGCGTCGGCATCGGCTCGGTCGCCTTCGCGGCCGACTACCCCTCGTGGGACGACGTCCAGCGCGCGAAGAACAACGAGGCGGCCAAGGCCTCCGAGATCACCCGCATCGAGGGCCTGATCTCGAGCCTGCAGGCCGACGTCGCGGCGAAGCAGGCCGAAGCCGAGCGACTCGCCGGCGAGTATGCCGCCGCGCAAGAGGCCTACGAGACCGCCGCGAGCAACGCGGCGTCGCTGCAGGAGCAGGCGGATGCCGAAGCCGCGCGCGCACAGGCGACCGCCGAGAAGCTCGGGCGCCTCGCGGCGCAGCAGTACCGCTCGGGCGGGGACGACGCCGCGCTCGACCTCTTCTTCTCGGGCTCAGCCGCCACCGCCGACGACCTGCTCGCCAAGCTCGGCACGATGGACCGCCTCGTCTCCGCCAACCAGGGCGTCTACGCCGACGCCGTCGGCGCGCGAGACAACGCCAAGAGCCTCAGCAACCAGGCACAGGTCGCGCGCGATGAGCGCGACCGGCTGCAGCAAGAGGCCGAGCAGAAGATGATCGCGGCGCAGGATGCCGCCGTTGCCGCGCAGGCGGCCCTCGACGCGCAGACCGCGAACCTCGGGACGCTGCAGGCACAGCTCGCCGCGCTGAAGGACACGACCGCGACCACGATCGAGCAGTACAAGATCGGCGTCGAAGAGCGCCGCAAGGCCGAAGAGGCGCGCAAGGCCGCCGAGGCAGCCGCCCGCGCCGCGGCCGCTGAAGCCGCGCGCAAGGCCGCCGAAGAAGCCGCAGCGGCAGCCGGCGGTGGCGGTGGCGGAGGCGGCAGCAGCAGCGGCGGAACCGGCGGGCAGGGCGGCGGCAGCGGCTGGGTGCGCCCGGCATCGGGCTGGATCAGCTCGTGGTTCGGCGACCGGGGCACCATCTGCGCCAACGGCTACTGCACGACCGGCCACCGCGGCATCGACTTCGCCACCTCGTGCTGGTCGCCGATCTATGCCGCAGCCTCGGGCCGCGTCGTGTTCGCCGCGTACGCCGACTCGTGGGGCAACTACGTCAAGGTCGACCACGGCGGCGGCATCGTCACCGGCTACGCGCACATCGCGAACGGCGGCTACAACGTCGGGTACGGACAGTACGTCAACGCCGGCCAGGTCATCGCCTACGTCGGCAACACCGGCGTCTCCAGTGGCTGCCACCTGCACTTCGAGGTGTACTCCGGCGGAGTGCGCATCGACCCGGCCCCGTTCCTGCGCGCACGCGGCATCTCGGTCTGACCGATCGTCAGGCCCGCGACCGCGAAACGACGAAGGACGGATGCCGTCGGGCATCCGTCCTTCTCTGTCTGATCCGGCTCAGAGCGTGTTGGGCGCTTCGCCCTCACCCTGCGTCGCGGTCTGGCCGTCGTGCTCCTCGAAGCGTGCGAACGCCTCGGAGACGAGGCGCTCGGCCTCGGCGGCGTCGGCCCATTCGTCGACCTTGACCCACTTGCCGGGCTCGAGGTCCTTGTAGTGCTCGAAGAAGTGGTTGATCTCGCCCTTGGTCCACTCGTCGACGTCGCCCACATCCTGGATGTGCGACCAGCGCGGGTCCTTCGCGAGCACGGCCACGACCTTGTCGTCGCCGCCGGCCTCGTCGCTCATCTTCAGGACGCCGACGGGACGCACCTTGGCGATGATGCCCGGCGCCAGATCGTGGTCGAGCAGCACGAGCACGTCGAGCGGGTCGCCGTCTTCGCCGAGGGTGTTCTCGAAGAAGCCGTAGTTCGCCGGGTACCCCATCGGCGTGAACAGGATGCGGTCGAGGAACACGCGGCCCGTGCCGTGGTCGACCTCGTACTTGATCTTGCTGTTGCGCGGGATCTCGATGACGGCGTCGTATGCGCCCATGCTGGTGCTCCTTCGGAAGAACGGTGGATGCCGCCGACAAGCCTACGACCACACGCGGCGCTACCGTGGATGCCATGGAGCATCGCCCCGGTCTCGACCCCGCCGTCGCCGAGATCCGCGTGGCGGTGCGGGCGGTGCTGGCGACCGTCGCAGGGCCTGTGGTGGTCGGCCTGTCGGGCGGTGCCGACTCGCTCGCCCTCGCCGCAGCCGTCGCGTTCGAGGCGCCGAAGGCGGGCATCGCCGCATCGGCGGTCATCGTCGACCACGGCTTGCAGCCGGGCTCCGACAGGGTCGCCGCCCGCGCGCTCGACGCCGCCGACTCACTCGCGCTGGCCGCGAGGGTCGTCCGGGTCGAGGTCGGCGCGGCGGGCGGCCCCGAAGCTGCCGCACGCGACGCCCGACGCGCCGCCCTGCTCGCGGCAGCCCATGACATCGGCGCCGAGGCCGTCCTGCTCGCGCACACCCTCGACGATCAGGCCGAGACGGTGCTCATCGGCCTCGCGCGCGGCTCGGGCTCCGCAAGCCTGGGCGGCATGGCGCCCGACCGCCTCGAAGACGGCATCCGGATCGTCCGCCCTTTGCTCGGCGTGCGACGGGCGACCACCCGCGCCGCCTGTCACGCGCAGAATCTGCCGCACTGGGACGACCCGCACAACCTCGACCGGCAGTTCCTGCGGGTGCGCGTGCGGCAGGACGTCATGCCGGTGCTCGAGGACGAGCTCGGCCCCGGCGTCGCCGAGGCGCTCGCCCGCACGAGCGACCAGCTGCGGGAAGACGCCGCGGCCTTCGCCGAGATGATCGACGAGATCATCGAAGACATCGTCGAGCACGCCGAGGCGGGCATCGCCGTGTCGGTGCCCGCCCTCGCCGCCAACCCGCCGGCGCTGCGCCACCGCGTCATCCGCCACGTCGTCGCGAGCGAGTTCGGCGAGAGTCTCACCCGCGCGCAGACGCTCGAGGTTGCGCGCCTCGTGACCGACTGGCGCGGCCAGGGCCCGATCGACCTGCCCGGCTGTCGAGCGAGACGCGCCGGCGCGCGGCTCGAGTTCACCGCGCACTGACCGGCGCCACCGCCCCGACCGGCGACGGGCGGAGGACGGATGCCGAGACCCACGCCCACGGCATCCGTGTGCCGCCTCTAGTTCTTGCCGCCGAACAGGCCGCCCAGCAGACCGCCGAGGTCGACTCCGCCGCCGGACTGCGACGAGCCGCCTCCTCCGAGCAGTCCGCCGATGACGTCGCCGATGCCGCCGGATGATCCGGCGCCGGCGGGTGCCTGCGAACCCTGTTTCTTCGCGAGCAGTCCCATGACGAGCGGCGCGAGCGCCGGCAGCAGCGTGCCGAAGTCGATCCCCGCGGTCTGCGGGCTGTCGGTCAGACGTTGCGCCACCTGCTGCTCGTCGCCGCCGAAGACGTGGCCGAGGATCTTCTCGCCGTCGGCCGTGTCGATGCTGTCGATGTCGACGGGCCCGTCGGCGGCGTGTCTGCTGAGCGCCGCCTCGATCGCCGCCGACCCCTCGGGGGTCTCCGCGTTGCGCTGCAGTCCGGTGAGGATCGCGTCGCCGCCCTGCTCGACCGCGGCCTTCGCCGTGTCAGGGTCGACTCCGAGCTTCGCCGCGATCTGGTCGATCGGCAGTGCCTTCAGAATGTCATCGATTCCGGCCATGGCCATCCCCTCTCATGGTGGGCGTCGTCGCCCGGCCTCAGCCTATGACCGCCCCCGGCCGAGCGGTCGGCCGATTCGCGCCTAAGATCGACGCATGCGCGCGGCCGATATCGCTGACCAGCTGACCGACGTCCTCGTCACCGAGGAACAGATCCACGCGCGGCTCGCCGAGCTCGCACAACGGGTGGAGGCGGACTACGCCGACAAAGACCTGCTGCTGGTCGGTGTGCTCAAGGGCGCGGTGATGGTCATGGCCGACTTCTCGCGTCGCCTGTCGCGCCACCTCGTGATCGACTGGATGGCGGTGTCGTCGTACGGTGCGGGCACCAAGTCGAGCGGCGTCGTGCAGATCCGCAAAGACCTCGACACCGACCTCACCGGCAAGCACGTGCTGATCGTCGAAGACATCATCGACTCGGGTCTGACCCTCAGCTGGCTGCTCGAGAACTTCGCCTCTCGCGGGGCCGCATCGATCGAGATCCTCGCACTGCTGCGCAAGCCCGAGGCCGCCAAGGTCGAGATCGACTGCCGCTACGTCGGCTTCGACATTCCCACCGATTTCGTGGTCGGCTACGGCCTGGATTACGACGAGCGATACCGCAACCTGCGCGACGTCGCCGTGCTCGCGCCGCACGTCTACTCGTAGCGCGTACGCCGTGGGCGAATGCACAGACGGGCCATAGTGAGCCCGGGGTAGCCTGATCGGACCATGGACTTCAAGAAGCTCGCGCGCAACCCGTTCATCTACGTGTTGCTCATCGGCACCCTGTTGCTGCTCGGAATGACGCTGATCTCGTCGCTGACCGGCGCCAAGCAGATCTCGACGCAAGAGGGTCTCGAGCTGCTGAAGGGCGGCACCGTCACCGAGGTCACCAACACCGACGGCGACCAGCGCGTCGACATGGTGCTCTCGGAAGAGCACGACGGCGCGACGCAGGTGCAGTTCTACTACGTCGGCGCGCGTGCCGACGAGGTCGTCTCGGCGATCGACGCGGCGGGCCCCAAGGACGGCTTCAACGATGTCGTGCCGCGCACGACCTTCTTCGAGAGCATGATCTCGCTGCTGCTCCCGCTGCTGCTGCTCGGTCTGCTGTTCTGGTTCTTCTTCTCCGCGGCGCAGGGCGGCAACAGCAAGGTCATGCAGTTCGGCAAGTCGCGCGCCAAGCTCGTGACCAAAGAGACGCCGACCGTGACCTTCACCGACGTCGCCGGTGCCGACGAGGCCATCGAAGAGATGCAGGAGATCAAGGACTTCCTGAAGGACCCCGCGAAGTTCCAGGCGGTCGGCGCGCGCATCCCGAAGGGCGTGCTGTTGTACGGCCCTCCCGGAACCGGCAAGACGCTGCTCGCCCGCGCTGTCGCCGGCGAGGCCGGCGTGCCGTTCTACTCGATCTCGGGCTCCGACTTCGTCGAGATGTTCGTCGGCGTCGGCGCGAGCCGTGTGCGCGACCTGTTCAACCAGGCCAAAGAGAACGCCCCCGCCATCATCTTCATCGACGAGATCGACGCCGTCGGCCGCCACCGCGGCGCCGGTATGGGCGGCGGTCACGACGAGCGCGAGCAGACGCTCAACCAGATGCTCGTCGAGATGGACGGCTTCGACCCGAAGGCATCCGTCCTCGTCATCGCCGCGACCAACCGCCCCGACATCCTCGACCCGGCGCTGCTGCGCCCCGGCCGCTTCGACCGGCAGATCGGTGTGGATGCCCCCGACCTCAAGGGCCGGCAGAAGATCCTCGAGGTGCACGGGCGCGGCAAGCCGCTTTCGCCGTCGGTCGACCTGTCGGTGATCGCACGGAAGACCCCCGGCTTCACCGGTGCCGACCTCGCCAACGTCCTCAACGAGGCCGCACTGCTCACCGCGCGCTCGAACGCGCAGCTGATCGACATGCGCGCGCTCGACGAGGCGATCGACCGCGTCATCGCCGGCCCCCAGCGGCGCACCCGTGTCATGAAGGACAAGGAGAAGCTCATCACCGCGTACCACGAGGGCGGTCACGCCCTCGCCGCGGCGGCGATGAACAACACCGACCCCGTCACCAAGGTGACCATCCTGCCGCGCGGCAAGGCGCTCGGCTACACGATGGTGCTGCCGCTGGAGGACAAGTACTCGGTCACCCGCAACGAGCTGCAGGACCAGCTCACGTACGCGATGGGCGGGCGCGTCGCCGAAGAGATCGTGTTCCACGACCCGACGACGGGCGCCAGCAACGACATCGAGAAGGCCACCTCGATCGCCCGCAAGATGGTCACCGAGTACGGCATGACCGCCGAGGTCGGCCCCGTCAAGCTCGGCCAGGCGTCGGGCGAGGTGTTCATGGGTCGCGATATGGGCCACGGGCGTGACTTCAGCGAACGCGTCGCCGAGCGCGTCGACCAGGAAGTGCGTCACCTCATCGAGCAGGCGCACAACGAGGCGTACAACGTGATCAACGCGAACCGCGACGTGCTCGACCGCCTCGCGCTCGCGCTGCTCGAGAAGGAGACGCTCGATCACCTCGAGCTCGCCGACATCTTCACCGACGTCAAGAAGCTGCCGCCGCGCCCGCAGTGGCTCTCGAGCGAAGAGCGCCCCGTCTCGACCCTGCCGCCCGTCGAGGTGCCGCAGCGTCGTGACGACGCGGGGCTCGCTGCGTCGATGCCCGCCGAGGCGCAGCCCGCCGCCCAGCACGCGACGGTGCGCCCCGCGACCGGTCAGGCGCGCCCGGCGACGGCATAAGCTCAGGACGTGGCCGTCGATCGAGACCGCGTCGCCGCCGCCGTGCGCGACATCCTCGCGGCGATCGGGGAGGATCCCGACCGCCCGGGGCTCAAGGCGACCCCGCAGCGGGTCGCGGACGCCTACGCGGAGTTCTTCGCCGGCGTCGGGGAGGACGCGGCGGCGCCCCTCGCGCACACCATCTCGGTCTCGCGGGGGCCCGCCCCCGACACGCTGCCCTCCGGTGCGGTGCTGCTGCGCGGCATCCGCTTCCGCTCCGTGTGCGAGCACCACTTGCTGCCCTTCGCCGGCCACGCCCACATCGCCTACCTGCCGGGCGAGCATGTCGTCGGTCTCGGCGCGCTGCCCAAGGTCGTCGATGTGCTCGCCGCGCGCCCGCAGGTGCAGGAGCGCCTGGGCGAGCAGATCGCCGACACGATCGCAGCGTCGCTCGACGCCCGCGGCGTGCTCGTGGTGCTGGATGCCGCGCACGAATGCGTCACGATGCGCGGCCCGCGCCAGACGGGCGCCACGACCGTCACGGTCGCGGCGCGCGGCGAGCTGGCCGAGCCGGCGGCGCGCGCCGAGATCATGATGCTCGTGACGGGGACCGGCGCATGACGGTCGTCATGGGAATCGTCAACGTGACACCCGACTCGTTCAGCGACGGCGGCCGCTTCACCGACGCCGACGCGGCGATCGCCCACGGCCGCGCGCTGCGGGCCGCCGGTGCCGATCTGCTCGACGTCGGCGGCGAGTCGACCAGGCCGGGCGCCGACCGGGTACCCGCTGAGCTCGAGCAGCAGCGGGTGCTGCCGGTCATCGCGGCGCTCGCGGCCGACGGCGCGCTCGTGAGCGTCGACACCATGAACGCCTCGACCGCCCGCGCCGCGGTCGACGCCGGCGCGCGCATCGTCAACGACGTCTCGGGCGGGCTCGCCGACCCCGACATGCTCGCCGTCGTCGCCGCGTCCGGGGCGGACGTCGTTCTGCAGCACTGGCGCGGGCACTCCGCCGACATGTATGCGCGCGCCGACTACCGCGACGTCGGCCGCGAGCTGGCGGCCGAGCTCGCGGCCCGCGTGCGCGCGGCAGCGCAGGCGGGTATCTCGCCCGACCGCGTGATCGTCGACCCCGGCATCGGCTTCGGCAAGCGCGGCGCGCAGAACTGGCAGGCACTGCACGCGCTCGGCCAGGTGGTCGCCGTCGGCCCCCGTGTGCTGGTCGGCACGAGCCGCAAGCGTTTCCTCGCCGAGACGCTCGCCGAAGCGACGGGAGTCGCCGTCGCCGACGTGACCGAGCGCCGCCGCGATCTCGCGACGGCTGTGACGAGCGTCCTCGCGGCGCAGGCCGGCGCCTGGGGTGTGCGCGTGCACGACGTCGCCGCGACGCGCGACGCGCTGACCGTCTGGCAGAACTGGGAGAAGCCGGCATGACCGACCGGATCGTGCTCACCGGCATCCGTGCCACGGGATATCACGGGGTCTACGACCATGAGCGACGCGACGGTCAGGAGTTCGTCGCCGACGTCGCCCTCGAGCTGTCGCTCGCGGCCGCGGCCCGCAGCGACGACGTCGTCGACACCGTGCACTACGGCGAGCTCGCCGAAACCGTCGCGACGATCCTCGCCGGTGAGCCGGTGAACCTGCTCGAGACCCTGGCGCAGCGCATCGCCGCCGCGGCGCTCGCCGACGGTCGGGTGGATGCCGTCGAGGTGACCCTCCACAAGCCGCAGGCGCCGATCCCGGTGCCCTTCACCGACGTCGCGGTCACGATCCGCCGCGAACGGGGGGACGCGTGAACCGCCGCCTCGCGCAGGGATACTCGGGCGAACGTCCGGAGCGGAACCCGATCGACACCGTCGCCGTCGTCGCGCTCGGCGCCAACCTCGGCGATCGTGCCGCGACGATCGACGCCGCGCTGCACGATCTGGCGCGCCTGCCGCTGACGACGGCGGTGACGGCCGCGGAACCGATCGAGACCGTCGCCGTCACACTCGGGGGCCCGGATGCCGAGGCGCCCGCATACCTCAACACCGTCGCCCTGCTCACCACCCGGCTCGCGCCGACCGTGCTGCTGTCGTATCTTCACGCGATCGAAGCGCGGCACGGGCGGGCCGCCCGGACGCCCGACGCGCCCCGCTGGCAGGACCGGACGCTCGACCTCGACCTCATCGCGTACGGCGACGTCCGCAGCGACGACCCCGCGCTGACCCTGCCGCACCCGCGCGCCGCCGAACGCGACTTCGTGCTCACCCCGTGGCTGACGGTCGACCCGGATGCCGTCCTGCCGGGCATCGGACGCGTTGCCGACCTGCGCGATCGGCTGCAGGAGGGCGGCGCATGAAACGCACCGGAGCGGGCATCCTCATCGCCGTCGGCGCCGTCGGCGCCGTCGTCGGGTTCGGCGTCGACCAGCTGCTGACGGATGCCGGCCGGGCGACCTTCACCCCGTCGTGGCTGCTCGCGGTGCTGCTCCTCCTGCTCGCGGCATCCGTCCTGCTCTTCGCGCGGCCGGTGCGCCGGGCGACTGCGGGCACCGGAACGAGCCGGGTCGACCCGTTCCGGGCCATGCGGATCGCGATGCTCGCGAAAGCGTCGAGCATCGTCGGCGCGGCCGTCGCCGGTGTCGCGACCGGTCTGCTGGTGTTCCTGCTCACGCGCCCCGTGACCCCCGTAGGCTCGTTGGGGCCGGTGATCGCGGCGCTCATCGGCGGGGCGGTCCTGCTCGCCGCGGCGCTGGTCGCGGAACATTGGTGCACCATCCGGAAGGACGACGATGACGAACAGCCCGGACCAGACGAGCCCGGCTTCGGACTCTCCCACCACCACTGACCTCGACGCGGCCGGTAGCCCGACCGATGCCGCTCTCGACGACGGCACGTTCACCGAGCTCATCGAGCCGCGCAGCGACAAGCGGCTGCCGATCGACGGTCGCTGGCACCAGATCTCGCCCAAGTACGTCACGGTGCAGGTCATCTCGACGGGTGCGGTTCTCGTGCTCGTCATCGCCGCCGCCCTCGTGCTCGCTCTCGTGCTCCACCAGGCGTGGGTGTGGATCCCCGCGGGCATCGCGGTCGTGATCATGGTGTGGACCCTCGCGATCCTGCCGCGCCAGGCGCGCTCGATCGGCTACCGTCTGCGTGACGACGACCTGGTGTTCCGCCGTGGCATCCTGTGGCAGCGGATCGTCGCCGTTCCCTACGGGCGCATGCAGCTCGTCGACATCACCCATGGCCCGCTCGACCGGGGGTTCGGCATCGCGCAGCTCAAGCTCGTGACCGCCGCCGCCGCGACCGGTGTGACGATTCCGGGCCTGAGCCAGCAGGCGGCCGAGAGCCTGCGTGACACGCTGATCGCCGTCGCCGAGACCCGCCGGACGGGCCTGTGACCGACCCGACGCAGGATGCCGGCGCGGCTGCCGACCCCATCGAGATCGTCCCGCCCTCGGCCGTCGCCGATGTGCGATCGCCGCTGAGCGACGGCGAGTGGCACCGGCTGCACCCGCTCACGCCGGTGCTGCGCGGCGGGCTCTTCCTCGTGGTGGTGATCGGCATCGTCATCGCGAACCTGCGCGACCGGCTGATCGAGCTGTTCCTGCCCAGCGAGGTCGACGTCGACCTCAGCGGCCCGGAGGGCGACGCCATCGACTTCGTCTTCGCCAACAACCTGATCCTGTGGGCACTGCTCGCCGTCCTCGGTGTGCTGCTCATCGTCGTCGGACTGTTCTATCTCTCGTGGCGCTTCCACACGCTCCGCATCACGGGCGACGACGTCGAGGTCCGTAGCGGTGTGCTGTTCCGCTCGCATCGCCGCGCACCGCTCGACCGCGTGCAGGGCGTCAACCTGACCCGGCCGATGGTCGCGCGCCTGCTCGGGACGGCCAAGCTGGAGGTCGTCGGCGCGGGCATGGACGCGAACGTCAAGCTCGAGTACCTGTCCACGGCGAACGCCGAAGCCGTCCGCTCCGACATCCTGCGCCTGGCCTCGGGTCGCAGGCTCGCTGAGGCGCAGGCCGCGGAAGCGGGAGGGATGCCTCGCGCCCGCGCTGCGGTCGGCGTCGTGGGGGCCGGGCTGGCCGGCCTGATCGAGGGCGTCGACGCCGATGCGGACGAGCCGGCATCCGTCGTGCACATTCCGCCGGCGCGCCTGGTGGCGTCGCACCTGCTGTCGAGCTCGACGATCTGGCTGATCCTGCTCATCGTCGCGCTCGTGGTCGGCTCGATCGTCGGCACGCCCTGGGTGCTGTTCACGCTCATTCCGACGCTGATCGGCTTCGGCACGTACTGGTTCCGGTCGATCACGAAGTCGCTGCGCTACTCGATCGCGCCGACCCCGGCCGGCGTGCGGCTGACGTTCGGGCTTTTCACGACGATCACCGAGGTCCTGCCGCCCGGGCGCGTGCACGCGATCGAGATCCACCAGCCGATCCTGTGGCGCCGCTTCGGCTGGTGGGCGATCCGTGTGAACCGGCTGTCGGGGCGGGCGGCGGCCGACACTCAGTCGCTGCTGAACTCCGACATGGTGCTGCCCGTCGGCACCCGCGACGACGTCGAGCGCGTGCTGCGGCTACTGATCCCCGAGCTGTCGGAACCGCAATGGGATGAGGTCGCGACCCACGGTATGTTCGGCCCGATGCGCGGCGAGGCCGACGTCGCCGACCCGTACACGACCACGCCCTCCCGCGCCCGCTGGCTGCGGCCGCTGTCGTGGCGCCGCAACGGATTCCTCCTCGATCCCGACGCGCTGCTGCTGCGCCACGGGGTGCTGCGGCGCGCGCTCGTGATCTTGCCGCTCGCGCGGTTGCAATCGGTGCGTGTCTCGCAGGGCCCGGTCGACCGGGCGGTGGGCGTCGCCGGCATCACGGGGCACACCGTCGACGGACTCGTCTCGGGCGCCCTGGGCGTGGTCGACCGCACCGCTGTGTACGACGTGTGGCAGGCGACCGCGCGCGGCATGGTCGCCGCCGCCGCGGCCGACCGATCGCATCGTTGGGATGCCGAGGCGGACGCATGACCGGGGCGAGCCGGCTGGGCGTCGGGGTCGTCGGCGCCGGGAAGGTCGGCCCGGTCCTCGCGGCCGCCCTCGCCGGGGCCGGGCACGCCCTCGTGGGCATCACCGCGGGGTCCGACCCCGAGCGCGTCGAGGCGATCCTGCCCGGGGTGCCGGTGCTGCCCGCCGACGAGGTCGTGCGGCGGAGCGAGCTCGTGATCGTCGCCGTCCCGACCGGCGAGATCGCGCCCGTCGTCAGCGGCCTCGCCGACCTCGGGGCGTGGCAGCTGGGCCAGCTCGTGCTGCACACCGATCCCGGGTTCGGCATCGAGGTGCTCGCACCCGCCGCCCGGCGCGGTGCCATCCCGCTCGCCGTCCACCCTGCGATCGGCTTCACGGGGACCACGATCGATCTGCGGCAGCTGCAGGGCGCCTACGCGGCCGTCACCGCCCCCGCGGCGGTGCTGCCGATCGCTCAGGCGCTCGCCGTCGAGCTCGGCTGCGAGCCGGTCGTGGTCGCCGAGGCCGACCGCGCGGCCTACGGCGAGGCGATCTCGACGGCGACCGAGTTCTCGGCATCCATCGTCCGCCAGTCGGCGCGACTGCTCGAGAGCGCCGGCGTCGCCGCTCCCGGCCGATTCCTGTCGACCCTCGTGCATTCGACCGTCGAGCGCGCGCTGATCGAGGCGGGCGACGGCGCGCCCGACGAGCCCGACGCGATCTGAGCGGCGGGCCGCGAGCCGCACAGGTGCGCTCGGTAGGATCGTCCAGACCCCGAGGAGCCTTTTCGTCATGACCGATGCGACCGCGTCCGCCCCGACCCCAACCCCTTCTGCCGCCGGCGCGGCCGACGTCGAGGTCGACGACGTCCACGAGCAGAAGGCCGTGCGGCTCGCCAAGCGCGAGCGGCTCCTGCGCGAGCGGGCGGATGCCGCGGGCGGCGCGTACCCGGTCGCGGTGCCGGTCACCGACACGATCCCCGCGTTGCGCGCGCGGTACGCCGACCTCGAGCCCGGCGCCGAGACCGGTGTCTCGGCATCCGTCGCCGGTCGTGTCGTCTTCAGCCGCAACACCGGCAAGCTGTGCTTCGCGTCGCTGCAGTCCGGCGACGGCTCGCGGATCCAGGCGATGGTCTCGCTCGCCGAGGTGGGCGACGAGTCCCTGCAGGCGTGGAAGGAGCTCGTCGACCTGGGCGACCACGTGTCGGTCACCGGTCAGGTGATCTCGAGCCGCCGCGGTGAACTGTCGATCATGGTGTCGGCGTGGCAGATCGCCGCGAAGGCGCTGCTGCCCCTGCCGAATCTGCACTCCGAGCTCAGTGAAGAGTCGCGCGTCCGCTCGCGCTACCTCGACCTCATTGCACGCGACCAGGCGCGCGCGAACGTCATCGCGCGCGCGACGGTCAACGCCTCGCTGCGCCGCACCTTCGCCGACCACGAGTTCATCGAGGTCGAGACGCCGATGCTGCAGGTGCAGCACGGCGGCGCGGCGGCACGCCCCTTCGTGACGAGCTCGAACGCCTTCGACACCGAGCTCTACCTGCGGATCGCGCCCGAACTGTTCCTCAAGCGCGCCGTCGTCGGTGGCATCGACCGCGTGTTCGAGATCAACCGGAACTTCCGCAACGAGGGTGCCGACTCGACGCACAGCCCCGAGTTCGCGATGCTCGAGGCCTACCAGGCGTACAGCGACTACAACGGCATCGCCGATCTCACGCAGGAGCTGATCCAGAACGCGGCCGTCGCCGTCGCCGGCTCGACCACGGTGACCTGGGCGGACGGCACCGAGTTCGACCTCGGCGGGCAGTGGGAGCGCATCTCGATGTACGAGTCGCTGTCGCAGGCGGCCGGCCGTGACATCACCCCTGAGACGGGCCTCGACGAGCTGAAGGCGCTCGCCGCGGACGTGGGCGTCGACGTGCCCGAGAAGGTCGCGACGCACGGCAAGTACGTCGAAGAACTGTGGGAGCACTTCGTCAAGGGCGGCCTCGAACGGCCGACGTTCGTCATGGACTTCCCGCTCGACACCTCGCCGCTCGTCCGCGAGCACCGCAGTGTCGCGGGTGTCGTCGAGAAGTGGGACCTGTACGTGCGCGGGTTCGAGCTCGCGACGGGGTACTCCGAGCTCGTCGACCCCGTCATCCAGCGCGAGCGCTTCGTCGAGCAGGCGAAGCTCGCGGCCCGCGGCGACGACGAGGCGATGCGCGTCGACGAGGAGTTCCTGCGGGCACTCGAGCACGGCATGCCGCCGACGGGCGGCATGGGCATGGGCATCGACCGGCTGCTGATGGCGATCACGGGCCTCGGCATCCGCGAGACGATCCTCTTCCCCCTCGTCAAGTAGCGCCCGCCGTGGCGTTCTCGCTGTGGCTGACGCTGCTCGTGGCGTGCGTCGTGATCAGCTTCACCCCCGGCGCCGGGGCCATCAACACGATGGGCAACGCGCTGAACCACGGCTTCCGGCGTGCGATCTGGGGCATCCTCGGTCAGCAGGCCGCGCTGATCGTGCACATCGCGATCGTCGCGCTCGGGGTGGGGGTGCTCGTCGCGTCGTCTCCGGTGCTCTTCAACGTCATCCGCTACGCGGGTGCGGCGTACCTCGCCTACCTCGGCATCCGGCTGATCCTGAGCCGACCCGCACCCGAAGCCGAGGGCGTCGAGGCGTGGACGGAGGAAGAGGATGCCCCCGGGCAGCCCGCCCGTGAGACCACGGCTCCCAACGAGACGCGTTGGTCGATGTTCCGGCGAGGGCTGTGGGTGAATCTGCTCAACCCGAAGGCGATCGTGTTCTTCCTCGCCTTCCTGCCGCAGTTCATCCGCCCCACTGAGCCGCTGCTGCCGCAGTACCTGATCGTCGCCGTCACCGCTGTGACGGTCGACATCGCGGTCATGTGGGGTTTCTTCGCCGTCGCCGCGCACGGCTTCCGACGCTTCACGCGCAGCCCGCGGGGGCAGCGCACGATCGACATCGTGTTCGGCGTGCTGTTCCTCGCCGTCGCCGTACTGCTCGCGTTCCTGCACTGACATCCGCCGCTTTCAGCGCACGCGGAACGCCCAGTCGGGCAGGTGGCCGGCACGCGCGAACGACCGGACGATGTCGGCGAGGCCGTGTTTCGGATCGAGGTGCAGGGCCATCTGCGCATATCGGTCGGCGTGCGATGACCGGCCGAGCGCCCACGACAGCCAGGCGCACATCGCGAGGGCGCCGGGACGGTGCCGCTTCGGCAGCAGGGCGGCCACTTCACGTGTCACCGCGAGCGCCCTCTGCAGGCGGTCGACTTCGGGCCGCGGCCCTTCGCCCCACATGACCGATGCGAGTTCGGCCGGGTACTCCGCGCCGTCCTCCCATCGCCGCTGAGCCTCCATCGCGACATCGCCGCCGACCTCGTCGCTCGCCCACTGCACGAGCGCGACGTCGCGCAGCGCCGGGCGCGAGAAGCACCAGCCGATCATTGCCGTGTGCATGGGCTCGGCCGAGGGATGCCAGGCCAGCGCGTCTTCGTAGAGGGCGGGCAGGTCGTCGAGCGCGCACGCCGCTTCGAGCGCGGCGGGGTCGATGCGCGGCGTCATGCGGGTCGTCGACGGGATGCCGCAGATCGTCTCGAGCGACGACTCGAGCGACCGCAGCGCCTGCGCGACAGCGCGGCGCGCGGCCTGCTCGACGCGGGGGAGGGCGGCCCCCGACACCTGGTCGCCGGACGGCGGGTCGGTCCGCCCGTCGGCGTCGAGGGCTCGCGCATGCTCGTCGCGCACGTGCAGCTGGTCGAGCGGGCGCCCGATCGCGGGCAGATCCGGGTCGAGGTGCGAGCCCCAGCCGTCGCGCGCGACGGTCAGCGCGTCGAGGACGCGGAGCCCGCTGGCATCCGCACGCGCGATGACCGCGTCGGTGAGCGTGGCATGCGGCAGAGCAGGTGCCGCCGCCTCGGGCGAGATCGCGGCATCCGTGTAGACGATCGCGACGACCGCATCGGCCTCGGCGATGCGGCACACCATGCCGATCGCACTCGCGGCCACAGTATCGACGAGGTCATCCGGTGGCAGATCGAGGCGCATCGCGCCCAGACTTCGGCCCTGCGCGAGGGGCACGAGCACGATGCTCTGGGTCGGTCGGAAGCCGAGCAGGCTCGGGACGAGTGACAGGAGCTGTGCCGCATCGGCGGCTGTGACGGTGAGCGACATGGCTCCGAGCGTGGCCGCTCGCGCGCACGTGCAGACTGCTGTCCACAGCTCTTGCGCCACTCTCGGCAAACCGATGCCCTGGGGAGGGCGGAACGGCGCGCCGCGTACGATGGGTCCATGGACTCCTACTGGGCCGCCGTCATCTGGTCGCTGCTGCCGACCGTCGTCGTGCTCGGGCTGTTCGCGTACGTGCTGCGCTCGATCCTGCGCATGGATCGCACCGAACGTCGCGCGCACGCGCGCATCGAGGCCGAAGAGCGCGCGAAGCGGGGTCTGCCCCCCGTCGGCGAGGCGCCACGCGGCGCTGATGCCGGAACCACGGCCTGACCTCCCGCACGGATACGCTGGGGCCCACGCGGGGGAGGAGTGCGGATGGATGCCGCAACGTTGAGTTCGATCTGGGTGATCTCGCTCTTCGTGCTGGATGTGATCATCCGCATCCTCGCCATCATCATCGTCCCGCGCAATCGCCGGCCCGGCGCCGCGATGGCGTGGCTGCTCGCCATCTACTTCATCCCCTTCATCGGGGTCCTGCTGTTCCTGCTGATCGGCAACCCGCGCTTGCCCCGCAAGCGCCGCAAGCAGCAGGATCAGCTCAACACCTACATCCGCCGCACGAGCCACGGCCTCGACTTCGGCACGCTGCGGCCCAACGCGCCGGCCTGGTTCACCCAGCTCGTGCGCCTGAACCGCAACCTGGGCGCCATGCCGATCGCGGGTGACAACGGCGCCGTGATCATCTCCGACTACGAGCAGAGCCTCGCGGCGATGGCCGAGGCCATCCGCGGGGCGCGCGACTACGTGCACGTCGAGTTCTACATCCTGCAGTCCGACAAAACGACGGATGACTTCTTCCGCGCGCTCGAAGAGGTCGCCGCCCGCGGCGTCACCGTCCGCGTGCTGCTCGACCATTGGGCCAATCGGGGCAAGCCCTTCTACCGCAAGACGCTCAAGCGGCTCAGCGCGATGGGTGCGCAATGGCACCTGATGCTGCCGGTGCAGCCGTTCAAGGGCAAGTACCAGCGGCCCGACCTGCGCAACCACCGCAAGCTGCTCGTCGTGGACGGCCACGTCGCCTTCACGGGCTCGCAGAACGTCACCGATTCGACGTACAACCTGCGGAAGAACATCCGTCGCGGGCTGCACTGGGTCGACCTGATGGTGCGGATCGACGGGCCCGTCGTGGCATCCGTCAACGCGGTCTTCCTCTCCGACTGGTATGCCGAGACGGGCGACGTCGTCGAAGGCATCGAGCTGTTCGAGGTGTCGACCGGTTCGGGCGATCTGGACTGCCAGATCATCCCGTCGGGGCCGGGCTTCGAGTTCCAGAACAACCTCAAGCTCTTCATCTCGCTGCTGTTCGCGGCGCGCACGAAGGTCATCATCGTGAGCCCCTACTTCGTGCCCGACGAAGGGCTGCTGCTGGCGATCCAGACCGCGTGCCAGCGGGGCGTCCACGTCGAGCTGTTCGTCTCGGAAGAGGGCGATCAGGCGATGGTGTATCACGCCCAGCGCAGCTACTACGAGGCGCTGCTGCGCGGCGGCGTGAAGATCTGGATGTACGAGAAGCCGTTCATCCTGCACTCCAAGTCGATGTCGATCGACGACGAGGTCGCCGTGATCGGATCGAGCAACATGGACATGCGCTCATTCGGTCTCAACATGGAGATCTCGCTGCTCGTTCGCGGGCAGGAGTTCGTCACGCAGCTGCGCGACGTCGAAGACCTCTACCGTTCGCTCTCGCGCGAGCTGACCGCCGAAGAGTGGAAGAAGCAGCCGCTGCGCTCGACCGTGCTCGACAACCTCGCCCGACTCACCTCGGCTCTGCAGTGAGTCGTTATACCCGCGTGACCGATTTCGCGGGGCTCTCTCAGAGCTCGCCGAAAGGATGGATGCCATGACCTCACTGCCCGGGCGCACGTCCCCCTTCGTCTTCCTCGCCGTCGCGCTCGTCGGCATCGGCTCGCTGGCGCTCGCCAGCTGCGCGTCGAGCTCGGGCTCGCCCGCATCGAACGGCGAGACCGGCGCCGAGCTCGAGGTCGACGCGGCGTGGCTGAACGGCGGGGCATCCGTCGCGATCGTGACGTATGGATCGTCGAGCTGTGTGCCGTCCGCCTCAGAGGTCACGCTGCAGGCCGATGGATCGGTCGCCGTCACGCTCGAAGACCCGTCCGGCGACATCGCCTGCACCGCGGATTACGCTCCGCGTGCGACGCTCGCCGACCTGCCCGAGGGGGTTGCTGCGGGGCAGGAACTCGAGCTCGTCGTCACCTACAACGGTGCGCGCGACGACGTCGACCTCGACGCGTTCACCGGCGAGGCCGTCGAGGAGTTCTCGCCGTCGGCCGGGTGGATCGACGACGGCACGTTCGCGATCCTCACGTGGGGCTCGTCGAGCTGCCCGCCCGTCGTGCAGGACGTCACGGTCGCGGGTACGGAGGTCACGGTGACGTTCGCCGACCTGGCCGACGCCGTCTGCACGATGGACATGGCCCCGCGCGTGACCCTCGCGGCGACACCGGATGCCTCCGACGACGCGACCTCTGTCATCCTCACCGGCGGCATGGAGTTCGCGGCCCCCGTCACCATCCCGATCTACGGCTGAGCCGGGAGGCGGGCCGCGGCGGCCAGCCCATCATCACGATCTCCGCAGAATGTGACGAACTCCGCACCCGATCGGCCGGTCTGGTGCGGAGCCGGTGCGATTCTGCGGAGTTCGTGGGGTGCGCGTGCTGGCATCCGCATTGCGGCGCTCACGAGCGGCGCGATCAGTCGGAGCGCACGAGCAGGTCGCCGACCTCGCAGTCGAGGGCGCGGCAGATGGCCGAGAGCGTCGAGTAGCGGATCGCGCGCGCGCGATCGTTCTTGAGGATCGACAGGTTGACGACCGATACGCCCACGAGTTCGCTCAGGTGCGTCAGCGTCATCCCGCGTTCGGCGAGCAGCTCGTCGAGGCGGCAGTGGATGCCGGTGGACTCGTCCTCGTCGGCGGGGCTCACACGAGCCCCTCGGTGTCGCGTTGCAGTCTCGAGCCGTAGCGCAGGATGGTCGCGAGCGCCGCGAAGGCGAGCCCCGCCGCGATCGGCCAGAACGGGAAGGCGATCGCGAGAGTGGAGTGCGGGATCCACGCCGCCAGGGGATCTTCCATGCCTGGGATGTCCTCCCATCGCGCGCTCGTGTAGTCGAACAGTTGCGCCGACGCCATGCTGCCGGCGATGTCGCCGAGCACCTGCCCTGCGCTCGCTCCCGCCGCGACGACCACCGCCGTGATCATCGCCATGCGCGCGACGACGGGCGCGAAGGTGCGCCCCGCGAGGACCTGGAAGCACGCGATGGCGATCAGCGCGGCGATCGTCGCGGGAACCAGGATGCCGAGGGCCTGCGAGATCGCCCACATGACGCGCGCGGCGGTGCTGAGCCCCTCGACGCTGAGCTCGGCACTGGTGAACCCTCCGTAGGACCTCGTCGCGGACGTGCCCTCGACGACGACGCCGGCGGGCAGTTCGGGCCAGAACTCGCGCACCGGCACCGTCATCCAGACCGCCGGCGACAGCAGCGTGCTGAGCGTGGTGATGATCACCGCGAGCACCGAGATCCCCGCGCACGCCGCGGCGAGGAAGAGCGTCAGGCTGATCATCGGGGACGGGTCGCCCGCACGCCGCGCCCGCCGGCCCGCGAGCACGAACAGCGCCGCGGCGACCACTCCGAGCCCGAGTGCGATCCAGACCCACGAACCGACCACCCACATGTTCGCCATCACGCCCGTCCTTCCGTTCTGAACACAACATCACCCATATCGACAATCGTTGTTATCGAAAAACGATATGGCGTCTGAGAGATGCCGTCAAGGTGCGCCGACGGCGAACACGGGCATACCGGCCCCCCTCGCTCGTTAGCCTCTACGTAGATGCCAGAAGTCTCGGCATCCGGAGGAGCTGACATGTTCGAGAGATTCACCGACCGTGCCCGTCGTGTGGTCGTCCTCGCCCAAGAAGAGGCGAAGATGCTCAACCACAACTACATCGGCACCGAGCACATCCTGCTCGGGCTGATCCACGAGGGTGAGGGTGTCGCTGCGAAGGCGCTCGAGAGCCTCGGCATCTCGCTCGACGCCGTGCGCGAGCAGGTGCAGGACATCATCGGCCAGGGTCAGCAGCAGCCGACGGGGCACATCCCCTTCACGCCGCGCGCGAAGAAGGTGCTCGAGCTGTCGCTGCGCGAAGCGCTGCAGCTGGGCCACAACTACATCGGCACCGAGCACATCCTGCTCGGCCTCATCCGCGAGGGCGAGGGCGTCGCCGCCCAGGTGCTCGTCAAGCTCGGCGCCGACCTCAACAAGGTGCGCCAGCAGGTCATTCAGCTGCTCAGCGGCTACCAGGGCAAGGAGCCCGCAGGCGTCGCGACCGGTGCCGGCGAGCAGAACACGGCATCCGCTCAGGGCGGCTCGGCCGTGCTCGACCAGTTCGGCCGCAACCTGACGCAGGCCGCGCGCGACAACAAGCTCGACCCCGTGATCGGGCGCGAGAAGGAGATCGAGCGCGTCATGCAGATCCTGTCGCGCCGCTCCAAGAACAACCCCGTCCTCATCGGCGAGCCCGGCGTCGGCAAGACCGCCGTCGTCGAGGGCCTCGCGCAGGCGATCGTCAAGAACGACGTCCCCGAGACGCTCAAGGACAAGCAGGTCTACTCGCTCGACCTCGGTTCGCTCATCGCCGGCTCGCGCTACCGCGGTGACTTCGAAGAGCGCCTCAAGAAGGTCACGAAAGAGATCCGCACGCGCGGCGACATCATCGTCTTCATCGACGAGATCCACACCCTCGTGGGTGCGGGCGCCGCCGAAGGCGCGATCGACGCGGCATCGATCCTCAAGCCGCTCCTCGCCCGCGGCGAGCTGCAGACGATCGGCGCCACGACCCTCGACGAGTACCGCAAGCACTTCGAGAAGGATGCCGCGCTCGAGCGCCGCTTCCAGCCGATTCAGGTCGCCGAGCCGAGCCTGCCCCACGCGATCAACATCCTGAAGGGGCTGCGCGACCGGTACGAGGCGCACCACAAGGTGCAGATCACCGATGGCGCGATCGTCGCGGCGGCGAACCTCGCCGACCGTTACATCAGCGACCGCTTCCTGCCCGACAAGGCGATCGACCTGATCGACGAGGCCGGCGCCCGCCTGCGCCTGTCGATCCTGTCGAGCCCGCCCGAGCTGCGCGAGTTCGACGACAAGATCGCCAAGGTCCGT
>Ga0160441_100397_pt1 | contig 36375 bp, 31 predicted proteins | sample HID1971K_E1MG_FD_108260 | JGI IMG/M metagenome (GOLD analysis project Ga0160441, IMG submission 108260) | Enriched millipede-associated microbial communities from UW Madison campus, WI, USA - HID1971K_E1 MG | ecosystem: Host-associated > Arthropoda: Insects > Digestive system > Unclassified ... | reverse complement strand
GCACCGGCGCCTACCGCCACATCTGGCACCCCGCCCTGTTCAACCTGGCCGTGTACGTGATCGTGCTCGGCGGGTTGTTTTCCCTGATGCGTTGGATGCAATCGTGAACAAGATCCTCAAGCACACCTTCCCGGTCGTCCTGACCGTGGTTGCCGTCATTGCCGCCCTGCTGGTGCTGCGCCACCTGTGGTCGTACTACATGGACGAGCCGTGGACCCGCGATGCGCACGTCAGCGCGGACGTGGTCCAGGTCGCGCCGGACGTGTCCGGACTGGTGGAAGCGGTGAAGGTGGCCGACAACCAGCCGGTGAAGCGCGGCGAGGTCCTGTTCGTGGTGGACCGGGCGCGTTACCAGATCGCGCTGGAACAGGCCCAGGCCACGCTGGGCGAACGCCGCGCCACGCTGGAGCAGCTGCGGCGCGAGATCGCCCGCGACCGCAGCCTGCAGGACCTGGTGGCCGCCGAGGACGCCGAAGTGCGCCGCGCCAAGCTGCAGGCCGCGCAGGCGTCCACCGCCACCGCGCAGGCCGCGGTGGACCTGGCCAAGCTCAACCTGGCCCGCACCGAGGTGCGCAGCCCCAGCGACGGCCACGTCAACGACCGCACCGTCCGCGCAGGCGACTACGTCACCGCGGGCCGCCCGGTGATGGCGGTACTGGATACCGGCTCGTTCCGGGTGGATGGCTACTTCGAGGAAACCCGCCTGCGCGGCGTGCATGCCGGGCAGAAGGTCGACATCCGCCTGATGGGCGAGGCGCAGCCGCTGCAGGGCCACGTGCAGAGCATCGCCGCCGGCATCGAGGACCGTTACCGCAGCGAGGGCTCCAGCCTGCTGCCGAACGTGACCCCGGCGTTCGACTGGGTGCGGCTGGCCCAGCGCATCCCGGTGCGCATCCACATCGACACCATTCCCACCGGCGTGAACCTGATCGCCGGCCGCACCGCCACGGTCACCATCGAGCCGGACGCCGCCACTCCCACCCCGACGCCGGCGCAACCGGCACGGGCGGCCCTGTGAACCGCCCGGCCCTGCACCGCATCGCCTTCGCCCTGGCGCTGACCAGCAGCCTGGCCGCATGCCGCACGGTCGGCCCGGATTACGCAGTACCGGCCGGTTCGGCTTTCCAGCGCCCTGAGGCCAACGCGGCGTTCATCGACACCGCCAACCCGCAGGTGGCCCCTGGCGCCGAGCTGCCGGCACGCTGGTGGGAGCTGTACCAGGACGCCACGCTCAACGGACTGGTGGAACAGGCACTGCGCGACAATGTTGAACTGAAGGTGGCCGATGCCAACCTGCGCCGCGCCGCCGCCGTGTACGAGCAGGCGCTGGATGCCGGTGGTTTCGAATACGAAGCCGAGGCCGGGGTCAGCCGCGCGCAGCTGTCGGCCGAATCGTTCCTGCTCGAGCACGAGCTGCCGCCGATCAACCTGGCCGACGGCAAGTTCGCGGTGTCCTACCAGTTCGACCTGTTCGGCAAGCTCAAGCGCGCCTCCGAAGCCGCGCGGGCCGATGAGCAGTCGGTGGCCGCGGCGATGGACCTGGCACGGGTCTCGCTGGTGGCCCAGGTCGCCGGCAGCTACGTGGAGATTTGCCACGCCAACCACGAACTGCACGTGGCCGAACACTCCCTGCAGCTGCAGCAGCGCAGCCGCGAGGTGACCCAGCGGCTGATCAGCGCCGGGCGCGGCACGCCGCCGGAACTGGCCCGCGCCAACGCGCAGGTGGCGATGCTGGAAGCCGCACTGCCGCCGCTGCAGGCGCAGCGCCAGGCCTCCGAATACCAGCTGGCCGCCCTGCTCGGCCGCACCCCGGGCCAGCTGCCCGAGGGCGTGGACGCGTGCGACCACGCCCCGACCCTGGCCCAGCCGCTGCCGGTGGGCGATGGCCGCGCGCTGCTGCAGCGCCGCCCCGACATCCGCCAGGCCGAACGCAAGCTGGCCGCGGCCACCGCGCGGATCGGCGTGGCCACCGCCGAGCTGTACCCGGACATCCGCCTGGGCGCGTCGCTTGGCGCGGCCGGCCTGCTTGCTGATTTCGGCGAACCGCTGACCCAGCAGTGGTCGTTCGGCCCTCTGATCTCGTGGACGCTGCCGTCCTCGGGCACCCACGCGCGCATCCACGCCACCGAAGCCGGGGCCGATGCGGCGCTGGCCGAGTTCGACCACAGCGTGCTGCAGGCGCTGCGCGAAACCCAGACCGCGCTGAGCCGCTACGCACACGACCTGCAGCGCCTGCAGTCGCTGCAGCAGGCGCAGGCCCAGGCGGCGCTGGCCGCCGAGCAGAACCGCCGGCTGTACCAGGGCGGGCGCACCCCGTACCTGTCCAGCCTGGACGCCGACCGCACCCTGGTGTCGGCCGATGCCACGCTCGCGCAGCAGCAGGCGCAGGTCTCGCGCGACCAGATCCAGCTGTTCCTCGTCCTCGGCGGCGGCTGGAACGCCGACGCGGTGGCACAGGCGCCCGCACCGACGGTAGTGCCGACGGTAGTGCCGACTGTTAGTCGGCATGCTGCCAATCGGCATGCTGCCAGTCGGCACGCCACAACCCAGCAGCACTAACCCAATGCTCCTGCTCGACCGCCAAGCCTGGCTGTTCTCGGTAAAGACCTTCCTGGCCGCCCTCGCCGCGCTCTACATCGGCCTGGCCGGCAACCTCTCGCGCCCGTACTGGGCGATGGCCACCGTCTACATCGTCACCCAGCCGATGCTGGGTCCGACCCGGGCCAAGGGCGTCTACCGCATCGTCGGCACGCTCATTGCCGGCGCGGCCACGCTGTGGATGCTGCCGCACCTGGTGGAAACGCCGCTGCTGCTGAGCGCGGCGATGTCGCTGTGGCTGTCGGCGTGCCTGTTCATCGCCCTGCTCAACCGCGGCCCGCGCGGCTATGCGTTCCTGCTGGCCGGTTACACCACCGCGTTCATCGGCTTCCCGGCGGTGACCTCGCCGGACACCATCTTCGACACCGTGGTGGCGCGCAGCGAGGAAATCATCCTGGGCACGGTGGTGGCGGTGCTGTTCGCCTCGCTGTTCTTCCCGACCTCGGCGCGGCCGATGCTGCGCGCGCGGATCGGCAACTGGATGGACGATGCCGCACAATGGTGCCGGCAGATCCTGCTGCGCGGCCAGGCCCATGGCCCGCGCAACCGGCTGGCCGCCGACCTGGTGCAGTTCGAGGCGCTGATCGAGTTCCTGCGCCGCGATGACCCGCGCCATGCAGGCGCAGCGGTGTCCATGGAGCGCCTGCGCGAACGCATGCTGCTGATGCTGCCGGTGCTGTCGTCCATCGCCGACCGGCTGGGCGCGCTGCGCGCCGGCGGCCGCCCGCTGCCGCCGGGGCTGGAGCCGCTGGTGAACGACATCGCGCACTGGCTGGAACAGCCGGGCCGCTCCAGCGCCAGCGAGTACGCCGCGCTGCGCGCGCGCATCCTGGCGCTGAAGCCGGCGGTGGATGGCGAGCTGGACCACCTGCTGCTGGTCACCCTGCTGCTCCGGCTGGAGGAGCTGGTGGACCTGTGGCAGGACTGCGCCACGCTGCACCAGGCCATCGAGAACGGGACCGCGCCGCTCGACGTCGCCCACTACAGGATCAACGCCAAGCGCCTGGGCGCCAGCCGCCACGTGGACTACGGCATGGCGCTGTTCTCGGCGGCCAGTGCCGGCGTGGCGCTGATGACCTACTGCGCGCTGTGGATCGGGCTGGGCTGGGAAGGCGGTGGCAACGGCGCGATGATGGCCGCGGTGGCCGCCGCGTTCTTCGCCGCGCAGGACGACCCGGCGCCGAGCATGCTGCAGTTCCTGCTGTGGGCGATCGTGGCCAGCCTGGTGGCGGCGGTGTACCTGTTCGGCGTATTCCCGGCGGTGCACGACTTCGGCAGCCTGGCGCTGGTGCTGGCTGTGATCTTCCTGCCACTGGGGCTGCTGCTGCACCGGCCCAAGACCGCGCTGATCGGGCTGCCGTTGACGGTCAACCTGGTGGCGCTGCTCAACGTGCAGAACACCTACAGCGCCAACATCCAGAGCTTCATCAATTCGTCGGTGGCGATGTTCATCGGCATTGGCTTTGCGGTGGTGATGACCCGCCTGTTCCGCTCGGTGGGTGCGGAATGGACCGCCCGCCGCCTGGTGCGCCAGGGCTGGACCACACTGGCCGAAGCGGCTGAAGGCCGCGGCCAGCAGGACCGCCAGCAGTTCGCCGCGCGCATGCTGGACCTGCTGGGCCTGCTCGCCCCGCGCCTGGCGGCCACCCCCGAAGGCAGCGACATCGCCTCGGTGGACATGCTCACCGAGGCCCGCATCGGCCTGAACATCCTGCAGCTGCGCCGGGCACGGCATGGGCTGCCGGCGACGAGCATGCAGGCGATCGAGGCGATCCTGGACGACGTGGCCGCGCATTACCGCGCCCAGGTGGCGCTGCGCCGGCCACAGCCGGCGCCACCCGCGCTGCAGGCCAAGCTGGAGGCCTCGCTGAAGCGGGTGCAGACGGTGGAGGCCGGCAAGGCGCGTGATGAAGCGCTGATGGGCGTTCTGGGGCTGCGCTATGCGCTGTTCCCGGAGCAGCCGGCGGTCACACAGGGGGGAGTATCCTGACGCCCTGCATTCCTGCATGGAACAAGGTAATCCCAATGAGTTACGACGTGATGGTGTTCGACCCGGCCGTGGCGCCGCGCGAAGCGGAGGCGTTCCTGCAGTGGTACAACGCGCAGACCGAATGGAACGAGAAGCACGAGTACGACGACGCCGCCGTCTCGGTGCCGGCGCTGCAGGCCTTCTTCATCGAACTGGCCGAAGATTTCCCGCCGATGGACGGCCCGCTGTCCGATGACGAGGATGACCGCCCGCAGGTGACCGACTACAGCATCGGCACCCATATCATCTATGCCTCGTTCGACGACGAGGTGGCCGAAGACGCCCATGGCAAGGTGCAGATCCTGGCCAACAAGCACCAGATCGGCTTCTTCGATGTCAGCGGCGACGGTGCGATCGTGTACCCGGACGGCACCGTGCTGATTCCCGGGGAAGAAGAAGAAGAAGAAGGCGACGCCTGATTCTGCAAGCGTCGGTAGCGCCTTTCTCTACCAGAGTTCGCCTTGGGCGGGCGCTGCAGGTACAGCCGGGCAAGGCCCGGCTCTACCCTCCAGTCGCTGCGCCAGCCCGGACAACCGGCTGGCATGCCGCGCCAACGCGGCCTGCATCACCTCTGCACTGCCCAGTACATGCAACGCCTGCCGCGCGCGGGTCATGCCCGTGTACACCAGCTCGCGCGACAGCACCCGGTTGTCGCGCCGAGGCAGCTGCAACCAGACCTCATCGAATTCCGAGCCCTGTGCCTTGTGCACGGTCATGGCGAAGGCGCTTTCGTGGGCGGGCAACGCCGCCGGGTGGAAGGCGCGTGGCTGCTCCGGGCTGTCGCCGGGGAACCAGGCCAGCATCGCGCCTTCGCGGCTGCGCAGGCACAAGCCGATATCGCCGTTGAACAACCGGTGCCGGTAACTGTTTTCGGTGATCAGCAGCAGCCGGCCATGGAAATAGCGCGGGCCACTGCCCGGGCGCGCGCTGCCGGCCAGGGCGGCTTCGATCCGCTCGTTCAGCCCGCGCGCACCCTGCGGCCCCTCGCGCAGCGCGGTGAGCAGGCGCAGCCGGCCGGCCTGCGCCAGCGCCTGCACCGGATCATCGGCTTCGCCCAACCCGCGCCAGTGCGCCAGCAGGGTGTGCCGGTGCTGCAGCAGTGGGTCGACCTGGTCTTCGTGGAACGCCACGCCGGCCAGGCTGCCGCCGCGCAGCAGCTGCAGCGCGGTGGCGCTGTCGCCCTCGCGCACCGCGCGCGCCAGCGGCGCCAGGTCCAGCGCATCGCTCTGCCGGTACCCGCGCTGCAGCTGCACGCGGCGACCGGCGAACGCGCGGGGCGGGGCCAGCGGCAGCAACGCAGGGGCGGCCAGCAGCGGGCGCAGCGCGGCGGCGTCATCGGCCTGGGTGCCCAGGCCATCGCCACTGGCCTGCAGGATCGCACTGAGCACGTCGCCGGCTTCCACCGACGGCAGCTGGTCCGGGTCGCCCAGCAGCACCAGCCGGGTGCCGCTGGCCACCGCCTCGACCAGCTTGGTCATCAGCGGCAGGTCGATCATCGAGGCCTCGTCCACTACCACGATGTCGTACGGCAGCGGGTTGTCGGCGTGGTGGCGGAAGCGTGGCGAATCGGGAATGACGCCCAGCAGCCGGTGCAGGGTCGCCCCGGTGGTCGGCATGGCCTCGGCCAGTTCGGACGCGACACCCACCAGGCGCAGCCGCTGCAGCGCCTGGCGCAGGCTGTCGGCCATGCGCTCGGCGGCGCGGCCGGTGGGGGCGGCCAGTGCCACCCGTGGCAGGGCCGCACCGGCCTGCTGCGCCTGCGCGGCCAGCAGCACCAGCAGGCGCGCGATGGTGGTGGTCTTGCCGGTACCGGGGCCACCGGTGACCAGCACCAGCGGGTGGCGCAGCGCCACTGCAGCCGCGCGCGCCTGGTGGTCGATGCCCTCCAGCGCCTGCGGGAACAGCTGGGCGAACAGCGTGGCGAGCCCGCCCGGATCGTGCGCCGGCAAAGAATGCGCGGCGATGCGCTGCAGGCCGAGTGCCAAACGGCGTTCGTATTCGCGGTAACGGCGCAGGTACAGCAGGCCGTGTTCGAGCACCAGCGGTGCATCGGCGGCCAGCACGTCGTCGCTGTCGGGCGATGCCACCCACGGCGATGCACGCAGCTGCGCCAGCCATGTGTCCGGCGAAGGCCAGTCCAGCTCGGCATCCACCAACCGCCGGGGCGCTGCCGGGTCGACGCCGGCGTGGCCCTGCGCCACCGCCAGCGAGGCCAGCGCGGCGGCGGCCAGCACCGCATCCGGCGTATCCGGCTGCAGCCGGCGCAGGCTCTGCGCCAGCGCATGGTCGAGCGTGCGCAGGGTGCCCTGCTTCAGCAGTGCGTCGAGCAGGCTCATGCCTCACCCCGCGCGCGTGCCACCAGTTCGGCGTGCTTCCCGGGGCCGCCTGCGAACAGTGCATCCATCGCCTCGACCAGGGCCGGGGCAAAGCGCTGCGCGTGCACGCCCGGTGCGTCGGCGCGTCCCGCTTCCAGGCCGCGGCAGAACAGATAGCGGATGCCGCCCAGGTCGCGCTCCTGTGTGTAGTGGCTGCCCAGCCGGAAGCGCAGCCAGCGGTGCAGTGCCACGGTGTAGATCAAGGCCTGCAGGTCGTACTCGCTGCTTTGCATGGCGGCCGCCAGGCGCGCGGCGTCGTAGCCGGGCAAGCGGTTGGATTTGTAGTCGAGCACATACCAGCGTCCGTCGCGCACGTAAGTCAGGTCGATCTTGCCGGTCATCAGCCCCTCGAGCTGGCGTCGCGTGCCAAAGCCGCGGCGGTCCGGCACCAGCCCGTGGTGGTGCAGCAGCTGCAGCAGCGCCGGTACCGCGGTGGGCTGCATGGCGAAGTGGAACTCGATTTCGGCCCGCCTGTCGTGCAGCGGCACGCTGTGCAGCGCGCCGCCTTCGGGCAGCTGCACGGTCAGGGTCTGGCCGACCAGCGGCACCAGCACCGCCACGCCGTCGTCCAGGTCGGCATCGGCGTAGCCTTCGCTGCGCAGCGATTCGCGCAGCACCTCGGCCTCATCGCCTGGCGCCGGGTCGCCCGCGCGCCAGTCCGCCCAGCGCGCGAAATCGGTGTTCTCCAGTGCATCGTGCAGCACGTTGCCGAAGCGGCTGCCCATGAAGCGCGGGTCGATCTCCGGCTGCGGCTCACCGGGCGCGGGCGGTTCCACTTCCAGCGGCAGTTCCACGCCGGCCGGTTCGTCGGCTGCCGGGGCCGGCGCTTCGGTGGCCACCGCGTCGGTGTCGTGGCCGGCGTCGGCGTGGGCCAGTTGGGTGAAGCTGTACACCCACCAGTCGTGCGGCACCCGCCGGGTGATCGCGCGCACCGGCGGCAGCTCGCCTTCGCGCTGCACTGGCAGCTGCGCCGGGCGTGGCTCCACCGGGCCTTCGATCACCGCGATGTCCGGGTGCGCGCGCAGCGCTTCCAGGTCGGACAGCATCGGCGCCAGCCGCGTCTTCGCCAGCCCGGCCAGGTCGCCGGCCGCGATCCACAACGCGTGCTCGGCGCGGGTCAGGCCCACATACAGCAGGCGCGCGTCTTCAGCACGCTGCTCCTGTGCGCTGCGCTCGCTGGCCGCGCTCCAGGCCTCGTCCTTGTCCAGCTTCCAGTGCAGCTCTCGGCGACCTTCGGCGTACACGGTGCAGTTGGAGTCGGTGTTGCCGCCACCGCTATCGATGCCCACGAACGGCAGGAACACCAGCGGGTATTCCAGGCCCTTGCTCTTGTGCAGGGTGATGATCTGCACCCGGCGCGCATCCGATTCCAGCCGCAGCAGCTGTTGTTCATCGTCCTGGTCGGCGTGCGCCATCTGCACCTGCAGCCAGTCCAGCAGGCCGTGCATGCCCAGCGCCTGGCCCGCGGCCTGCTGCAGCAGCTCGCCGAGCTGCAGGTAGTTGGTGAGCCGGCGTTCGCCATCCAGCAGGCCCAGCAGGCGCTCGGCGTGTTCGGCGCACAGGTCGGCGATGACCGCGAACGGCCCGCCGCGCAGCCAGCGTTCCCGCCACAGCAGCAGCCGGGTCTGGAACGCGCGCTGCGGGTCGCCGTCGCGCTCCATCGCGTCGATGGAGGCGGCGTTTTCGCCCAGCAGCACGGTCGACAGCGCCGCGCGCAGGCGGCCTTCATCGGCCGGCTGCAGCAGGGCCAGCAGCAGCACGCGCAGCTCGCGGGCTTCGGCGGTCGCATACAGGCTCTGCTTGCCGGCAGCCACCGCCGGAATGCCCACCGCGCTCAGCGCGCGCTGGATGCGGGTGGCTTCGTGGTGGCGCCGCACCAGCACTGCGATGTCGCCTGGCTGCACCGGCTGCCCGCGCAGCAGCGCGCGGCCTTCGCGACCCTCCAGCAGCACCTGGTGGATCGCGGCCACGCAGGCGTCGGTGGCCTGCTGGCGCGAGGGGTCTGCCTTGAAGTCAGCACCATCGTCACTGCGCAGCAGGCGCAGGGTCAGCCCGGGTGCGGGCTGGCCATCGCGCAGGAAATCGGCATCGATGCGGGTACTGCCCGGCAGCACCGGTTCAAAGGCGATGTCCGCTTCCAGGAACGCGCGCTCGCCTGCGGCGTCGTACAACGCCTGCAGCGCGCGCAGCACGCCGGGGCGCGAACGGAAGTTGCGGTTCAACGCCGGTGCGGCCTCTGCTTCGCGCTTGGCCTTGAGGTAGGTGTGGATATCGCCGCCGCGGAACCCGTAGATGGCCTGCTTGGGATCGCCGATCAGGAACAGCGCCGGCGCCAGCCCGGCGTCGCGGGTTTCGGGCGAATCGCCAAACACGCGCTGGAAGATGCCCCACTGGCGGTCGTCGGTGTCCTGGAACTCGTCCACCAGCGCAATGGCGTACTGTGCGCGCAGCTGCTGCACCAGCGCCGCGCGGTGCGGGCCCTCCAGTGCGGCGGCCACGCCGTCGATCAGGTCATCGTAGGTCTGCACGCGGCCGACCCGCTTGAGTTCGTCCAGCCGCGCACGGGCCTGCCCGCGCAGCTGGTGCAGCAGCAGCAGCGCCTGCTGCCGCAGCCACTGGTCGCAGGCATCGGCGGCGTGCCACCAGGTCTGCAGCGCATCGAACAGCGGCGAGGCCGGGCAATGGCCCTGCTGGTCCTCCTTGCAGAACCCGAGCAACGCCACCGGCAGCAGCTTGCCCAGGTGCGAGGTGGAACCACGCGGCCAGGTGCGCGCTGCACGACCGGCCAGCAGCTCGGCAAAGGCTTTGTCGAAGCTCGGCCTCCGCGCGCGGCGACCGTCGAACAACTTGCGCTCGAAGGCGTTGGCGATGCTGGCCTGGGCGGCGTCGACATGCGCGTCGATCGCACTGCCGAGCGCCTCGGCGGCCACCTGCAGCGCGGGACTGGGATCCTCCAGGTGCTGTTGCGGCAACGCGGGCAGCAGCGGCAACGGCTTGATCAGCGCCGACAGGTCGCGCGCCAGCGCATCGGGCGCGGACCACAACCGGGTCAACGCATCCACCGTGGCCGGGTCGTTGGCATGCACGCGCCACAGGTCGGCCGCCAGCTGGTCGTGCAGTTCGCGTTCGCTGGGCAGCAGCGTGGGCGGGTCGAAGGTATGCCCGCTTTCCAGCGCGTGCTCGCGCAGCACGCGGGTGCAGAAGCCATGGATGGTGAAGATCGAGGCCAGGTCGATCTCATCGGCGGCGGTCTGCAGGCGCTGGGCCAGCGCTGCGGGGGTTTCCCGGCCAAGCGCCAGTTCGCGCTGCAGCAGGTAGCGGGTCAGCTGCACCTCGGTTGCGTCGTCGGCGGCCGGTGCGCGCGCCAGCAGCTGCGCGGCCAGCGCCAGGCGCTCTCGGATGCGCTTGCGCAGTTCCTGGGTGGCCGCGTCGGTGAAGGTCACCGCCAGGATCTGGCCGATGCGGTAACCCTGCTCCACCACCAGCCGGGTGAACAGCGTGGCCAGGGTGAAGGTCTTGCCGGTGCCGGCGCTGGCCTCGATCAGGCGCACGCCGTCCAGCGGCAGCGACAGGTACGGGTCGTCCTGCAGCATCAGCCCGCTCATGCCACGGCTCCTTCGTCGCTGAAGCCCTGGAACACCCGGCCCTCGCGGACCGCACTGAACACCACGAAGCTGGTGTGCAGCAGCTGTTGATAGCTGTCTGCGTCGGCGAAGGGATCGCGGCCGCGCAGGGCCAGCTGCACCGCATCGCCGCTGGCTTCGCCCCAGCGGCGTTCGCCGCCATGCCATTGCGCCCAGCCTTCGCTTTCACGCTTGGCGGCGGGCGCGCGGTACAGCGTCCAGGCGGTGTACGGCCCGTACAACAGGGGCGCGCACATGCCTTCGCGACGCAGCTGCAGGAGCGCCTGCAGCGCCGCCCTGGCGGTGGGCGCGGGCACTGCAGGCAGCACGTGCGGCCCTACCCCGTCGTCGCCGCCGTCGTGGAATTCGACCAGCGCCAGTGCATCGCCGGCGGCGTTGGCCAGCAGCCAGTCCAGCCCATGCCGGATCGCCGCCGGGCCGTTCAAGCTGCCCGCGCGCAGGCGCACGATGCCCTGCGGGTGGATATCGTCCACCCGCCCATGCAGGCGCACGCCATCGATCTCCACCTCATAGCGGCGGCTGTCGGCGTCGCTGTCGCCACGCCATTGGGCCAGTGCCAACGCATACGGGCGGGTCTGCTCCTGCAGGGCCTGGAACTGGCGTTCGCCCAGTGCGCCCGACGGCAGCAGCGCGCGGGCGCGCAGGCGTGCATAGAGAGGGGTGTCATCGCCCTGCAGGGTCGCCTCGATCACCGCGTGCTGCAGCAGGCGCTGCTCCAGTCCCCGGCCGGCCAGCACCAGTGGCTCCAGGTCGTCGGCGGTGGTCAGGTCATCGGGCAGGCGCAGGCCCAGCCGCTGCGACAGGAACTGCCCGGCGGGATCGACCAGGAAGCGGCGCAGCGCGTCCAACGAGAGTTCGGGCATGCCCTCCTGCTCCAGCGGCGCCAGCGCCTGTTCGAACCACGCCGGCGGCGCGCGACGCACGCTGCCCAGCGAACCGGCGGCCGGGTGCCACTGCTGGCGGTAGCTGAAACGGCGCGGCTCATCGCCGCCACCGAAGGCGGCCGGCGAGAATGGCTGCAGCGAATGGCGCACGGTCAGCTGCTTTGCCGCCGCCGAGGGATCCTCATGGTATTCGGCGGCGGCATCGATCAGCTCGCTGACCAGCACCGAGGGCTCGCGCACGCTGCCATCGCGCGGATCGGCGCCCAGGTAGCTCAGGTAGAACACATCCTGCGCGGAGGCGAACAGCTGCAGGAACAGGAAACGGTCGTCCTCGCGCAGCGAGCGGTCGCCGTGGCGGCGCTTGTCGGTACCCAGTTCGGCAGTGAGCTGGTTGAGCCCGGCGGCCGGGTCGCGTCGCGGGAAATCGCCATCGTTCAGGCCCAGCACGCAGATCACCCGGAACGGCAGCAGCCGCATCGGCACCATGCGCCCGAAGCTGATGCCACCGGTGAGCAGCGGCGCGCGCGTGTCGGCCTCGCTCAAGGCGCCGGCGAAATGTGCGCGCACTACCTCTGGCGGTACCGTACCGGTGAACCCGGCGCGTTCGGCATCGCGGGCGAACTCGTTGACCAGCTTGCGCAGCCGTTCCAGCGCGCGCTGGCTGCTGGCCGCTTCCGGTGCCTCGGGCAACAGCGCATCCAGCATGGCCAGCAGGCGCTGGCGCCAGTGCGCCGGGGTCAGCGCCTCGCCCAGTGCGCGCTGGTAACGGGCCAGTACCCGCATCAGCCCAAGCAGGCGGTCCAGCGCATCCAGTGCGCTGCCTTCCAGCTCCGGCCACGGCGCCACCCCGGCGATGTCGCCGTCGCTGCCGCTGGCATGGCCCAGCAGCAGGCGGTCCAGCGCGAACTGCCAGGTGTAGGCATCATCGTCCGGTGCCTGGTGCTGCGCGCGGTGCGCCGCACTCAAGCCCCAGCGCGCACCGGCGGCCTGCAGCCAGTCGTGCAGGCGGTCGAACGCGGCCGCATCCAGCCCGGCCGCTTCGGCCAGCGGCGCGCTCGCCAGCAGGTCCAGCACTTCATTGAGGCCAAAGCGCGACACCGGCAATCCCAGCAGGTGCACGAACACATCGGCAAGTGGTTCGCCGGTCAGCGGACTGGTATCGGCCAGGGCGTAGGGAATGTGGTCTTCGCCACCGCTGCGGCCGCCGAACACCGCTTCCAGGTACGGCACGTAGGGGTCGATGTCCGGTGCCAGCACCGCGATGTCGCGTGCCTGCAGCGGCGGATCGAAGCGCGGGTCCTGCAGCAGCGCACGCAGCTGGTCGTGCAGCACCTGCAGTTCGCGCAGGCGGGTGTGGCAGGCATGCACCTGCAGGCTGGGGTCGTTGCGCAGCAGCCCCGATCGCAACGCACCGGCCGGTTGCGCGCGGCGGTGGAACAGGTCGCGCTGCAGGCGGTGCAGCAGGCTGTCGGACAGGCCGCCGTGCGCCATGTCCGGGCGCGCGTCGTCTTCGGGATCGTCGTAGGCCGCGATCTCACCGGAAGGATGCACCACTTCATAGCTGCCCAGCACCGCCATGAAGTCGCGCCCTGCCGCGCCCCAGGCCTGCAGCAGGCGGTTCTCATCGCTGCCATTGCCGAACGGATCAACCGCGCCAGCACGCAGCCGCCCGCCCAGCGTCTGCAGGTCGCCCCAATAGGAACGCGTCGGCGTGGGCAGGTAGAAGTGCAGCGTGCCGACCCGCGCCTGGGTGGCCACCACGCGCAGCACATCCGGTGAGACGTTCAAGGTGGCGAAGGCGAACAGACGCGGCGGCAGCCCCGCCGGCAACGGACGGTCCGCGCCTTCGAAGCCGTCGAGATAAGCATGGATGCGACGCGCGCGGTACTGGTGGCCGCTGCCGATGTGGCGCCACAGGATCGCCTGCGGATCCAGCGGGTCGGCGCCGGCCTCCCAGCGCAGCAGCCAGTCGCGGCGCCAGGCCTGGTACTTCTCGAACACCGAGGCCAGCTCCCCGGCCAGCGCCCACGGCTTGAGCGGGTCGGGCTGGGACAGGTACGCCTGCAGCGCGCGCAGCGGCGGCTGCGCCATCAGCAGCGGGTCGGTCAGCGCGGCGTACAGCTTCCAGTGCAGCGCGGCGGCAGTGAGGTCGTCATGTTCGCCCGGCACATTGGCATTGAGCGCACGGGCCACGAACTCGCCCGGGGTCAGGAACGCCAGGTTGGCGGCGATGCCATACTCCGCCGCCAGGGTGGACTGCAGCCAGCGCCGCATCGCCACCTGGGGAATCAGCACCACGTCCGGCTCCAGGATCGACTGCCCCGCCACCGGCTCGCGCAGGGTGCGGGCCAGCAGCGCGGCCAGCACGTCGAGCGAATTGGAGTGGTACAGGCGGAAGTCTGAAGCGGGGTCGGTCATCGCGGCAGTGTGCCGCAGCCCGGCGCCAATCTCGACCCTCGCCGATACGGGCGGCAGGCCGGTGACGTCTGTGACCTCCCGCACAGATCGGGGCGGTACGCACTGTTGCGGGCCGGGAACCGCGCCGTGGCGGGGCTTGGGATGCCGACATGCGACAATACTGCACGGTCCAGTTCGGTTTTGTTCAGCCGCCCACCACGATCTTACAACGTTGGAATTTTGTTAATGGCGTCCATGACGGCTTCCGCAGAACCGCTGGTGCAGTTGGAGAACGTGCGTATTGATCGCGGCGGTCGGGCGATCCTGCGCGACGTTTCGCTGTCGGTACCGCGTGGCAGCATCACCGCCGTGCTCGGCCCGTCGGGCAGCGGCAAGTCGACGCTGCTGGCCGCCCTGACCGGCGAGCTGCGCCCCGCGGCGGGCAGCGTGACCCTGTTCGGCCAGTCCATTCCCACCGGCAGCAGCGCGTTGCGCGCGATGCGCCGCAGTGTCGGCGTGCTGCTGCAGGGCAATGGGCTGCTCACCGACCTGACTGTGGCCGAGAACGTGGCGCTGCCGTTGCGCGCGCACACCAAGCTACCGGCGCCGGTGCTGCGCCGGCTGGTAGACATGAAGCTGCATGCGGTGGGCCTGCTGGCCGCCGCCGATGCCTGGCCGCGCGAGCTGTCCGGCGGCATGGCGCGCCGGGTGGCACTGGCGCGCGCGCTGGCACTGGACCCGCCGCTGATGATCTACGACGAACCGCTGACCGGGCTGGACCCGATCGCCAGCGGCGTGATCATGAGCCTGATCCAGCGCCTCAACCACAGCCTGGGCCTGACCAGCATCATCGTCAGCCACCATGTGCACGAGACCCTGCCGATCTGCGACCAGGTGATCGCCATTGCCAATGGCGGCGTGGTCTTCCAGGGCAGCCCGGCCGCGGTGGAGTCCAGCCAGGACCCGCTGCTGCGCCAGTTCCTGCACGGACAGCCGGACGGCCCGATCCCGTTCGATGCCGCGCCCCGCGCGAAGGTGGCCTGATGCCATTCGTTGAAAGCACCCGTTCTCTGGGCCGGGCCGGTCTGTTCTCGCTGACCGTGCTGCGCGGTTCGCTGCCGACCGCCGATTTCCTGGCCGAGCTGACGCGCGAGATCTACAAGGTGGGCGCGCGTTCGCTGCCGATCATCGCGGTGGGCGGTGCCTTCGTGGGCCTGGTGCTGACCCTGCAGGGCTACCGCACGCTGACCACGTTCGGCGCCGCAGATGCGCTGTCCACCCTGCTGGGCCTGTCGCTGTACCGCGAACTGGCACCGGTGCTGACCGCGCTGCTGTTCATTGGCCGCGCCGGCAGCTCGATTGCCGCGGAGTTGGGGCTGATGCGCGCCACCGACCAGATCAAGGCGCTGGAGCTGATGGCGATCGATCCGGTGGCGAAGGTGGTGGCACCGCGCTTCTGGGCGGCGGTGCTCACCGTGCCCCTGCTCACCGGCATCTTCTGTTCGTTGGCGATCAGCGCCAGCTACTTCGAAGCCGTGCACGTGCTGGGCCTGGACAACGGCGTGTTCTGGTCGGCGCTGAGCAACAGCGTGGATTTCTGGGACGATTTCGGCGTGGCAATGCTGAAGTCGGCCATTTTCGGCGGCACCGCCGCGCTGGTGGCGTCGTACGTGGGCTTCCACGCCGAGCCGACCATCGAGGGCACGTCGGTGGCCACCACCCGCGCGGTGGTGAACGCCTCGCTGCTGGTGCTGATGTTCAACTTCGTGCTGTCGGCCATGATGTTCCGCTGACCCGCAACCCCCTTTGATCAGATACGGTGAGATGAACATGGCCATCCGCGGTCCCAGACTCGAATTTTCCGTCGGCGCGTTCCTGCTGCTGGCGCTGGCCTCGCTGCTGGTGCTGGCGATGGCATCGACCAACCAGCGCTGGGGCTTCGGCAGCGAGGGCTATGAGCTCAAGGCGCGCTTCACCCAGATCGGCCAGCTGCGCAAGCAGGCGCCGGTGAAGATCGGCGGCGTGGTGGTGGGCCAGGTGGGCAACATCGACCTGGACCCGGTCCGCTTCGATTCGATCGTCACCCTGAAGCTGGACCCGAAGTTCAAGGATCTGCCGGCCGATACCTCCGCCGGCATATTCACCAGCGGTTTGCTCGGCGAGAGCTATATCGGACTGCAACCGGGCGGTGACCCGGAGGTGCTCAAGTCCGGTGACGAGATCGTCTTCACCCAGCCGGCCGTGGACCTGATCCAGATGGTTGGCAAGTACATGTTCAGCGGCCCGGGCAATGCCGGCGCCGCTTCCCAGGAAGCTCCCGGCGCGGAAGCGCCGGCAACGGAACCGCAGAAATGAAAAAGACCCTGATTCCGGCGCTGCTCGCTTCGGCCCTGCTCGCCACCCTGCCCTCGATGTCGTTCGCCCAGGCCGCCCCGGCTACCGCCGCCGCGCCGCAGAGCCAGGCCGGCAAGGTGGTGCTGGATGCCAGCACCCGCATCCTGAACACCCTGCAGCAGCGCCGTGCGGAGTTCAGCAAGAACCCGACCGCGCTGCGCAGCTATATCGACAGCGAGCTCAACCGCACCTTCGACCGTGATTACGCGGCGCGCCTGGTGCTGGGTCCCAACGCGCGCACGGCTTCGGACGCGGACGTGAAGCTGTTTGCCGATGCCATGGCCGACAACCTGATGCAGCGCTACGGTTCGGCCCTGCTGACCATCCAGGGCAAGCCGAGCTTCCGCCTGAAGGGCGAGCAGCCGCTGCCGGGCAACCGCGGGGTCAAGGTATCGACCGAGCTGCTGCGCGCCGGCAGCGAGTCGACCCCGGTCGAGTACCTGATGCGTAACGTCAACGGCCAGTGGAAGATCTTCGACGTCAATATCGAAGGCATTTCCTACGTGCAGACCTTCCGTACCCAGTTCGACGGCCCGCTGCGCCAGAAGGGCATCCAGGAAGTGGCCAAGGAACTGCGGGGCGGTACCCTGCAGGCCGGGCCGGCCGGTAATGGCAAGTAACGCCACCGTGCAGCTCGACGGTCCGCGCGCCCGGTTCACCGGCGTGCTGGACCGCGATGCGGTCGTGGCGTTGTGGCCGCAGCTGAAGGCCCTCCCCGACAGCATCTCCCAGCTCGACCTGGCGGCGGTGGAGGGCGTGGACAGCGCCGGCCTGGCGCTGCTGGCCGAGCTGTCGGCGCGCGCGCGCGCGAACGGGCGTACGCTGGTTCTCAACGGTACCCCTCCTGGTTTCACCGAACTCAGCGCCGCCTATCGGCTGGCGCCGTCCCTGGATTTCAATGCCCCTTCTGCCGCGAGCTGACATGAACGTCATACGCACCGCCTCCCTTCTCCTGCTGGCCTTGGCGCTGAGTGCCTGTGCAGCCAAGCCGGCCCGCGACAGTGCGCCCGCCAGCGTGGCGGTGGCGCCCGCCTCCGCACCGGCGGCTCCCGCGGCGGCCGACAGCGCCGCCGATGCAGCGACCTCGCCGACCGTCGCCAGCCCTGCGGCACCCGTGGCCGCCGTTGATTCCGCCCAAGGCGATGGCGCGCCCGTGCCGGCCGCCACGGAGGTCGCGCCGACCGGTGCCGAGGACGACTTCGCCGCGCTGTACGGCGGTCCGGCGCCGACCGCCGACGGTGCCGAACCGGGTCGCTCGCCGTACGACCCGTGGGAAGGCTTCAACCGCCGCGTGCACGCGTTCAACAACGTGGTCGACCGCGCGGTCGCGCGCCCGCTGGCCACCGCTTACGTGAATGTCGTGCCGCGCTTCGCACGCACCGGCGTGACCAACTTCTTCAGCAACCTGCGCGCGCCGGTGACCATCACCAACCAGCTGTTGCAGGGCCGCCCCGGGGATGCCTGGGACAGCCTGGGCCGGTTCGTGATGAACTCCACGCTGGGCATCGGTGGTCTCTTCGACCCGGCCAGCCGCGCGCTGGTACCGCGCCGCAGTGAAGACTTCGGCCAGACCCTGGGTGCCTGGGGCTGGCGCAGCTCGCGTTACGTGGAGCTGCCGTTCTTCGGCCCGCGTACCGTGCGCGACGTGTTCGGCCTGGCTGGCGACATTCCGCTGTCGCCGATCCGCACGATCGAGGAAGACAAGGTCCGCATCCCCCTGCAGGGCCTGCAGTTGGTGGACATGCGCTCGCAGCTGCTGGCACTGGATGACATCCGCGATGGCGCCGTGGACGAGTACGCGCTGACCCGCGATGCCTGGCTGCAGCGCCGCAACTACCAGATCCAGAACGACCTGCGCGGCCGCCGTGACCGCGGCAAGGACGCGGACGACGCGCCGATCCCGGTCGACGCGATGCCGATGCCCAACTGGGGCAACTAAGAAAAAACCCCGCTTCGGCGGGGTTTTTTTGTACCTGCCGGATTACAGCACTGCTTCAAGGCCCTTCCTGTCGATCAGGTTCAGCAGCTTCAGCGATGGCCCGCTGGGCCGCTTGTCTCCCTGCTCCCAGCTTCGCACCGTGGAAACGCTGGTGTTCAGGACACCGGCCAGCACGGCTTGGCTGATCTTCAGCATGTCGCGCAGCGCGCGGATCTGCGCACTGCTGTATTCGGGTACAGGTTCAAGGCACAGTGCGTCGTACTGATGCATCCGTCGCTGGTCGATGAAGCCGTGATCCTGCAGGCCGCGGGCAGTGTCATGCACTGCGTCGAGTACCGCACTCCGGGTACCAGCCTTAAGGCTTTTGTTTGCCATGACAGATCTCCTGCAATTCGCCTCGTTCGAGAGCCAGGTCCAAGGAAGCCGACGGCATGCCCAATAGATCCACGGCCAAAAGCTGCAATGCATCGCGTTCAGCAGGCGTGACGTTGGCACGCACATTCTTCTCGTAGCCGAACAGAAAGAACCAGCGGTTTCCACGATTGCTGGCGAGCAATGTGCGCGTACTTCCCCGCTTGCCCCGCCCCGGTAGCGCAACCCGCTTCTTCAGGACGCCGCCCCCAAGATCCGCATCGACCAGTCCGTGGATCATCTCCTGCACCGCTGCGCAGAGTGCGGCATCGGTCAGATCAAGCTTGCGCATCATGCGGACGAACACCCGCGTCTTGAATACTCGCGTCATGAGTTTACCATACCACTGAGTGGTATGGTAAATCTGAGCATCTGGTCACCTGCGGGCGCATGGGCGCGCAGATGCGAGGCCCCTCAGGCGGCGAGTGCGGCGTCGATGGCGGCGATCAGGCGCGCGTCGTCGGCCGGCACGTCGGGGGCGAAGCGGGCGATGACCTTGCCGTCGCGGCCCACCAGGAACTTCTCGAAGTTCCACAGCACGCCGGGGGCCGGGTTGACGACCAGATCCGGGTACTTGGCGACCGCACCCTGCAGCTTCTCGCGCATCGGACCTTCGCCGGTGGCGGCCGGCTGGGCCTGGGTCAGCTGCTGGTACAGCGGGTGGATGTCATCGCCAGCCACGCTGATCTTGGCGAACATCGGGAAGCTCACGTTGTATTCCAGCTGGCAGAACTGCTGGATGTCAGCGTCGCTGCCCGGCTCCTGGGCCAGGAAATTGTTGGCCGGGAAGCCCAGCACTTCCAGGCCGGCAGCCTGCTTGTCGGCATACAGTGCCTGCAGGCCTTCGTACTGCGGGGTCAGCCCACACTTGGAGGCGACATTGACCACCAGCAGCACCTTGCCGCGGTAGTCGGCCAGCGAACTGGCCTGGCCTTCAATGGTGGAAACGGGAATGTCGTAGACGGTCTGGCTCACGGGAAATCCTGTGCGAAGTGAAAAGGGCACATCGGAGATGTGCCCTGGGAATGGGAAATCAATCGACGCAGATCGTGCCCTGGGCCACGCCGTTGTCGATGCGCTGGCGGCAGCCGAAGTTCTGGCTCACGTCGGTCTGGCATACACCACGCGCCTTCGCACCGGCCACGAGTTCGGTTTCGCCGTCGGCCAGGCACTGGCCGGTGCAGTCGGTCTTGGCGCTGCAGGCCTTGCCGGCATCCGCGTACGGCTTCACGCACTGCACCCGCTGCAGGCGGCCGAGCGGCTTCATTTCACCGCCGGCGGCGGCACAGCTGGCCGCATCCGCAACGGCTCCTTCGGTGCCGGGCGTAGTTGCGGTGGTATCGGTCGGGTGGGACGCGGTGCTGCAACCGGCGAGCACGAACATCAGGGACAACATCAAGCCAAAGCGCATCGGTTCAATCCTTTTGGAAACAATGAAGGCGGGGAGTGCAGTGTGCGGGCAGGAGGTGTCAGTCCTGCGCGAGGGTGGTCTCATCCACGCCGGTATCGTCATCGTCGCCGCTGGCATCGCCCAGCAGCAGATCGGTCTGCTCGCTGCCGAGTGATTCCACCCCGCGCAGGCGGCGTTCGATGGTGCGGGTCTTGCGGCTGGCCTCGCCCAGGCTGCGGCCGACCGTGCTGATCTGCTTTTCGGCCTTTTCCAGGATGCCGGCGAACTTGCCGAACTCGCTCTTCACCGCGCCCAGCAGGCTCCACACTTCACTCGAGCGCTGTTCGATGGCCAGGGTGCGGAAGCCCATCTGCAGGCTGTTGAGCAGCGCGGTCACCGTGGTCGGTCCGGCCACCACCACGCGGTGTTCGCGCTGCAGCAGGTCCACCAGCCCCGGGCGGCGGATCACCTCGGCGTACAAGCCTTCGGTAGGCAGGAACATCACCGCGAAATCGGTGGTGTGCGGCGGCACGATGTACTTGTCGCAGATCGACTTGGCCTGGATCCGGATCGCGCGTTCCAGCTGCGCGCCCTGCACGCGTACGCCATCGGCGTCACCCTGCTCCTGCGCATCGAGCAGGCGCTCGTAGTCTTCGCGCGGGAACTTGGAATCGATCGGCAGCCAGACCGGGGTGTCCTCGTGGCCGCGCCCGGGCAGGCGCACCGCGATGTCCACCATTTCGCCGCTGTCCGGGCGCACTTTGACGCCGCGTGCGTACTGCTCCTGCGTGAGGGTCTGTTCCAGGATGTTGTCCAGCTGCACCTCGCCCCAGCTGCCGCGGTTCTTGACGTTGGTCAGCACGCGCTTGAGGTCGCCGACGCCGGTGGCCAGCTGCTGCATTTCGCCCAGCCCACGCTGCACCTGTTCCAGGCGGTCGGACACCAGCTGGAACGACGCACCCAGCCGCGCTTCCAGCGTGGTCTGCAGTTTTTCGTCGACGGTGACCCGCATCTGGTCCAGCTTCTGCGCGTTGTCGGCCTGGAGGCTCCGCAGCTGCTGCTCCAGCGTGGCGCGCATTTCGCCCATGCGCTGTTCGTTGCGCTGGGTCATCTCCTGCAGCCGCAGGCCCAGGGATTCGCCGAACCGGTGCTGCGACTGCGTGGCTTCCTCGCGGCCCAGCCGGGCATCGTCGGCCACGGCCTGGCGCAGCGCGGCCATGTGGGCGTCGCTGCGCTGCTGGGCCTGGCCGGCGTCCTCGCGGGCCTTGCGCGCGTCTTCGCCCAGCGCATCGCGCAGCAGGTCCAGGCGCTGGTCGGTGCGGGTGGACAGGTCGGTCAGCGCGCGCGCGAAGGTTTCCAGCCGCGCGTCCTGCTGCCGGCCCAGCCCTTCGAGCTGCTCGCGCAGTTCACTGCGGCCGGTCCGCGCTTCTTCGCGCAGGCTCTGCTCAAGGTCGCCATGGCCGGAACGCCGCAGCAGGGCCACCAGCTGCAGGATGAGGACGGCACACAGCAGGCCGCCAAGGATGAGGAATTCAGGTTGCATGGAAGAAGTGTAGGCTGAGCCGGTCTCATTCGCTGCGCCGGATCGCTCCATGCTGGATCTTCTGGGAAAGTCAACGTCGATCAACGTGCGCAAGGTGCAGTGGCTGTGCGCCGAGCTGGGCCTGCAGTACCGGCAGCTCGGGGCCGACGGCCACGATGCGGATTTCCTCGCGGCCCTGCACCCGCTCAACCCGAACGGCCAGGTACCGGTGATCCGCGATGGCGACTTCGTGCTGTGGGAATCCAACAGCATCTGCCGCTACCTGGCCGCGGCAGCCGGCCGCCACGACCTGCTGCCCCGCGACCCGCGGTCCCGGGCCCGGGTGGAGCAATGGATGGACTGGCAGGCCACCGACCTCAACACCGCCTGGCGGCACGTGTTCATGGCCCGCGTGCGCCAGCACCCGGCCTACCCTGACGATGGCGCCGCGCAGGCCAGCCTGGTGCAGTGGAACCGGCTCATGCAGCACCTGGATCAGCAGCTGGCCGGGACCGGCGCCTACGTGGCCGGCGAGGACTTCACCCTCGCCGACATCGTGCTGGGGCTTTCCACCCAGCGCTGGCGGCTGACCCCGGGCGACAAACCCGAACTGCCGGCCGTGGCGGCGTGGTTCCACCGCCTCGGCCCGCGCCCCGGGTTTGCCCGCCACTGCGACAACGGCGTGGCTTGAGGCTCAGAAGCCTTCCAGCACCACCTTGCCCACCGCGCGGTGGCTTTCGATGTGCGCATGCGCGCGGCGCAGGTTGGCCGCGTCGATGCGGCCGTAGTTCTCGCCCAGCGTGGTGCGCAGCACGCCGCTGTCGACCAGCTCGGCCACCCGGTTGAGCAGCACGTGCTGCTGCTGCAGGTCGGGCGTGCTGAAGCTGGAGCGGGTGAACATCGATTCCCAGTGCAGCGACAGGCTCTTGCGCTTGAGCGCCATCACATCGAGCTGGCCGGGGTCGTCGATCAGGGCCAGCTGGCCCTGCGGTGCCAGCGCGGTGACGATCTGGGCGTAGTGCTGGTCGGTGTGGGTCAGGCTGGCCACGTGGCTGACGGCCTCGATCCCGATCCGGCCCAGGCCTTCGGTCAGCGGCTGGCTGTGGTCGATGACGTGGTGGGCCCCCAGCGCGTACACCCAGTCCTGGGTGTCCGGGCGCGAGGCAGTGCCGATCACGGTCAGCCGGGTCAGCTGGCGCGCCAGCTGGACCAGGATCGAGCCCACCCCGCCGGCCGCACCGATCACCAGCAGGGTCTGGCCTTCACCACCGCCTTCGGCGATGCGCAGGCGGTCGAACAACAGCTCCCACGCGGTGATCGCGGTCAACGGCAGCGCCGCGGCGGCGCCATCGTCCAGGCTGGTCGGCTTGCGGCCCACGATGCGCTCGTCCACCAGCTGGTACTCGGCGTTGCTGCCCGGCCGGTTGATGTCGCCGGCGTAGAAGACCGCATCACCCGGCTGGAACAGGGTCACCTCGCTGCCCACCGCGTCCACGATGCCTACCGCGTCCCAGCCCAGCACGCGCGGGGCCTCGACGGCCACGCCACGGCGGACCTTGGTGTCCACCGGGTTCACCGACACCGCGCGCACCTGCACGCGCAGGTCGCGCGGGCCCGGGGTCGGCACTGGCAGGGTGATGTCGACCAGCGCCGTCGGGTCGGTGATGGGCAGGCCGTGCTGGGTATAGGCGATGGCTTTCATGGGAAGGTCCTTGGATGAGGCGCTCAGGTTGGCTTGCCCGGCCCCAGCCGGAAAGGCGCAGAATGCAGCAGCACTTTCACTCCTGGAATGAAAATGGTCCGCTTCGAGGATCTTCAGCTGTTCGTCCGCACCGCCGCGCTGGGCAGCTTCTCCAGTGCAGCGCGCGAGGCCGACCTGCTGCCCGGCCAGGTAGCCGCCGCCGTGGCCCGGCTGGAGCGGGAGCTGGACCTGCGCCTGTTCGTGCGTTCCACCCGCAGCCTGCGCCTCACCGCTGAAGGCGTGCTCTATCTACCGTATGCCCAGGACCTGCTGGACACCCTGCACGAGGGCCAGGCCCGGGTGCGCGGCGAAGATGCCGAGCTGCGCGGCGTGCTCCAGGTGGCCGCGCCCTCTGATCTCGGCCGCAATGTGCTGCTGCCCTGGCTGACCGAGTTCCGCACCGCGCACCCGAAGCTGCAGCTGCGCCTGCTGTTGTCCGACCAGGTGGCCGACGTGTTCCGCGACCCGGTGGATATCGCGTTCCGGCTGGGCCGCTTCGACACCGCCAGCTACGTGGCGCTGCCCCTGCTGCCGGGCAACCGGCGCGTGCTGTGCGCCGCACCGGCCTACCTGGAGCGACAGGGTACGCCGGGCTCGCTGGACGCGCTCAAGGACCACCACTGCCTGGTCTACCAGCTGGCCGGGCGTCCCTACGACCGCTGGAGTTTCGAACAGGACGGGCGGCGCGTGGTGGTACCGGTGCGCGGCCAGCTGGTGTGCGATGACGCTGACGTCGTGCGGCGCTGGGCGGTGGCCGGCGAAGGCATCGTGTTCAAGTCGTGGCTGGATGTGGCCGACGATGTGCGCGCCGGGCGCCTGCAGGTGCTGATGGGGGGCGCAGGCGACAGCCTGCCGTTGAACCTGGTGTGCCCGCACCGCAAACAGTTTTCGCCCGCGATCCGCCAGCTGCATGCGTTGTGCGCCCAGCGCCTGCAGCCGATGCTGGCCGATCTGCCGGGACGTGCGCTGTAGCGCTGTCGGCAGCGGGCCGGGTAGCCGACAATGGCGGCCCCCCGAAGTCGAGTCACCTCCATGCCGTGGATGGGCATCCAGGACCTGTGGACCTTTGTCATCGCCGTGCTGGTGTTCCTGGCGCTGCCCGGGCCGGGCACCTTCACCCTGCTCACCGCCACCGGGCGCGGTGGCGTGCGCGGCGGCTATACCGCGCTGTTCGGGCTGCTGCTCGGCGACCAGATCCTGATGTGGCTGGCGGTGGCCGGCGTGGCGGCCCTGCTCAAGGCCAACCCGCTGGTGTTCCACGCGGTGCAGTACCTCGGTGCGGCCTATCTGGTGTGGGTGGGCATCGGCCTGCTGCGGCCCGCGCCGGCCAGCGGTGACACCGGCGGCATCCGGCTGCAGCCGGGCCACTACTTCCGCCAGGCGGTGCTGATCAGCCTGCTCAACCCCAAGGCGATCATCTTCTACATGGCGTTCCTGCCGCTGTTCATCGACCCGGCGCGGCACCAGGGCGTGGTGACGTTCGCGACCATGGCCACGCTGATCTTCGTGCTCAGCCTGGCGTACTGCTCGGTGCTGATCGGGGTGGGCAACCTGTTGCGCCGTCGGATCATCCAGCACCCGCGTGTGGGGGTAGTACTGAAACGCGTCGCGGGGGTTTTCCTGATCGGGTTTGGCGTGCGCCTGGGGCTGAGTGGCTGAACCCTTGTCGGGGTGGGCGTTTCGCCTGCATTGCCGGCGCGCGGCGATAGGCAACGTCATCGAAATTGCCCTCGGCGATCGATAGCGCGTAATTCTTCCCAGGCGCCGGCAGGTGTCAAATCGTTGCCATCGCGGGCATCCGACCCGTGGCGAGGCAACCGCGAGATGACCACCCCCATGTACTTCGTGCAGCACCTGGCCGGCCACGACGAGCGCCTGCTGGCATTGAGCACCGACCGCGTCGACCTGGCCCATCCGTCGGTCCAGCGGATCGTGGCGGACCTGCAGCCGCTGGACCGCATCGAGCTTCGGGGCTGCCGCTTCGATTGCGCCGCCAGCCTGTTGCTGGGGCTGCGCCGGCGCATCTGCGAAGCCGAGGCCGACGCCTGCGGCTGGCGGGTATTCGATGAACGGGGGGTTCTGCGCTGCAAGAAGCTTCCCGACGACACCTGCGTGATCTATCCACAGGGCGCCGACGATGTGGCGCGCTGGGGCCCGTTGATCGCGGCCAGCCGTGTTGTGCCAGATTCGTCAAGGAGGGCTATTTGAAATGATCGTCAAGGGATTCACGACGTCCGGCAGTAGTAATGGTGCGCCGCGTTCGGTCACACTCGGAAAATTGTCGATACCAGTCACTCTGTGAGGTTCCATGTCATCGCTGCTACGGCGCAAGCCGCTCGATTCCGTCACCGTCCATGAAGCCGGCAGGAGCCTGGTTCGTACCCTCAGCTGGCCGCACCTGATCGCCATGGGCATCGGTGCCATCGTCGGTACCGGCATCTACACGCTGATCGGCGTGGGTGCCAATCTCGCCGGCCCCGCGGTGCTGATCTCCTTCGCCATCGCCGGTGCGGTCTGCGCCTGCGCGGCGCTGTCCTACGCCGAGTTGTCGACCATGATGCCGGCCGCCGGCAGCGCTTACACCTACAGCTACACCGCGCTGGGCGAAATCTTCGCCTGGGTGGTCGGCTGGAGTCTGATCCTGGAGTACTCACTGGTGGTGAGTACCGTGGCGGTGGGGTGGTCGGGGTACTTCGTCGGCTTCCTGGAATGGATACACGGCAACACCGGCATCGACATCCGACTGCCGTTGGCGCTCTCGGCCGGCCCGCACCTGGAAGGCGGCGTGTTCAACCTGCCCGCGGTGCTCATCACCTGGGTGGTCGCCGGCGGCCTGATGCTGGGCACCAAGGAAAGCGCCACGCTCAATGCGATCCTGGTGGTTCTGAAGATCATCGCGCTGGGCGTGTTCGTCGCCGTGGCGCTGCCCGCGTTCGATTCGGCCAACCTGCACCCGTTCATGCCGCACGGCTTTGCCAAGTCGCTGGGCCCGGATGGCGTGGAGCGTGGCGTGATGGCCGCGGCCGCCATCATCTTCTTCGCCTTCTACGGCTTCGATGCCATCTCCACCGCCGCTGAAGAAACCAAGAACCCGGGCCGTGACCTGTCGATCGGCATCATCGGCTCGATGGTCGGCTGCACCATCATCTACATGCTGGTGGCGCTGGCCGCCGTTGGCGCGATGAGCTACGCGGTGTTTGGCAGCAGCGCCGAACCGCTGGCCCTGATCATGCGTGAACTGGGCCAGCCCAAGGCGGCGGCGGTCATCGGTGTGGTGGCCATCGTTGCGCTGCCCACCGTGCTGCTGGCCTTCCTGTTCGGCCAGAGCCGCGTGTTCTTCGTCATGGGCCGCGACGGCCTGCTGCCGCGCGGCCTGTCGGCAGTGAACAAGCGCACCGGTACCCCGGTGGCCACCACGTTGTTCAGCGCTGCCGTGGTCTCGGCCCTGGCCGGCGTGGCGCGGCTGGACGAGATTGCCGCGCTGGCCAATGCCGGCACGCTGGCCGCCTTCACTGCCGTGGGTATCTGCCTGGTGGTGATGCGCAAGCGTGCACCGGATGCCAAGCGCACCTTCCGCACGCCGATCGCCTGGTTCATCGGCCCGGCCGCCGCGCTGGGCTGCATCTACCTGTTCATCAGCCTGCCGAGCAGCACCCAGCTGTACTTCCTGATCTGGAACGTGATCGGCCTGGCGGTCTATTTCCTCTACAGCCGCCGCAATGCGCTGATCGGCCGTTGAGGCCTTGACGGTAAGGGTGCCGGGCGTTGCCCGGCACCCCACCGGTCATTTTTTGTTGGCATGATCCTGCGCCTGCTGCAGCACACGCAGCAGGTTGCCGCCCCAGATCCCCGCGATCTGTTTCTCGGTGTAGCCCTTGCGCAGCAGCCAGGCGGTGATCTTCGGTAGATCGCTCACGTCCTGCAGGTCGGTAAGCCCGCCGCCGCCGTCCCAGTCCAGCCCGATACCCACATGCTCGGGGCCGACCACGCCCAGGATGTGTTCGAAGTGGGCGAAGAAATCGTCCAGGGTTGCCTTGCGCAGCGGCAGGCGCTGGTCGATCTCGGCCAGGCCCTGCTTCAGCTGCACACCCTGGGCCATGCTCAGGTCGTCGTAATCGGCGCCGATCTGCTTCATCAGGGCGTCTTCGGCCTGCGTTCGCGCCGCGTTCTTGCCGGTGTCGATCAGGTAGCCGCCATAGGCGTTCACCTGGATCACGCCGCCGGCCTTGGCGAGCTGCTTCAGGCGCACGTCGTCCAGGTTGCGCGGGTGGTTGTAGATTGCCTTGGCCGAACTGTGCGACAGCACGAACGGCACCGGCATGCGCTGGATCAGGTCATCGAACACCGCATCGGAGGCATGCGACTGGTCGATCACGATGCCGAGCCGTACCGCTTCGTCCACCAATGCCTTGCCGGCCGGGCTCAGGCCCTTCCATTCGGCGCCTTTGGTGTCGGTGGCCGAATCGGCGAACTCGTTGTTGGCGAAGTGCACCGTGCTGAGCAGGCGCAGGCCGGCCTGGTGGTAAAAGCTGAGCAACGTGGGGTCGTCGACCAGCGGACTGGCGTTTTCCATGCTGATGTACACCACGCGCTTGCCGGCCGCCTTGATCCGGGCGGCGTCGGCGGCGGTCAGTGCCAGCGCGAAGGTCTCCGGATGCGCAGCGAGCATCTCGCGAATTTCCATCAACCGCAGCAGGCCCGCATCGCGGTCGTGCTGGTGTGCGGCCGGGCTGCGGTCGCCCTGGCCGGTGTAGATGGCCCAGAACCCGCCATCCAGCGCGCCGTCCACCATACGCGGTAGATCCACCTGCGACAGCGCGTTGTGGTCGTGTCGCTGCTGGATGTCGAAGCCTTCCCGGTGGAAGTTCGCCGGCGTGTCCAGATGGCTGTCGAGGGTAAGCAGTTTCTTCTGCAGGGTGGCAGCGCGCGCAAGCTCCTGCGCGCTGAACTCGATGGCGTGGGCCGACAGCGGCGCACACAGCGCCAGTGACACCAGCAGGGACAGGCTGCGCAACGTCATGACGCCTCTCTTCGGATGGGAATGCGTCAGACCATAGCAAAGCGTACCGACCAACGGTCGGTACCTACCCTGCCACTTCGCGGTGGGTGCCGACCGTTGGTCGGCACGCGAGGGTCAATCCAGCACGCGGCAGAACACGGCCTTGAGGTAACGCGATTCCTGCACGTGGGCCATGAACGGATGATCCGGGCCGGCGCCGGCGACCTTCAGGATCTGGATGGTGCGCCCGGAGTAGAACGCCGCGCGACGCAGCATGTCCAGGAACTGGTCCTCGGCCACCAGGCCGGTGCACGAGAACGTGGCGAACAGGCCACCCGGCTTGACCACGCCCAGCGCCAGCTTGTTCATGTCCAGGTACTTCTTCAGCGCGGTGATCACCTGGTCGCGGTCGCGGGTCATCTTCGCCGGATCCAGGATCACCACGTCGAACTGCTCGCCGCGGTTGGCCGCGTCGCGCAGCCACGGGAAGATGTCGGACTGCACGAAGCGTGGGCGCACGTTGTTCAGGCGCGCATTGCCCTTGGCGATGGCGATCACGTCTTCGTCGATGTCGATGCCCAGCACATCAGAGGCACCGCGCGCGGCCGCGTACACCGCAAAGCCACCGGTGTTGCAGCACAGGTCCAGCACCGACTTGCCTTCCACTTCCTGGCTCAGCCACTGGCGGTTTTCGCGCTGGTCGGCGAAGAAGCCGGTCTTGTGCGCACCGGCCGGGTCGGCGCGGAACTTCACGCCGTACTCGGTGATCACCGCTGCTTCGGTGGTGGTGTTGCCGTGGAAGTCGAAGCTTTCCTGCTTCTGCACGTGTTCGTCGGCGAAGCTGTGGAAGCGGCAGCCTGGGAACTGCTCGCGCAGCGCCTCGTAGACCCATTCGCGGTGGCGGAACATGCCGGCGGCGAAGAACTCCACCACCACCAGGTCGCCGTAGCGGTCCACCACCAGGCCGGACAGGCCGTCGCCCTCGCTGTGCACCACGCGCCAGGCATCGGAAATCGTGTCCAGCTTCAGGACATCACGGCGCAGCGACACCGCCTGGGCGATCTTCCGCGAGAACCAGCCGGCATCGACGGGGACGCGCTGGTCGGTCTCGAGGATACGCACGGCGATGCGCGAATGACCGTTGTAGAAGCCACGCCCGATCCACTCCCCATCCACGCCGACCACGTCGACGATGGCGCCGGGTTTCGGGCGGACAGCGGGCTTTTCGACCAGTTTCTGGAAGATCCACGGGTGGCTGGAGCGCCAGGCGTTTTTAAGGCGGACAACGGGATTGGGGACGGTATTCATCTGCCTATTGTAGACGGGCCCCATGGCCCGGCAGGCCGCCGATTTGACGCCAACCCATTCAGCCCGCAGAATCGGCCCCAGAAGGGGAGTAGCTCCCAGACGTTGTCGCCGTCAATTCGAGCCCGCAGGCTCCGGTGCAACGGCAGTCCCACCCGGTGGGACTGCGAGCGAGACCTTCGCCGTATGGCGAAGCTCTGTCCCCGGATCCCCTCCGATCCTCCGTTGCAGATCCTCGCCGTCCGGCTTGAGGCATTTCATTCATTCAACGGACAAACTCATGCAGACGATCGGTAATTTGTGGTTATGGGGCGGCTTCGGCGCGGTGGTGATCATCGCGCTGCTGGTCGATCTGGTACTGATGCGACACGGCGGCCCGCACAAGGTGACCTTCAAGGAGGCCCTGTGGTGGTCGATCGGCTGGGTGGTGCTGGCCCTGGCCTTCAACGGTGGCCTCTGGTACTACCTGAACGAGACCGCCGGCCAGGTGGTGGCCAACAAGGTCGGCCTGGAGTTCCTGACCGGTTACCTGGTCGAGAAGGCCCTGGCGGTGGACAACATCTTCGTGTTCCAGATGATCATGGGTTACTTCGCGGTACCCGAGGAACAGCGGCAGAAGGTGCTGATCATCGGCATCCTGGGTGCGATCGTGCTGCGTACGATCATGATCTTCGCCGGCAGCGTGCTGCTCACCAAGTTCCATTGGCTGCTCTACGTGTTCGGCGCGTTCCTGCTCTTCACCGGCTGGAAGATGTGGTTCTCGGCCGGCCAGGAGCCTGACCTGGAGACCAATCCGGCCCTGCGCTGGATGCGCAAGCACCTGCGCCTGCTGCCCGATTACGCCGGCAATGCCATGAGCGTCATGCGCGACGGCAAGCGCTGGTACACCCCGCTGTTCGTGGTGCTGATCCTGATTGCCGTCACCGACGTGATCTTCGCGGTGGACAGCATCCCGGCGATCTTTGCCATCACCACCGACCCGTTCATCGTGCTCACCTCCAACGTGTTCGCGGTGCTGGGCCTGCGCGCCATGTTCTTCCTGCTGGCCGGCATGGCCGATCGCTTCCATCTGCTGCCGTACGGCCTGGCCCTGGTGCTGGCCTTCATCGGCGCCAAGATGATGCTGATCGACATCTTCAAGATCCCCACCCCGATCTCGCTGGGCGTGGTCGCGGTGATCATTGCCGCCACCGTGGTGCTGAGCCTGAAGAACCCGCCGAAGACCGGCGACGCGTAACCCCTGATTGCCGCCGGCGGGATTGTCCCGTCGGCGGCACCTCTGTCTCCCGTCGCGTTGCCCTTGTGTTCAGGCTGGCGCGACGCAATCCCTTTGGGTATGAACGCCAACCTGCCCCTGCCTGCCGGCGAGCCGCCGGTCTCTCCCCGCAACGACCGCGGCCGCGTGGTGCGGGCATTCAACCTGAGCCTGGCCTTCGTGCTGGTGCTGGTGGCGGTGTTCACCGCGCAGGGCCACTTCGATTGGCGCCCCTGGGCCGTGGCCCCGCTGGAAAGCGACGGCCTGCTGGGCATCCTCGGTGCGCCGCTGCTGCATGGTTCGGTCCAGCACTTGGCCGCCAATAGCTTTGCTCTATTAATTCTTGGCACTTTGGCAGGCAGCGTCTATCCAAAGGCGACCCTGCGGGCCTTCCCGCTGCTGTGGATCGGCTCCGGGCTGGGCGCCTGGCTGCTCGGCGATATCGGCAGCCGCCATCTGGGCGCCAGCGGCATCACCCACGGCCTGATGTTCCTGGTGTTCGTGCTGGGCCTGCTGCGCCGGGACCGCCCCGCCATTGCCGCCGGCCTGATCGCCTTCCTGTTCTACGGCAGCATGCTCATCACCATCCTCCCGCATGAGCCGGGGGTGTCCTGGCAGTCGCACATGGGTGGCGCCTTCGCCGGCATCATCAGCGCGCTGCTGTTCCGCCTGTCCGACCCGATGGCCCCGCGCAAGCGTTACAGCTGGGAAGAGGAAGACGAGGACGCGCTGGAGGCACAGCGCGACAGCGACCTCGAGCCGCCCTCCCCGCACCGCGTGCCGGTGCTGTGGCAGCCGCGCGAAGGGCAGGATTTCGTCGTGTTGCCGTTCCGCCCGCGGGATTCGGATTCCTCCCGGTAGGCGTCGCAAGGAACGGTAATGCCGTTCCTAACGTCGCTTGCGACGGCCCGAAGGGTGCCCGCCAACGGCGGGCATACCGTTGGTCGATGCGCTGCGTGCCGATCATTCTCCGTACCGACCAACGGTCGGTACCTACCTGCGCGGCGTCGTTTTTACGGGGTGCCATCCACCGCTTTGCGCCCCAATGCCGGATCATCGGTGAAAAACGCATCGATCCCGGTGGCCAGGTAGGCGCGCATCTCCGCCACCGACCCGTCGGGATTGCGCGTGTTGGGCTCACCCTTGCGGAATTCGGCGGCCATGAAGGCATTCTCCGGCCGGAACGTATACGGCACCACCATCAGGCCTACCGCGTGCGCATCGCGCACCAGTGAGGTCGGCGGGCCGAGGCGACCGTTGGCATCCAGCGGAATCACCATGCGCAAGCTGGGTCCAATGCCATCGGCATAGCCGGCGATCTGGTCCAGCCCGGCGGGCGTGATCATGTCGACATAGCGCTGGCTGCCCTTGGCGGCGAGCACGTCGCCCGGCTGCTGCTTCGGGTCGCCCAGCAGCTGCAGCAGGCGGATGTTGCTGTCGCGGCCGAGCTTGGCGCGCAGATAGCGCAGGTTGCCCACCTCGAACGACTGGATCGTCACCGGGGCCACGCGGGTATACGGGTTGGCCTGGAGGGTTTTCACCAGCAGGTCTTCCATCGGCAGGCCGATGCTCTTGAAGTAGGTGCCGTGCTTGATCTCCGGCACCAGCCCGATCCCGCGCCCGGCGCGACCGGCCTGCTGGACCAGGAAGGTGACGATCTCGTCCAGCGTGGCAATGCGGAACTGGCCGTCGAAGGCAGTGCTGCGCAGCTGCGGCAGGCGCTCGCGGGCGTACAGGGTCTTAAGCTCGGCCAGGGTGAAGTCTTCGGTGAACCAGCCTTCGATGCGTTCGCCATCGATGGTCTTGGTCGTTCTGCGGCTGGCGAACTCGGGATGGGTGGCCACATCGGTGGTGCCACTGATCTCGTTCTCGTGCCGCGAGACCAGCACGCCGTCCTTGGTCATCACCAGGTCCGGCTCGATGTAGTCGGCGCCATCGGCAATGGCCTGCGCGTACGCGGCCAGGGTGTGTTCGGGCAGCAGCGCGCTGGCGCCGCGATGGCCGTACACCGCCGCCTTGCGCGGCGCGGGTGGGGAAGATTCAGCGCTCATGGCCACCGATGGTGCCACGGCCAGCGAGAACAGCAACGCACAACCCCACAACGACTTCGACACTGCAAACCCCTGTTGGTACCGCCCCGCCGACGCGGCGGGGCCGGAGACGTGGCGCATTCTGCCAGCGCGGTGTTACAGCCGGAAGAAGAGGTTACTTCCCGATGCAGAAGCGGCATTTCTGCCACATGTCGTTGATTTTCAAGCCAATCATGGCGGTCCCGCAACGTGCTTGGACCTATTCTTGGACCCAAGTACCAAGTGTGTCCCTTGGTAGCGGCGGATGGCCCGTCTTGGACGCTCCCTGCACTCTCGTCGCCGGTGCAGCACGTCAGCAAGCGGTCTGATCAAGGACGGCGAACATGGCCACCGGCGTTCAGCAACGTCCAATGACTGTCGCCGAGGCTCATTTTCCCACCTCCTGACCCGGAACACCAAGGATGTTGCGCCCTGCTTCAGCCCGAAAAAACGGGAGGCACGCAGTTCGGATTGATGGCTGCGGCAGCGGTGATGTCGGGGTGAGATGACGGCTCCTTTGGCCAGTTGGCCGATACCGATAGGAGCCTCACCATGTCACACCAAACCTCGGACACCATCACCCCGAAAGCCCTGTTGCTCGATGAGCGGCTGACACCACTGGAGCGCAACGCCTGGCTGACTTTCCGTGCGCTGGCCAGCAGCGACGGCACCGTGGTCCTCAGCTACGACGCGCTACGCAAATACCTGCCCAGCGCACCGGGCAGCAAGCGGGCGGCCCTTGAAACCGTGTCCAGGGCCGTGCTGTGCCTGCGGCTGTCCACGTGGATTGCACTGGTCGAGTACCGCCGCAATCCGATGACCGGCTTCTCCATGGCCAGCCGCTACGCAGTGCGGAATCAGCCTCTTGCGTTCGACGACGCCTGCATGGGGGACGAAGACTACCTGCCCCTGTTGGAACGGGCGCTCGGCCATGCCAGCACGACGATCCGCCAACTGGCACAGTCCATTCTCGACGAGGCCATGCGCCATCCAGACAGGTTGGGAAAGCTGCCCTCAACAATGCAAGAGCGGATCAGGCGCTTGCAACACCGGGGTGATGACCATGATCCGGGCAGTCCTGGTGGTTCAACTCCGCGCAATGCCCTCGTGCCCGAAGCCAGCGGCGGCATTCCGAAACCCGTTCCGGCATCTGCGACAGCAGTACGTACTGTAGAAAAAGAAGTATTAAAAGAAGTACGTACGTACCGCTCACCACCCGAAGTGCAGGGATCGGGGCCGGATGTGCCGGCCCGCTTCCGGCAACTGCCACAGGATCAGCAACGGGTCCTCACCACACGCCTCAGGGGCTTGCCTCCGGAGCAACGCCTGGCGGTGCTGGCCGAGTGGGACGTGCGCTGCGAATCAGGTGGCGTGCACAACGCCATCGCCTACCTCTACGGGTTGATCAAGAAAGCCGTGGAAGGCGTATTCAAGCTCTGGGCGGCACGCAAATCCACCCCGCAGCAGACACCCGTGCAGGCCATCAGCAACAGCCAGCATGGCTCGCCGCCTGCTCCTTCTCCATCGTCCAACAGCCAAGCAACAAAGCCTGCCTCACGTGAGGTCGTGCAACGGCACCTGGAGCAGATTCGGCACATGCTGAAGACGTCATCGCTGCCCATCGGGCCGATCATCGTGAGCATGGCAGACAGCGGAATGCTGCCAACAGCCCCAGGGAGCACGACCGCTGCTGCAAGGCTGGGGCCACAAGGCTCGGCGTGAGACAGATGGGGCCGTCACTGCACGCCGCAGTGACGGCCCGGCGAACTGCAGCAGAAATGCGGGTTGGCGCAGCACCGTATTGATGGCTGCGCGCATGACGATGCCCCGGCACACTGGCCCAGCAATGACCTGCCGGTGGGTATGAACACCGGAACCCTGGCGCAGGTTCCTGCAAGCGCTGACCCGGCTCACTGCCGGGCGGAACCATCCCAGGCACAGCAGGCTCGCTCTGTGTGCCGCCCTACCCATGGGCAGAGCCTTCCTCATCCTCGGCGTGGTTCGTCCCGCCACCGTCGCAGTGCACATCTGCCGTTCTAGGCACTGGTCGCAGGTCGCCCGACCTCGCGCGGCCTGTCGACACCTCTTCCAACCACCGCATCACAGGAGGTACCCATCCCAGCACATCGCGTTGTCGTCCCTTGCCATTTTTCCGCCCAGCCTTCCCACAGGAAGCAAGGCGGACGCCTCATTCGAGGCCACAGGTGAACTGAGCATCTGGCCCTTGCCCTTCGGGGATCTCGCTTTAGCGAGTTGGCAAAAACACTGACCGTTTGCTTCTCAGCCCCGACAACCGATGGAACGACGCCGCGATGGACGACCTGACCCATACACTGCGCCAGCTCTGCCAGCGCAACCGCGACGGCAGCCACGCCACCCAGGCCGACCGGCAACGGTCGCCGAGCTTGGCCGCTCGCCAACTGCGCGAGGCGGGTTTCCGCCAGATGCGGGCCACCTCGCTCAAGGGCAAGCATGTCGAAACCCTGTTGCAGCGCTGGCAGGCCGAAGGCCTGTCGGCTGGCACGCTCAAGAACCGCATGGCCCACCTGCGCTGGTGGGCAGAGAAGGTTGGCAAGGCGGGCATCCTGCCAACGGACAACACCAAGTTGGGCATCCCTGACCGCCGCTATGTGACCAACGAAAGCAAGGCCAAGGAACTGGGCGATGGGCTGGACAGAATCACCGATCCACACGTCCGCATGAGCCTGCGCCTACAAGCGGCCTTTGGCCTGCGGCGGGAAGAGTCCATCAAATTTCAGTCCCGCTATGCCGACCGTGGCGACCACATCGCCATCAAGGGATCATGGGCCAAGGGCGGGCGCGACCGGACGGTGCCGATCACGATGCCGGAACAGCGTGCAGTGCTGGACGAAGCACACCGTCTGGAAGGTTTGGGCTCGCTGATCCCCGCGAACAAGACCTACATCCAGCAACGGCATGTCTACGACGGGCAATGCAAGGCAGCGGGCCTGAGCAACATGCACGGTCTGCGGCATGGCTATGCCCAAGCGCGCTATCTGGTGCTGACAGGCTGGAAGGCTCCGGCGGCAGGCGGTCCTTCGACACAGCAACTGACACCTGCACAACAGGGCCAGGACCACGTTGCGCGACAGACGATCAGCCGTGAATTGGGACATGAGCGACTGCAAATCACGACGGTGTACCTGGGTCGATGAATTGATTCTCTTGACGCCAGCCTTGCGGCTGGAGCGCGAGCTATTGGCTCGGATGCCTTCGATGAAACAATGCTCTGCAAGCATTAAGATTGATATATAATGCTTATTAAGCATATTCACGCCACCAAGATACCCTATGGTCAACAGCGTCGCTGATCTCATTCGGGCCGCCCGCAATGGGCGAACCCAGGCGGAGTTCGCCACTGTTCTGGGCGTTTCGCAGTCCCAGTTGAGCCGGTATGAGCGG
>Ga0160441_100396_pt1 | contig 36422 bp, 35 predicted proteins | sample HID1971K_E1MG_FD_108260 | JGI IMG/M metagenome (GOLD analysis project Ga0160441, IMG submission 108260) | Enriched millipede-associated microbial communities from UW Madison campus, WI, USA - HID1971K_E1 MG | ecosystem: Host-associated > Arthropoda: Insects > Digestive system > Unclassified ... | reverse complement strand
TAGCGTTATAGTCATCCGATGAATATGTACAGTTTGCCTATATTCATCGGATGACTAAATAACAAATAGTACTATTTCGTTTTCGTTTCGTGGAGACACGAATCAAGGCTTGAAGATTTTTTTTGCCACATATTTACACAGATCAACAGAGATTTTTAGTTATTATTTATATCTGTATCTATCCTTTTATTTGTGGTTAATTTTTAAGTTGGCTGGGAACAACTACTGCAATAATCATTTTTTTATGCCAGATTTTTAGGTATTTACAGAGATTTTTTAGTTAAATTTATACCTGTGTAGCTTGTTTATCTGTGGTTGATTTTTCTTGTCAGGGTTTTGCTTTTTAAAACCTTATTTGAATGAAAGTTGTTCTTTATTAAAATAAAATATCATGGCAAATAACCAAAACAAATTCAGACAAAATCATTTGTACAGTCCCCCTGAAAATAGCGAAAACTTGTCGTATGATGAAAACAAACAAAGTTATGAGTTCGATGTAAAAGGGAGGGATAGGGATTACGATCATCCGATGGGCTATGAGACCATTGCTGCTGGTGCGGTTGATGATGATTCTACTTATGATGAGGCAAATCCTTATGTGGGTGATGAATATGCAAAAGATGAAGATATTATTAACAAAGAATTGAATGAGCTTGGTATGCATATCGATTATGGAGAAAGTGTTAAGCTTAGTCCTGAGGATGAAATACTGGCTCGTACTCCGGAAGATAGCCGCAATGATTTAGATGAAGAGGGTTATCCAATTAATGATACGCCCTAAACCTTAAAGGTTTACAATTCGCAATTTTTAGTTAACAGTTGCAAACTTCAAATTGTGAACTGTTCGTGCTCGGATGTTACCATCCAATACCATGCAAATTTGATACGGATTTACAAAGTCTTGTTAGGCCTGGAAAACTTTATTAGTCTTTAACCTTTGCTCTAAGTAGTCATCCGATGAATATACACAGGTTGCCTATATTCATCGGATGACTAAGCACGTTTTTTCGTTTAGTGGAGATACAAAATGAGGCTTTGAGATGGCGACAAAAATTAAGCTAAAGCCATCAACTTCTCAATCTCTTTTTTCCAGATATTTCTATTATTCAGCACAAACTTTTCAACCTCGGCATTTTTTAAAACAATCTGCAGTCCGTTGGGAACAATGCCCAATGATTTATAGAAAACCAATTCTTTTATCTCGTTAATATCAATTTTAAAAGCATGATTCTGGATGTTAAAACCATGTGATTTAAATTCTAGCCTGTCTTTCAATAGGTATAATTTGCCACCCACTGCTTCTGCATGCTTAAAATGATTTGCCGCACCCGAATAGATAATGGAATTTTGGTTTTCTCCGATCAATTCGGTTTGCGATTTAACCTTTTTTGAGGTCACGAAGAAATATAAACATAATCCAAAAAGTAATCCGGCAATAGGAGCGGCAATGGCAGCATAAACAATACCGAAAATTAAAGCTTCAAAAATTCCAAAAACTAAGCCAAATATTAAACCCGAAATAATAGAATTTTTTATGGCTATATTTTTTTCAGTATTCATAGTCTAAGGAATGATATCCAAATTAAATCTTCTGCGCATTTCTTCGAGCTTAGGGTTTTTATTGACCAAATACTCATAACGTTCTTTGCTGGTGTACAAACGTTTTTCCAGAACACGCTCGGTCATTTGGTAAGAGATTTCTATTCCAAAATTCCTCAATTCGTTTCGCAAATAGTTTAATAGCTCAATAGATTCATTTTGAACAATATGCTCCTGGGTTTTGCTTTCGACAGAAATAACAATGTGTTCCTTATCTTTTAAGGTCGGAGCAAAATTGTTTAAGATGGTGTAGATGTTGATTTTATTATCCGCTTTTAGTTTTTCACAGTATATACTCCAAACTTCCAATAGCCGATCGTAACTAAAATCTTCACGGGCATCACCGGTAACTTTTTGAGGACCAGAATCTTCATCGCCGCTTGCAATGCGTTCCAAATCATTTAAAGATGGAATAAGCGTACTTGCAGGATTGGCTTTTGGTATATTGATCTTTATGGTTGATGCGGATGGCGGCGGACTAACTTTAGGTGTTTCCTGAGGTTTTTCATCCATAGAAATGGTTGGTAGAACCTGGACTTCCGGTTTAATATCTACAGTTTTTGGCTCAGTGTTGGAAAAGCTTTCAACTTTCAACTTTTCACTTTCAACTTTAACCTTTAAGATTTCTGCTTGAGAACGGCTTTCGCTTTCGGCTTTCGGCTTTAAGCTTTCAGCTTCTACACTAGTTTTTTTTTTATCCTGATCTGAGTCAGTTGCTGTGTTACTAGGGCTTAAAGGTTGTTGAGCTAAATGAACGACTGACCGGATGTGGCACATTTTGATCAGTGCCAGCTCAACCTGTAAACGTTGATTTTTAGAGTTTTTATAGTTTAAATCGCAAGTATTGGCAAGATTTAATGCCGTTAACAGGAACGAAAGTTCTGTTTGCCTGCATTGCTCCAGATACTTATGCTTAATGTTTTCGCTAACCTCTAAAAGTTTAATGGTTGCAGCATCTTTTCCAACAAGCAGATTCCGGAAATGTGTCGCCAAACCATTTATAAAGTTATTTCCATCGAAACCGTTATTCAAAATCTCATCGAATAGGAGCAGGGCCTGACTCACTTCTGCTGCGGTTAAATGGAAGGTCAGTTTAAAAAAGTAATCGTAATCTAAAATATTCAGGTTATCAATTACGGCTTTATAAGTGATGTTCTTATTGGCATAACTGGCAATCTGATCGAACATGGAAAGTGCATCACGCAAACCACCATCGGCTTTTTGGGCGATGATGTGCAGACCATCAGGTTCGTAAGCAATGCTTTCGCGTTGGGCAATTGTTGCCAAATGACTGGCAATATCTTCTACCTGGATGCGGTTGAAATCAAAAATCTGGCAGCGGGATAAAATGGTTGGCAGGATTTTATGTTTCTCCGTTGTAGCCAGGATGAAAATAGCATAAGATGGCGGTTCCTCAAGTGTTTTCAGGAAAGCATTAAATGCACTTTGCGACAGCATGTGCACCTCATCAATAATATAGATTTTATATTTTCCTGCTTGTGGTGGTATCCTAACCTGTTCAATTAAGCTACGGATATCATCAACAGAGTTGTTGGAGGCCGCATCTAATTCATGAACGTTAAAAGAATGCCCGTTTTGAAAAGATTGGCAATTGTCGCACTGTCCGCAAGCCTCCATATCTGCCGTAGGGTTGGTACAGTTTATGGTTTTAGCCAAGATACGGGCACAGGTAGTTTTACCTACACCCCGCGGACCACAGAACAAAAATGCCTGGGCAAGCTGATTGTTTTTGATGGCGTTTTTTAAGGTGCCTGTAATATGCTGCTGACCAACAACGGTTTCGAACGTTGCCGGGCGATATTTACGGGCAGAAACAATAAAATTTTCCATCGGCACGAAAATAGGTATTTTTTACGTGTTGTGAAGTTGAAATGTTTGAATGTTGAAAAGTAAGAACTTTAATTGTTAAATTGTTGGATTGCGATATATATGCTTATATATTTTGCTTTTAACCTCGCTTTGAACGCATGGCTTTAACTGTTGTCAAAACCTTTTCTTTTACGAATTTGTCATATGTTTCTGTGTCCACTCCAAACATCGCGATTTTACCATGGCTATCGTTATGGATGCCCCATCCATATCGTTTCGTTAAGGGCGAAGAGCGAAAACAAGGTTGTCCTTTTGAGAAGAACTCTTGTCTGGCTGTTTCCAGCTCATTTTCAGTCAGGTCATTTCGTTCTACATAAACCTGGAATAAAATGTCATCTGAAGTAAATTTATAAGGGTTTTTAATCAGGATTTCATATTGAAGCCTTGCGATGGATTTTGATTTGTCGCTTAAAGGGGGAATTTCGCCCTTGGTTGTGGGGCAATCTTCTGCAATTTCTATGAAAGTGTCAGTGTAGTTTGTGGTATGCGTTTTCATTGTATCTTTTTGATATTCCAAAACTTAAAATTACGATTTAAATTTCTTGTTATGGCAAGCAGTTCTTAAAACCCTTTGTCATCCTGAGTCGTCATTTATTTCATAAAAATCAATATAAATGACGTACACTTCAGAAAAATAGGCCTTTATATTCTTCCACTCATATGCTGTTGCCAAAGTACTGTCTCTGCGTTCCACTATTAAACCGGCATGGTCTATTTTTTGGGATGCAGAAAGAAGCCTAAGCACTAACTTTAATAAAAAACGGCGAAGCCCTCTTGAAGACAATTAAAAACATAAATACTACTGAGAAAATAGCGAGCCGGCAGTTTTGTTTCTTTTGCTGCCAAAAGAAAAAAGCCTCCACGGCTAGTGGAATAAATAAAATACTGTTTTATAGTCAATTACATGAATACGTCAATGGTAGGAGCGAAGGATCTCCCTAAATTAAACCCCTTTTTAAGAGATTCTTCAATTGTTCAGAATGATAAAGAACTTTTAAATTATAAATAATCTGTTACAAATCGTTGTGCATAATTTTTAATCATTTGCCGGACTTGCCTGAACTGTTCTGAAATTTCCTTTTCTGTTCCTGTCGCTTTTGCAGGATCGGGAAAATTTTGATGAAATTTTTGTGCTTTTGTTGGGAAGAAAGGGCAGCGTTCTTTTGCATTATCGCAAACGGTAATTACAAAATCGAAGTCAATGTCAGAATATTCATTGATGTTGTTGGAAGTATGTTTTGAAATATCAATGCCATCTTCTTTCATGGTTGTTATAGCTCTTGGGTTTAGTCCATGTGTTTCAACACCTGCACTATAAATCTGGGCTTTGTTGCCTGCAAAGTACCGTAGATAAGCTTCTGCTATTTGACTACGGCAACTGTTGCCCGTACAAAGTACCAATATTTTTTTCATCAGTATATTATTTGAGGGTTAACAACAACCGCTATTGGGTGCACAACAAGAGGACTGAACGGTTGGCAATTCAGACAATTTGATTGTTGGTTTTTCGGCAGGAACACCACATTTGTCTTCAGCCAGGCAAGCTGTTTTTTTGGTTACTAAAACGAAATTTTCACCGTTGAAATCCAAGTCATATTTGCCAATCGTTTCGCTTTGGTATTCTACTTCAATTTCAAAATTTTCTATGCCCAGTCTTTCTTCCGAAAGCTTGATGATGTTCAACAATTTTGTTGGTTTTAAACGATGATTATGATCATTCGCATTCCAAAGTTGAAAGTTTACCGTTTTTTCGTTTCGGATTGTGCTGCCGCAATCAATAAAATGTTTGGTAACCACACCAACTTCAGTTACATGAAAGTGCTCCGGAACAAGGGTTCCGTTTTCCAATTGAAACGTTACGTTATCCAGTGTAGGTAAGATATTTTTGATGTCTGATAATTTCATGGCTTTATTTTTTTAAGATTAACAACAATTATTTTTTTTCTCATCCAATTTTGTTGAGATGTTTGCGAAATAGCTTTGCAGTTTGCTCAATACTTTTTCATCTATGCAGTAGCAAACGGCATTGCCTTCAATACTTCCTTTTATTAATCCTGCGTTTTTGAGTTCCTTTAAATGCTGGGAAACGGTTGGCTGTGCAAGTGGCAGTTCATTTACAATGTCGCCGCAGATGCAGGTATCCACTTTTAACAAATACTCGATAATGGCAATTCTTGCCGGGTGTCCCAATGCTTTTGCAATGATCGCGATCGTATTTTGCTGCTCGGTAAAATGATCTGTTTTTGTCGCTCCCATGATTATTAATTTAATATTGCAATATTACGATTAATATTTAAAATGCAAATCATTATCTGGATATTTTTTTCATTATAATAGGAGATTTGCTTTAAGAGGATTAGTTAACCTGCTATTAACCTGTGTTATTCGGATCTAACTCATAAAAACAATTCAATATGAAAATGCCTTGCGCAATATTTTAAATTTATTTTGTCTTCGTTAGCTTGGCCATTGCCCGTACAGGGAATGTACCAACACCTTTAAATTTTGGCGGAATGGCACTAAATGTAAAACCGTCCTTCGGTAATAAATATAAATTGCAAAGATGTTCAACAATTAAAATTTCTGCTCCCAGAAGGGTTGTATGAACAGGCCTGTTTTTCCCAAATGTATTGTCGATATTGTGAGAATCGATGCCAACTAATTTAACATTACAATCTCTCAAATACTTTGCTGCGCCTTCTGTTAAATAAGGATGGTTTTCATAGTATTTTTCGGTATTCCAATGGCTATCCCAGCCGGTATGAATTAAAACGGCCCGGTTTCTGATTTCATGATTTTTTAAGTGCTCTTCTGTAATAGCTAATGTTTCAGGATAAGGAACGCTGATTACAATTGCGTCAAGGTCGGTAAAAGATTCCAGACCAATTTCTGAAAGGTCTTTTCCATCCTCAAATCTATGGAAGGGGCAATCAATATAAGTTCCGGTATTGGTTACCATTTCAATTTTTCCAATTTGAAATTCAGTTCCTTCTTCGTAAAACTGTTTTGAATTTTCCCTGCTCAAATAATCGCAAACAATTGGTGCGGGTAAGCCTTTATAAGTTACCAATCCGTTTTCGATGGTATGGCTCAAATCAATTAATAAATCCTGCTCAACTTTTTCATTAATTGGCTTTCGTTTATGGGCTTCTGTTAAAATTTCCTTGTTCAGGATCTTAACTTGTCCCACCATAAGCAGTTGTAAATCAGCCACAATATAATCTGCAAGTTCTTGGTCTGTTATATTGTTGCCTGTGATGTCAAGGCGAAAGTCTTCTCCTTTTATACTTCCGCCATTTGTGAAATAAATTTCAAAATCAAATTTTACTCTTTTATCCATCGTTGTTTTGCATAAGTATTTATAAACGAATATACGGGAAGTCCTGGACTTCCTGATAAAGAGAGTCAGAGACTCTTGTCTATTCTTTAATCTGAGAGCCCTTCGGAAGTCTACGGATAGTAGGAGCTTTTTAGTATATTTTGAATAGTTTGTCTTCCTGAGATAAGGAAAGAACTTCAAAACCACTAATGTCAATATTTGAAGGTATTTTGTCTCTTAAAATTGGCACAATGTATTGTCCATTAATACTGTTTGCAACTTCTACAATTGTATTTAATTGATTGTCGTGAATTGTTTCTAATTGGTCGTGCATAATAAAATGTAAGCACTCAATACCAAGCTTGTCAGCAAACTCAATATAAGCAAAGTCAAAGGCTGCTATTTGTCCTTTTTTCTTTCCTGTACTTGGATTTCCCTCAAGGTTTGTAACAATTAGTTCGTAGCCTTTTTCGTTTTTTTGAGAACTCAGTAAATAGGTTTCAGCATAAAGTCTATTTGACATCACAGAAAAATATTTATTAAACTCGGTTATTCTATTCTGAATTTGATCATCTTTTGATAGAATACCTTGATTTATTTTATTTAAACTCTTATCAATTTCCGCTAATTTTGCTTGAGAATAAAGCCAAAGTCTTTTTTGCTCTTCTAAATTTCCTTTTCGTTCAAACTGCTTGTTTAGCTCTAATATGGTTTTTTCAAAATCCTCTACCAAAGCAGATTTATTTAAAGTTTCTGTCAATATATCTTCATTTTTGCGGAGAACAATAATTTCAGATTTGACTTTTCGGATTTGTTGTTCTATTTCGGGAAGTTCTTTTGTAATGTATTCTAACTTTTCAGAAATTAAATCATTATGAAATTTAACTGTATCTTCAAAAGATACTTGAATGTTTGAGATTAAGGATTTAGCTTTTTCATAAAGAGATTTTATTTGAGTGGTATCAATTTGAGTATATTCTTGTTCTAAATCTTCTTTGCTTTCATTTATTAACTCTTTTCTAATTTCTAACCTACTTAATTCTGTTGCATTTCTATTTAGCTTAGATTTTATTTCATTTAATTTATCAATGTCGGCACTATAATTTTCGTTTAGGTTAAAATTACTTTTTCGTTGATTTAGCTCCCGAATTTTCCCATCTAAAAAAGTTAGTTGTTGTTCTATCAAAGATAGCTCACCATCTTTCTTTAACCTTTTTTGAAAATTTTCTTCTTTTGTTTTTTCTTTTGATAATAATTCTTTTTGATTATGGCTGTCTGTATCAATTCCAAGCCAAAATAAATAAAGTGCTTCGTATTCTTCTGTTCTTGTGAATGAATTTAAAACTTTGACAATATTTGCCATCTTGTTTTTTTCATCCCGAATATTCTTTGATATAATTTGTTTAAACGTAGGTTTATCTACCTCAGATTTAAAAATTAATTCTTTTAATTTTTTATCAAACTCTTTATTTTCAGTAATATTATCTTCGTTTATTTCTTGCAATTTCTTGTTGCGAGATAAGAAGTTCTTTCTAATAGTTATCTGATGTCCTGCTACACAATCTAGTGTGTCAACTAAAACAACTGTAATAATAATTTCATTGTCTTTTAAAAATTTTTCGATTATGGTATTTGGTTGCTTTTTAAATTCGGTATCTTGATAAATATTTTTTCCATCTGCACCGAAACAATAATCAACTAATCTTAACACAGTCGTCTTGCCAACGTTATTACCTGTAGTTTGCTGAGAGCTATTTACAGGTGTTTCATCTACAATTAAATTTATCCCCTTATGAAAGCGGATATCTCTAATTATGGTGCTTTTGTTTTGTATAATGAGTTGCTTTAAAAACATTTTACTATCAATCCTTTATTACCTTTTTTAATAACTCCTAAGATAAATAGCCAATCTAAAACTAATGAATATAAGTTTAATGATAATTTATTTGATTTATTCACGGAAAGAAACAGCTCGAAGTAATCAACTTCATTTTGAGTAAATAAATTGAGAACCTCAATGACCTTACCTCCCAAGTAATATAAATCTCTTTCTGGATTTATGTTTTTGTTTATTATCATAATTTGGGTGGTTCTTCTAAAATATTACAACGCATAAAAGCATCGACCATTACAATTAATAAACTAATTTTGATGGCTTCAATTGGTAAATCTAAAATTGGGTTACTTGAATTTTCTATGATTTTCCATAGGTCATTTTCTATATTTTCAATAATAGTGTCTGCATTTGCTCTAATCTCATCTATGTTTTTATACCCTCCTTTTTCTTTTAGATAAATAGTTTTAATGTTTTGAAGAACAAATTCTTTTTTAGTCGAGCCTTGTTTCTCTATCTCTTCGTAAATTTTATTTAATTTACCTTGATAAACAGCATATTCTTCAATAATAGGCCTGAAAAGAATTACATTGTTATGCAAAATTTTATCTTCTGTGTCAGGTGCATTTGTTGGTTCTATTATAATTGTATTTTCAAATATTCGATTTCCAACAAAACTAATAATAACATTTAAAGCAGATGGATTTTTAACAAGTATATTGCCGTCCGAAATCAATGTAAGGATTTTTGCTTCATGGTTTCGCTTTATTTGTTGAAGTAATGGCTCTGGATATTTTATAATATCGTTCGTTTCTATATGATGATTTGCACACAACAAAATTAAGTTTTTGTAGCCCCTACGATAATCATCATTAGAGTCTGGATTATATCTTTGTCCACCTATTTCGGCGGCTTCAATATGGCAAATATTAGAAAAATTAATATCACTTTCCGAGCTCACAAAACTTACATGGCAGTCGGGGAAAGCACATCTATTACCTGATAAAGCATACAGTCGCTTAATAGTTTTTTCAGTTATGTCTCTTGCTTTACTTTTTGCCATTTTTTTTCAATGTCACAAATTTACATTTTTTGGGATTAGAATGCTAGGTAAGTTGGGTAAGAGGTATTTTTACTTCTTATTTTCATTTGCAAGCTATGCTTCAAAATGGCCATCCAAAGCTCTCAAATGCCACATTTCTCAAACACCAATCATTTCAATTTCAAAGACTAAGTATTCTGGGTATCATTATCCGGAATAAAGCTTTATAAATAATAAAACGGATATTGGTTAGGGATGGGTTTGTATTTCAATTGAGTGTTTGTTTTGTCTCAAAATCAAATATAAGTTTTTCTAACTGTTTTTAAAATCTTTGTGTAATAAATTCTGTATACAAAACTTGAAAAATGAGTTTGGAGGACTAAAATTAAAAAAGGTTTGCCGTTTGCTAAGGGGGACGGGAGTCTTATACTTCCTGATAAAGGGACAGCGCTTTAATCTGTGGAGCCCTTCAGAACCCTACGATTAGAGGATAACCCAATTGGCTTCAAACATCAAACTTGTTTTTGTGCGGTATATTCAATCCAGCTTGCAGCTAAAAAATAGATTCCATTAAAAAAATAGTACATATTATAATCTTTCGAAAAGTTGGTAAATAGGTTTGAATTGATGGAAATAATGGTGGCTATAACGATGAGGAAAACGAAAATCAACATCATGCAACCTCCTCTTGTGGTATTTCTTTCAATTTGTTTTTTATCTGCAAAAAGTAAATGGTAGGCAAGGTTTATATAGCTCGCGATGATGATGTATAAAATTTCTGTTGTGGGATTTAAAACATAAAGACCAAGTATAAAAACCGAAAAGACCAGGGTTAGGAAGATGCTTCCTGATTTGCCCATGTTTTCATTGTTGGCTGCGTCGGGAACCAGACGTAAAGTACTTGTGAAAAATAATATTCCAAAATATGAAAATTGAATTTCATCATATTTCTCCCTTGTTGAAAAGCATAAATAAAATTGTATCATTGCTAAAATAATTAAGATGATGATCACTTTGTAATCTACCTTAATTGCTTTACGCAAGGCCATGTCTTTATGGTATTGTTTCTTTATCATTTCGGGAATTAAGGGCATACCTTGTAGTCTTTTTATTTGAGTGCCAACAACTAAAACAATAATTATTACAGGAAAAAGAAATATCCAATGGCCAATTCCCAGCACCATTTTATTTCCAGGCCAAAAAAGAAAAACTAATGTTATAAAAGCCAGTAAATTAAAAATGATGTTTTTGTTTTGTTTGTCCAATTTATTGTTTGTCCTTTTTTATTCGTTTACTTGAAATAATTATCGGGATGGGAATTTTGTTGTGTGAGGAGATTTCTTAATCACAATATAGGCGAAATATATTTTTGCTGCAATACAATCTTAAATAGGAATAGTTTCAGATCTTTCTAAATGGGATAGGAATAGGGGTTTATAATAAATGAGTCGGAGACTCTTATCTACTCGTTACTTCGTAGAGCCCTTCGGAACTCTACGGATAGTATTTACAACTTATCAGTTTAAACCATTATAAATTACTTTCTATTGCTCCAACTTTATCGCGGTATAGCTTAATCGGGCCATCTAAAAGTATGGCTAATACTGTTAACTCTTTATCGAGTTTATCTTTAGGAATAGATATATAAACGATGCCGGGTATTTTGCTCCAGTAAAGTTTGTTATAAACCTCGTGGCCAAGCATGGTACCCTCGCCAACAACTCTAATTCTGCTAATGTTGTTGGTTAAACCTTTTATTGTTATTGGCCCTGTTGGTGTACCTTCAACAAACAGATAGAGTGTTTGCTTATCGGCAGAAAGGACAGTATTTCCTTGATAGTGGCCTGCAGGAATTCCTTCTGTTGTTTTATATAAGACTTCAGCATTTTTTACGATCCAATCTTTAACTTCGATATCTAAAGGTTTTATACCCGGTTTAAAATTTAAACCATCAGCACTTAATTCCCTGTTGTTGAATAGATTTATGCCTTTATTTAAATCGAAGGAAAGCTTTTTAAGCTTAAAAGTTGCTGTATATTTTGTTTTTGCAGATAATAATGAGGTATAATCTATTGGTGTACCTAGAGTTTTATCTGTGTTTAGCGGCTCATTAAATTTTAAAGCAACTACAGTTACTTCTTGATCATAGGCTGCATCAGGTATTTCAATTAGATAATCATCATTTTCAATTGGTTTGTAATTAATCTTTCCCTGGTAGCCAATAACGGAAAGTCCGGCAATTTTGGAACGTAGACCCGAAACAATTACACCTGTGTTATCTTTATAATCCAGATAAAGAAATAAGGTCTTTTTATCTTTTGATAAGGCTGTTTTACCATTGAAATGACCTGATTCTAAACCTGATTGTGTACCATAAATGGCTTCGGCATGTTTGTTTGTCCAACGACCCAGATTCTTTAAAATGGCTATCTGTTCATCAGCAATGGTTCCGTCAGCTTTCGGGCCAATATCCAGTAACAAATTTCCACCCATACTTATGCAGTCTACCAGGGTACGGATAATCATATTAGCACTTTTGTATTTTTTATCATAAGGCTGATAACCCCATGAATCGTTCATGGTATAACAAAGTTCCCAATAAGGAGAAACAGGTTTGATTACAGGTACTCCCTGTTCTGGTGTTTCATAATCACCATGTTGATCAAGCCTGGAATTGATGATGATGTTTGGATTTTTGGTCTTTAATAAATTGCGCACCTTATCGGTTTGCCATTCGGCAGCTGTATGTTCCCAATCGCCATCAAACCAAAGTAAATCAGGGTTATATAAAGTAGAAAGTTCTTTCAACTGATCTTGGTAGTAGTTTAAATAGGTATTCCATTTTTGAGGTTCTTTTTTGGAATCGTAACGTTTTCGTTCGCGGGTAAAAACATCATAATCCGGATGGCTCCAATCCGGTAAAGAGAAATAGAGGCCTGTTTTTAATCCGGCTTTTTTGAGCTCGGTTACAAATGGTGTAATTAAGTCTTGTTTGGCTGCGCTATTTTTAATGGTGGTAGTTGCCTTTGGTGCTTTGCTATCCCATAAAGATACACCATCGTGATGTTTCGTTGTTATAACGGCATATTTGGCTCCGCTTTCTTCGATTAAACTTACCCAATCCTGAGGCTTATAATTGCTGGCGTTAAAACCATTTAACTGCTTCATGTATGCATCATGGTTTATATAATTGTTATAAAATGACCAGGATTCGGAAATGCCATTTACAGCATATATGCCCCAGTGTATAAAAATTCCAAGTTTTGCATAAGCAAACCATTCCATTTTTTTGCCGGAATCAGCGGATTGCTGAGCATAAATCTGTGTGCTATAACAAAAGAATAAAAAAAGGATAAGAAGTTTTAAACCACGCATAACCATTTGAATAGATGATGGGGTAAATATAATTATTTAAGCTTTCTTAACAAGCTTGATAGATGTTCATCTGCTTAGACGATGGAAAACAAAAAAACCGGTTTCGAATAAACGAAACCGGCTTGTAAAATATTTGGTTAGTGATTTACCATTTTTTTCTGCGGTCGCCACCTTCTCTGTTTCCGCCTTCACGACGGCCACCAGTACTTCCGCCACGATCTTCGCGTTTGCGACCCGAGAAATCTCTGAATCCGCCACCGCTGTTTCCGCCTTCGCGTCTTTCGCCACCACCACTTCTTCTGTCGCCACCACGGTAACCACCGCCACCTCTTCTATCACCACCGAAACCGCCACTGCGTCTTTCGCCACCATCACGTCTTGGTCTGCCATCACTTCCCTCACGACCACCATCTCCGCTTTTTTCGATGCGAACACTGCGCCCATTGAATTCAACTGCTTTAAAGCCTTCGAAAACTTTATCAGCTACAGCATCTTCTACTTCAAAGAAAGAGAAAACACCTTTTAAATCAATTTTACCAACGCTTTTGCCACCAATTTTTGCATTGTTGCAAATGAATGATAACATATCGCCACGCGTAAATTCGTCTACAGAACCTAAGTTGATGAACAAACGGGTGTAACCTTCGCTACCTCTGTTGTTACCACGAACACGGTCGCGTTCGTTACGATCATCAGCTACTGCTGCATTTAGATCAGGTGCTTTAGAATAATAATCTAAAAAGCGGTTAAACTCTAAAGATGCGAAACGTTTAATTACTTCTTCTTTAGATAATTCAGCAAATTCGTCCATAATACGAGGAATATACTGATCAATTTGTTCCGCATTAACTTCTACATTATGTACTTTGTGTACTAATGAGAATAATTGCTTCTCACAAACATCAAATCCGGTTGGCAATTCTGCTTTGGTAAATTGTTTACCAATGATACGCTCCAACTGACGGATTTTTCCAACTTCTTTAGAATTGATGATACAGATGGAAATACCGGTTTTGCCCGCACGACCTGTACGGCCAGAACGGTGGGTGTAACTTTCGATCTCATCAGGTAAAGAATAGTTGATTACGTGTGTTACGTTATTTACATCGATACCACGAGCGGCAACATCAGTAGCAATTAACAATTGCATGTTACGCTCACGGAAACGTTGCATTACCTTATCACGTTGTTGTTGCGATAAATCGCCGTGTAATGCATCAGCATTGTAACCATCTTTAATTAAATGCTCGGCAACATCTTGTGTGTCCAATTTGGTTTTACAGAATACTACGGCAAAAATTTCAGGGTTGAAATCTACAATACGTTTTAGGGCAGCGTATTTATCACGGGCACGAACAATATAATATTCGTGTTCGATGTTTACATTACCTGTATTTTTTGTGCCCATGGTTAATTCTACAGGAGAATCCATATAATTTTTAGCTATACGGCGTACTTCTGCCGGCATGGTAGCCGAGAATAACCAGGTTTTTTTGTCATCAGGAGTAGTTGATAAAATTTCGTTGATGTCTTCCTGGAAACCCATGTTCAACATCTCGTCGGCTTCATCAAGCACAACATATTTGACATTAGAGAAATCAATGGCTTTACGGCCAATAATATCTAACATACGGCCGGGCGTGGCCACTACGATTTGTACACCTTGGCGTATTTCGCGTAGTTGTTGCATAATGTTCGCACCACCGTAAACGGCAACTACATGAGCATTAGCAGTGTTTTTAGAAAAGTTTTTAAGGTCGTTAGCAATTTGTAGGCAAAGCTCACGGGTAGGACATAAAATTAATGCCTGCGGCTTATTGCTTTTAAAATCGATTAGTTCTAACAGCGGCAAACCAAATGCGGCTGTTTTTCCTGTTCCTGTTTGGGCCAAACCAACAAAATCATTAGTGCCTTCTAACAGTACAGGAATACTTTGTTCCTGAATAGGCGTTGGATTTTCGAATCCAAGGTCCTTTACGGCATTAACGACGTCATTACTTATCCCCAATAATTGAAATGGGTTTATCATTCGTCTTCTTTTTAATTGAGCCGCAAAGGTACGGTTAATAATCCGTATTTTACTGATAGTTAAGTAAATAATAAATTGAGGTAATTGTTTGAGAATTAAGGAGAAAGAGGGTGTGCTAAATTTAAGGTAGATAATGGATGATGGAAATGGACTGAATGAACAACAAGATTTCAATTGTTGTTGGAAGTTTTTTATAGAAATTATATAAATTAGAAAAGCAAACCCTGTACTTTGTAGGGTATTTCAGCCCCGCTTTACACTTCAATCTTTTTAAGCTAAAGTTACTAACTCTAAAAGGCGCTTGTATAATTCAGCGTTAGTAACTTTCAAAAGCTTAAAAAGTATTTTCGTTTCAATCAGGTTTAGGAAGTAAAAGCAGATTAACTATTTACGTTTATTCCCGAACAACCATTTTGGTATTTCTTCTCCTAAAATTGGCGTAGAAAAAATATCATTATGTGCAGTGTTTTCAAATTCCCAAAATCGGATTTTGTTTTTATAACTCAGCTCTTTAAAAAATTGTTTATCGCTATCCATTGGGTTTTCAGTATCGATATTTCCATGGATAATCCAAATTGGAATATTCGCCAGTTCATTAATTTTATCAAATTGAGGAATGCCTGAAATACTTAAACCTGCAGCAAATAAATCAGGTTTCATAGATAAAACATTAATAACGGATGAAGCACCCATTGAAAAACCTACAGCATAAATTCTGGTTTCATCAATGTTTAAAGTCTGTTTTAAAGAATCAATTAATTGAATTGATGTTTCTAAACAAGGCTGTGCCACAGAAGCCAGTACATTCCTGTTTTTATCTAAAACATAATTTGAAGAACGGGTAGAGAATTGTGGTGCTAATATATAAGCAGGGTATTTGGTTTGTATATTATCCGAAGCAAACAATTTAGCTAAAATGCCAAGCTGACTTACATTATCAGTTCCAACAGCGTTAGAGCCATGAAACACAATTACCAGCGGGAATTTCTTTTTACTATCGGCTGATGTCGGTTTTCTCAAGCGGTATTTTATGGGAGCATCGTTTGTTCCATTAAAAGAACTTTTTTCAAAAACTTCAGGATTTACACCTTTAATTTCTGCTATCCTTTGTTTTATATAAATAGAATCTGTTGGTTTTTCTATCTTACTTTCTCCAAAAAATGCAAGTTGTTTACTACAAGAAGTTAAAATAAAAAGCGAAGCCGTTAAAAAAAGGAAAACGACCTTATTGGGTTTTATTGTCATTAAAATAAAAAGAAACAGTTTTAATTCTTAAGAACTATGAAGTCAATGCAGTTATTTATCGCAACCTTTCTGCCGATCGGATTAATTTTTCATCCTTATTGATTCCGAAAATTGCTAAAACGCAGAATAAAATGGCTAATGAAGGAAGATAGGCTCCAATATCATAGGTTGCTCCATCCAGGCCACCAGGTATTTTTTTTGCATAAACACTCGACCAAAAAGCTAAACCACAGATCAGGATTATAGAAATTATGGCCAAACGTTTTTGAAAACTTCTTCTTCTGAAATTGAAAATGTTAATGAAACAAACCAAAGCTACCACAATATTGGTGATTAAAAGTGGAGTAAATACTTCTTTCATTAAACCTGGTCCGCTTTTTCCAACAGCATCCTGGTATAAACCCATAGTATGTATACTTATTTCAGTAGTTTTAATTTCTTTACTTACAATGGGTAAAAACAACATTAAAACTAAGGTAATTGCTGCTAAAAAAAGCCAGATAGATTGTATTCTTTGTATCATGAAATTTCAAATATTTATACAAACTTAGCAACAATAATAACAAACAACAAAGATAAAAGAGCAAGGAATAAAGATTCGACTTCAAATCCAATAATGACTATGAAGTTTGATTTGAAAAAGGTTATGAAAGCATTTGCTCTTTCATCAGTGCTCATTTTTATCTTTAATCCTTATTCCTTGCTCTTTTATCCTAACATACTAAACTGTATTTTTGCATCGTTTTGAGTAAAAAGAGGTATTTCATGCAACTGGCCTATGATGGCAGCTTATATCACGGCTGGCAAATTCAACCGAATGCAATAACCGTTCAGGAATTGTTGGATAAGGCTATGTCAACTTATTTCAGGCAAACCATTGAGACTTTAGGTTGTGGTAGAACGGATACAGGTGTACATGCTACTGAATTTTTTGCTCATTTTGATATTGAAGGTTTAGAAGAAAGCAAAGCTTTAAATGCCGTTTCGGGAATAAATGCTTTATTGCCTTATCAAATAGCAGCAAAGAAAATCATCTTGGTTAAAGATGATGCACATGCCCGGTTTGATGCAACCGCCAGAGCCTATAAATATTTCATCCATTTTGAAAAAGATCCTTTTAAGATTAACCGTTCCTGGTTGGTAAAAGATAAACTGGATCTGGACTTAATGAACAAGGCGGCTGAACAATTGTTGAATTATCATGATTTTTCCTGCTTCAGTAAGTCTAATACGCAAACTTTTACCAATAATTGTAAGGTAACAACAGCTATTTTTGAGGAAAAAGAAAATGGATTGGTGTTCACCATAAAAGCGGATCGTTTTTTAAGGAATATGGTCAGGGCAATTATGGGAACCCTGGTTCGTGTGGGCAAAGGCGAAATTGATATTGAAGATTTTAAATCCATTATAGAAAGCAAAAACCGCAGCAATGCCGGGCAGTCGGTTCCTGCTTGTGGTTTGTATTTAGTGAGCGTAGAATACCCGTATATTAAATGAGAGAATGATTAAATGAGAGAATGATTAAATGAGAGAATGATTAAATGAGAGAATGATTGGATGAGAGAATGATTGGATGAGAGAATTAGAGAATGAGTGATAGGCATATTACAAAACACATTCATTCAAAATTAAAAAGAAATGATTGGATGGGAAAATTGGAGGGCGATTGAATAGGTAGGATGTAGGCTACTCACTCATTCAAAATTCACTCATTCAAAATTTAAAAGAAATGAGGAGGGGCAAAAACCATTCACTCATTCAAAACTCACTCATTCAAAATTTAAAAGAAATGAGGAGGGGCAAAACCTTCATTCATTCAAAACTCACTCATTCAAAATTTAAAAGAAATGAGGAGGGGCAAAAACCATTCATTCATTCAAAACTCACTCATTCAAAATTAAAAAGAAATGAGGAGGGGCAAAACCATTCATTCATTCATTCATTCATTCAAAACTCACTCATTCAAAATTAAAAAGAAATGAGGAGGGGCAAAAACCATTCACTCATTCAAAACTCACTCATTCAAAATTAAAAAGATGGCAGTAACAGGCGATGTATATAGTACAAAATTACTGAAACGTATTTTTCAATACGTAAAGCCTTATCGTGGCATTTTTATCTGGTCGGTAATTTTAACTATTCTGCTTGCTGCTATTTCTCCTGTTCGTCCGTTTTTAATTAAATATACCCTTGATCATTATATTTTAACCAGCAAATATGATGGTTTGGTAAATATGACCATTTTGATGGTATCCATGCTGATCTTGCAAACCCTTATCCAATATAACCACACCCTCTTAACCAATACTTTAGGGCAATCTGTTATCCGGGATTTACGCATCAATGTGTTTAATCACATTACTAAACTCAGACTTAAATTTTTTGATAGAACACCCATAGGACAACTCATTACCAGAACAGTTTCTGATCTGGAAACCATAGCGGATATTTTTTCTGAAGGGTTAATTTCCATGATTGGCGACACTTTACAAGTCCTGGTAATTATCGGTGTGATGCTTTATACCGATTGGGAACTCAGTATTGTTGTGCTTTTGCCAATTCCTTTGTTAATCATGGCCACCAGGGTATTCCAAAAAGCGATCAAAGTGGCTTTTCAGGAAATCAGAACCGAAGTCGCCAATTTAAATACTTTTTTGCAGGAACACATTACAGGTGTTTCCATAATCCAATATTTTGCACGTGAAGATCAGGAATTCAGGAAATTTCAAGCCATAAACAAGCGCTATCGCAATGCCAATATCCGTTCTAACTGGTATTACTCTATATTTTTTCCTGTTGTAGAATTAATTTCAGCCATGTCTTTAGGTTTGTTGGTTTGGTACGGATCGAAAACCATTTTATCTAAACCGATATCGGTTACACCGGGAACAATTGCTGAGTTTATTATGTATATCAGTATGTTATTCAGGCCGATACGAGAGCTTGCAGATAAATTTAATACCTTACAGATGGGTATGGTGGGGGCAGAGCGTGTTTTTAAGGTTTTGGATACCGATGAAAGTACACCGAATTCAGGCACAAATAAACCTGTGAAATTAGAGGGGAACATCGAATTTAAAAATGTTTGGTTTGCTTATAACGATGATAATCATGTACTGAAAGATTTATCGTTCGAAGTTAAGGCCGGACAAACCGTTGCTTTAGTTGGAGCCACAGGGGCAGGAAAATCTTCTACCATAAATATTTTAAACCGGTTCTATGAAATTAGAAAAGGTGAAATTACTATCGATGGAATTAAAATTGAAGATTTTGAATTGAATTATTTACGGAGTCATATTGCTACCGTTCTTCAGGATGTTTTCTTATTTTCGGATACCATATTGAACAACATTACTTTAAACAATTCACAAATAACGCTTGATGAAGTGGTAAATGCGGCCAAAAAAGTTGGTGCACATGATTTTATTGAACGTTTGCCCGGAGGTTATCAATATAATGTAATGGAAAGAGGAGCAACGCTTTCTGCCGGACAAGCACAATTGATTTCTTTCATCAGGGCATTGGTTCATAACCCGGCCATTTTAGTATTGGATGAAGCCACATCTTCAGTTGATACCGAGACCGAATTATTGATTCAAAATGCCATTGATAATTTAATGGAAGGCAGAACCTCGATTGTAATCGCACACCGTTTATCCACTATCCAAAAAGCAGATCAGATCATCGTATTGGATAAAGGCGAAATAAAAGAGAGCGGCACCCACCAGCAATTGTTGAGGATAAATGGCTATTATAAAAAGCTTTACGATTTGCAGTTCTCATCAGAAGGTATAGCCAAGGCATAACTTATTTATTCCGAAGAAATTTCTAAATTTAACTTCTTTAAATTTAGAAATTAAGGAAACCATAAAACATAAAGAAAATGATCACAGGGTGGTAAGCGTAAAAAGCTTTGTGTTCTTTCGAAAAAGTTTATGTTCTTTATGGTCAAAAAAACAATCAGAGGATGAAATCATTAAAATTATTTGTTGTACTCTTAATTTCGGTATGGGTATCGAGCGTGTCTGCACAACAGAAAAAATATGCTATGGTTATTCATGGTGGTGCCGGAACCATATTGAAAAAAAATATGACACCTGAGAAAGAAGCCGCTTACATTGCGGTATTAACACAGGCTTTAAAAGCGGGCTATGCAGAAATTCAATCTGGCAAAACCAGTTTGGATGCTGTTGAAGCAACCATTCATGTTTTGGAAAATGATCCACATTTTAATGCGGGTAAAGGAGCCGTTTTTACACACGATGGTCGTAACGAACTGGATGCGGCAATTATGGATGGTAAAACCTTAATGGCTGGCGCGGTTGCTGGAGTTACGACCATTAAAAATCCAATTTCGGCTGCAAGAGCAGTAATGGAAAAATCAGAACATGTGATGATGGTGGGCACAGGTGCTGAGCAGTTTGCCAAAGAAACTGGACTGGAGATCGTTGATCCCAAATATTTTTGGACCAAAGAACGTTGGGAGGGTTTACAAAAAGCCATTAAACAAGATTCTGTGAAAGCGGTTTTAGACCATGGAAGCAAAAAATCTGAACGGTTAGGGACTCAAAATCAGGATTATAAATTTGGAACAGTGGGTTGTGTTGCTTTAGATCAGGCCGGAAATTTAGCCGCCGGAACTTCAACAGGAGGTATGACAAATAAAAAATATGGTCGTGTAGGCGATGCGCCAATTATTGGAGCAGGAACTTATTGCAATAATGAAACCGTTGGTATCTCTTGTACAGGTTGGGGAGAATTTTACATCCGTAATGTAGTAGCCAAAACCATTTCCGATTTAATGGAATATAAAGGTTTGTCCGTTGCAGAGGCATCGAAAATTGTGCTGGATAAAGTAGGTAAAATGGGTGGAGATGGCGGATTAATTGCTTTGGACAAAAAAGGAAATGTTGCGATGCCTTTTAATACTGAAGGCATGTACCGGGGAACCGTAACAGCTGAGGGCAAAATTGAAGTGAGCATTTATAAGTAATTTTCTTCAGTTGATATAATTGGAAAAAGTAGGTTTTTGACACGGAAACACAAAGTACACAAAGAAAAGGAAATTTTAATTCCGTGCCGATCTGTGTTTCTGTGGCTGAATTTTAAAAGTATTTAAGGTTTATTTATTTCTGTTTATCTGTAGCGTATTTTTAAAATAAAATCTCGTATCTGCGCCTGCATAACCCTATCTTTGCAACAGGAATAAGCACACAGCTTATTTAATTAATCCATAGCACATTGGCTCAACAAAAAGAAAATACCCGCTCAGAAAAAAGCGAGTTGCACCCACGGAATAAACACCGTTCGCGTTACAATTTCAAACAACTTACCGGCACATCCAAAGAACTGAAACGCTTCGTTTTTAAGAATGATCATGATGAAGAATCAATAGATTTTGCTGATCAAAGTGCGGTTAAAGCACTTAATAAGGCATTATTAAAACACTTTTATAACATCTCGCAATGGGATATCCCTAAAGATTACCTTTGTCCACCAATACCCGGTAGGGCAGATTATATTCATTATGTTGCCGATCTTTTAGGTTCTAGTAATAAAGGCAAAATACCTAAAGGCAATAACATTAAAGTATTGGACGTTGGGGTGGGCGCCAATTGTATTTATCCTATTATTGGTCACCAGGAATATGGTTGGAGCTTTGTTGGCTCGGATATAGATCCACTCTCTATTGAATCGGCAAAGCGGATTGTAGATGCGAATAAACCTTTGCAGGGAGCTATTGAAACTCGTTTACAGCATTCTAAAATGGGCATTTTCAGAGGCATTGTTGGAGCAAAAGAGCAATTCGATGTTACGATTTGTAATCCGCCTTTCCATGCGTCGTTAAAAGAGGCAGAGCAGGGAACCCGTCAGAAATGGCGAAACCTGGGTGCTGAAAAGGAAGTAAAACATGTTTTGAATTTCGGCGGAAATAAAGCGGAGCTATGGTGTCCGGGTGGTGAACGTGCTTTTGTTGAGCAGATGATTATTCAAAGTGCTCAAATTAAAAACCAATGTCTGTGGTTTACTTCATTGGTGTCGAAAAGTGCAAACTTAAAAAGCATATATAGTGCCTTAATTAAAGCAAATGCTTTTGAAGTTCGTACCGTTCAAATGTCGCAAGGACAAAAAGTGAGTCGATTTGTTGCCTGGACTTTCCACGATGATGCTGCCCAGGAAGAGTGGGCGAAAAAGTGGAAGTAAGTTTTCAGTTGAGAGTTTTCAGTTCGGAGTTCCTAATTCTAATATAGAGCTTATGGGTTTTTAAAGCCTATAAGCTCTTAGGTTAAAAATCCAATTATTCGAAAAGCGGATTCATAGTCATCCGATGAATATTTACAGGTTGCCTGTATTCATCGGATGACTAAAAGCAAAGATTGCTTACTTCTTCTCATAAACAATAAGAATCACCAAATCATTATCTGCATTGGGAGCAATTCCATGCGAACTCCCAGGTCTGGTCAAAATAGCATCACCAGGTTTAACTGGAAAACTTTTGCCGTTCATTTGCATTTTGCCATTTCCGCTCAATACATAATAGATTTCATCTTCTTTTTGCAAATGATAACCAATTGACGAGCCTGGTTTCAAAATTCTTTTTCTGAAAGCGGTTTTGAGGTTCTTGGCGTTACCGAAAAAATTAAAACCAATGGTTTTACCACCTCCATTATGAGTTCCAGGTTCTTCTTTTACAACATCAACATCGTTTTGAAGGATGTACTTTGTCGTGTCAGTTTGTTGCGCGTTTGCAGATAAGGTTGAGAAACCAACAACTGAAAATAAAAGCGTTGTAAATCGAAGGTAATATTTCATGTGAGGGTTTTAAGGTTTACATAAATTTAGGGTTTTCGGCTTTTAAATTTTACTTCCAAATAATCGAAATATCCTTAAAAACAAAATTAAGGTTTTTGGAATCATTTGTTGTTGTACACTTCAAATCAATCATTTTTAATAAAGCTGTTGAAGGAAGAATGCCACGAAACACAATAGTTAGTTTTGTTGGTATGTCTGTTTCTAAGTCAGTAGCATATTTTTGTGGTCCAAGAATTATATCGCTTGCTTTTAGTGTATTGCCTTGTAAATCAATTGTATTTGCATAATTATCTGGCAAAAACAAAAGATTTTTCTTTACGTCGTTATTGGTAAGCAAAAATTGGATTTTAACTGATTGATCCTGGCTATTGCCCTCACAACTGAGCATGGTACAGTTGATTTTAGAATTGGAAATGGTTTTTATTTTTGCTTCAAATATTTTTAAGGTTTCTCTAAAATAATCATTCTGTTTTTTTACAGCGATTAATTCATCTTGTAAGGTTTGATTTTGACTTTTTAATTTGTTGTTTTCGTCTTTAAGGGCTTGTAGATTGGTTGTTTGAGCAAATCCTATATGTCCCAACAATAATAGTGGGAGTAAAAAGAGCTTTTTCATGGGTTAGATGTGGTTAATTGTTATTATCATTTCGTTCTAATATGAGGATAAGTGCTTACAATTACAAGTTATTTGCCTTTGATGTCTTGAAATTTTGTAAGATAAAACTACTATGGTAGCTGCCAGCCTTGAATGAAGGATGTCATTTTTGAAATTATTGTTGTTGGCTTTAGCCAACGATAAATAAGGATAAATTTCTATGGGGCTTTAGCCAAATTAAGGCGCTTTGCAAGGATTAATCCCAAAAGCAGTCAACATTGTTCAATAAACCTGATAGGAGCGAAAATACTTTTTATTTGTTTTTTACAAAGAAAAAGATTGTAGCGGATAGCAGGACTACAGAAGCCATATTCTGATTGCTTACATTTTCTTGAAAAATAGCGCCTAAATAATGTAGTTTTAGATTTGAATTCCAATTCAATAATATTAGCTTTGCACAAAAAAAATGATACATGAGCGTTTTAGTAAATAAAGATTCTAAGGTTATCGTTCAGGGTTTTACCGGAAACGAAGGAACTTACCACGCCGAGCAAATGCTGGCTTATGGTACAAACGTAGTTGGTGGTGTTACGCCTGGCAAAGGTGGGCAATCGCATTTAGATAAGCCTGTTTTTAATACTGTTAAAGATGCCGTTGATAAAACGGGTGCAAATGTATCTATCATTTTTGTGCCACCGGCTTTCGCTGCTGATGCCATTATGGAAGCTGCCGAAGGTGGGATTAAAGTTATTGTTTGTATTACTGAAGGTATCCCAACTAAGGATATGATTCAGGTTAAAGAATATATTGCTGACCGCGATGTTACACTTATTGGCCCTAACTGTCCTGGTGTAATTACTGCTGATGAGGCTAAAATTGGTATCATGCCAGGTTTTATCTTCAAAAAAGGTCACGTTGGCGTGGTTTCAAAATCAGGAACTTTAACTTACGAGGCGGTAGACCAAGTGGTTAAAGCGGGTTTAGGGATTACAACTGCTATCGGTATCGGCGGAGACCCAATTATTGGTACACCAACTGTTGAAGCCGTTAAATTGTTAATGAACGATCCTGAAACTCATGGTATCATCATGATTGGTGAAATTGGTGGAGGAATGGAAGCTGAGGCTGCCCGTTGGATCAAAGCAAATGGTACTAAACCGGTTGTTGGTTTCATCGCTGGTCAAACTGCGCCTCCGGGACGTAGAATGGGCCATGCTGGTGCTATTGTTGGTGGTGCTGATGATACTGCTGCTGCTAAGATGAAAATCATGCGTGAGTGTGGTATCCGTGTAGTAGAAAGTCCTGCTGAAATCGGAGCTGCAATGGCTGAAGAATTGGCTAAGTAAGATTTAAAAAAAATATAGATAAGAAAAGCGTTTCGATTAGGTTCGGGACGCTTTTTGTTTTTTAACCGCAAAGGATACAGAGATTTTTAATCGCAAAGACGCAAAGAGCACAAAGCTGAGGGTAAAGCTTGAGCTCAGCCTATGAAAGTTTTGGTTTAGAAGCAAAGACTATGGTTTTCCTCTCCTCAAAGAGAGGTATTTGGCGGACAGAACAGATAGCAGAAATGTTGATAGGGAGAGGTAAGTTTTGGGTTAAAAGCACACTCCTTTGTTTCCATCTCCTTCAGGAGAGGGACTATTGAACAGAACAAGCAGCAAAAACTTTCACAGGGTGAGGTGGTTTATCATCACTTTGTAAACTCCATCACAAATATTTATAACAATGAATCAAAACCAATAGCTTAGTGTAAATTGTAGTATAAGAACGATGTTAAATAAACTAATTGTGGTTTCAGCTGTTGTTTTATTTACCGGACTTTCTGCTTGCGCACAAAAACAAGACAGGAAAGCAAAGCAATCGCAAGAAACAGGACAAATAATACCGAAGAAGAAAATGAACTGGAATCCATTAACACCCGAAGAGGAGAGAGTAATTGTTAATAAAGGTACTGAATACCCAGGGACCGGTAAATATGAGCACACAACAGATAAAGGTACTTATACCTGCAAGCGTTGTAATACTGCCTTATATCGTTCAGAAAGTAAGTTCGATGCCCATTGCGGATGGCCTGCATTTGATGATGAAATTAAGGGTGCCGTTAAGCGTATTCCAGATGCAGATGGTTCCCGTACAGAAATTGTTTGTGCCAATTGTGGCGCACATTTAGGTCACGTATTTTTAGGCGAAGGATTTACCAATAAAGATACTCGTCATTGTGTAAATTCTATTTCTATGAATTTTGTGCCAGATAAAAAGTAAGATTCTGGATGAAAAGTTTGGAGGGGGTAAGGTGAAAATCTTACACTTTTTTTGCGTTTGATTTTTGGTTAAAATTTCTCAAATTATTGATAATAAACTAAATGCTTATATTTGCAGGCGAATTAAAAAAGTATATAGCCTATGAAGTATCTTCTGTTATTAAGTAGTTTGTTCTTATTTATACATAGCAACGCACAAAATCCCAGGTCTACTAACGAGCCAGATAGCATTAAAAAAATAGGCTATGCTACCTATTATCACCCGAAGTTTGAAGGTCGTCGTACTGCAAGCGGAACCAAATACAATAGCGAAAAACTAACTGCAGCCCATCGTACTTTACCATTTGGTACAATGGTTACGGTAACTAATCCGGCAAACGGAAAATCAGTGGTTGTAAAAGTAAATGACCGTGGACCTTTTGTTAAAAGGTTGGCAATAGACTTATCAGAAAGAGCTGCCAGAGAGATTGGTGTTTTTAGCAAAGGTGTAGCCAAAGTTACACTGAGTTATGTTGTAGAATAATACTGTTTTTACAATCGTTTTACCACTCTAATTTAAGTTATTAACACTTATTTTGTTTTCCTAGTCCCTTAAAAAGAAATGATTAGCTTTTTTTTGCCTTGAAAATGAGATTAGGCTGATGGTTTTATCCACCAAAACTATGGTAGTGTTAACAACTTTGATTCACAAAAAAGTACCCACCTCTGTATATTTGTTATAACAAAGTTCTTTAACTTCTTGCGCTTAAAAACAAATATAAAAGCTTGGTTTTTAGTAATTTATAAGAAATCCCTCTGATTGCAATTTTAAATTTTCCGAACTAAAATCCAAGTTGTTTGCCGGCAATGGGGTTAACACTTTCACAACAAGGTTTTGATAGAAGACATTACAATCATCAGATATAATTGATGGCTGCGATACTTTGTCTGCTTTGTTTAAATTAAAAAATATTAAAAGAATCAGTTATGGAACAGGAGTTATTACTACAAGAAAACAAAGACCGATTTGTGCTTTTGCCAATTAAATATCCTAAAATTTGGGAAATGTACAAAAAGACCGAGGCTAGTTTTTGGACTGCAGAAGAGATTGATCTTTCTGATGACCAAAAGCACTGGGATAATTTAAATGATGGTGAAAGACATTTTATATCCCACATCCTTGCTTTCTTTTCTGCTAGTGATGGTATTGTAAACGAAAACTTGGCTGTTAACTTTATGAGTGAGGTTCAATTACCTGAAGCACGTTGTTTCTATGGTTTTCAGATTATGATGGAAAACATCCATGCGGAAACCTATGCCTTACTTATTGATACTTATATTAAAGATCCAGAAGAAAAAGACCGCTTATTTCATGCCATCGATACTGTTCCGGCAGTAAAAAGAAAAGCTGAATGGGCTTTACGCTGGATTGAAAACGGAACTTTTGCAGAGCGCTTAGTTGCTTTTGCTGCGGTCGAAGGTATTTTCTTCAGCGGAAGTTTCTGTTCTATCTTCTGGTTGAAAAAACGTGGTTTAATGCCAGGTTTAACATTCAGTAACGAGTTAATTTCAAGAGATGAAGGTTCTCATTGTGAATTTGCATGTTTGTTATATAGCATGTTAAGTAACAAATTAAGTGAAGAACAAGTTCATGGCATTATAAGTGATGCTGTTGAGATTGAAAAAGAATTTATTACGGATGCTTTGCCTGTTGCCTTAATTGGTATGAATGCAAAATTAATGAGTCAATACATTGAATTTGTTGCCGATAGATGGTTGCAGGAATTGGGTTATAAGAAAATATACAACTCCACAAATCCTTTCGATTTTATGGAAATGATTTCACTGCAAGGGAAAACCAATTTCTTCGAAAAACGTGTGGGTGATTATCAAAAAAGTGGTGTGTTAACCTCGGCTGATAACAAAGCTCAGGCGTTCTCGCTTGATGAGGACTTCTAGTTGAAATTTAGAATTACTGAATGATAGAATGAGTGAATGCTTTTTTATCATTCAAAGAATAAATAAAAAATAATATGATGAATCGCGGTAGGGCTGATAGAGGATTAACATTCTGTCATTCAAAACTCAACATTCAATCATTAATAAAATTAATCTCATAAAATATGTTCGTACTAAAAAGAGATGGCCGCAGAGAAGCGGTACAATTTGACAAAATTACTGCCCGCATACAAAAGCTATGCTACAGTTTAAACTCAGACCTCGTAGACCCAATCGATGTAGCCAAAAAGGTTATTGAAGGATTATACGATGGTGTAACCACCTCGGAGCTGGATAACCTTGCTGCAGAAACTGCTGCATCCTTAACAACAAAACATCCAGATTATGCTTTGTTGGCATCGCGTATTGCGGTTTCCAACTTGCATAAAAACACCACTAAATCATTCTCGGGTACGATGAAAATGTTGTACGAATATTTCGACCCGAAAGCGCAGAAAGAGGCTCCTCTTATTGCTGATGATATTTATGAGATTATTCAAAAAAATGCAGATATTTTAGATAGTTCTATTATTTATGATCGCGATTTCGGTTTCGATTATTTTGGTTTTAAAACTTTAGAAAAATCTTACCTTTTAAAGGTTAACGGTAAAATTGTTGAGCGCCCTCAGCATTTATTTATGCGTGTTTCGGTTGGTATTCACAAAGAAGATATCGACAGTGCCATCAAAACCTATAACTTAATGAGCGAACGTTGGTTTACACATGCCACACCAACCTTGTTCAATGCAGCTACACCGAAACCTCAAATGTCGTCATGTTTCTTGTTAACCATGCAGGATGATAGCATTGAAGGTATTTATGATACCTTAAAACAAACTGCTAAAATTTCGCAAAGTGCTGGTGGTATCGGTTTAAGTATCCACAACATCCGTGCAACAGGTTCATACATTGGGGGTACAAACGGTACAAGTAATGGTATTATCCCAATGTTGCGTGTATTTAATGATACCGCTCGTTATGTAGATCAAGGCGGAGGTAAACGTAAAGGTGCTTTCGCTATTTATTTAGAGCCTTGGCACGCAGACGTTTTCGAATTCTTAGACTTGCGTAAAAACCATGGTAAAGAAGAAATGCGTGCCCGCGATTTATTCTATGCACTTTGGATTTGCGATTTGTTTATGCAACGTGTTAAAGATAATGGCGATTGGACCTTATTCTGTCCACATGAAGCACCAGGTTTAGCAGATTGTTTCGGTAAAGAATTCGAAGAATTGTACACCAAATACGAAGCAGAAGGACGTGGTCGTAAAACCATTAAGGCACAAGAACTTTGGTTTGCCATCTTAGATTCGCAAATTGAAACAGGTACACCTTATTTATTGTATAAAGATGCTGCAAATGGCAAATCGAACCAACAAAATCTGGGAACCATTAAAAGTTCTAACCTATGTACCGAAATTATCGAGTATACTTCTAAAGATGAAGTTGCGGTTTGTAACCTTGCATCTTTGGCATTACCTCGTTTCGTTATCGGCGGACAGTTTGACCACCAAAAATTATATGATGTAACCTATCAGGCTACATTAAACCTAAATAAAATCATCGACCATAACTATTACCCTGTGGTAGAGGCAGAAAACTCTAACCGTCGCCATCGTCCCGTTGGTTTAGGTGTACAAGGCTTGGCCGATGCTTTTATTTTAATGCGTTTACCTTTCGAAAGTGATGAGGCAAAACGCTTGAACAAAGATATTTTTGAAACCATTTACTTTGCCGCGATGACTGCTTCGCACGATTTAGCGGTAAAACATGGTCCTTACGAAACCTTTAAAGGTTCTCCATTATCAAAAGGTAAATTCCAATTCGATTTATGGAATGTAACACCGGATAGTGGTCGTTGGGATTGGGATGCGTTACGCAAAAAAGTAGTTAAAGATGGTGTGTACAACTCATTATTGGTTGCACCGATGCCAACTGCGTCTACTTCTCAGATTTTGGGTAATAACGAATGTTTCGAACCCTATACTTCAAATATTTACACTCGTCGTGTATTAAGTGGAGAGTTTGTGGTAGTAAACAAGCATTTGTTAAAAGATTTGGTAGCGCTTGGTTTGTGGAACAACGATATGAAAAACAAAATCATATTGGCGAATGGTTCTATCCAAGCAATTGCGGAAATCCCGGATTACATCAAAGAATTGTATAAAACCGTTTGGGAAATCAAGATGCGTAACATCATCGATATGGCTGCCGATCGTGGCGCTTATATCTGCCAATCGCAATCACTGAACTTGTTTGTAAATGCGCCAAATACGTCAAAATTAACTTCGATGCACTTCTATGCATGGGAGAAAGGTTTAAAAACCGGCATGTATTACTTGCGTACACAAGCAGCTTCTCAAGCGGTTAAGTTCACTGTAGAAAACCAGGGAGGTAAGGCAATCGAGGCGGTAATTCCGGAAGTAATTAACAACGCTGCGGAAGAAATTATCGAAGGTCCGGTTTGTTCAATGGAAGAAGGTTGTATCAGTTGTTCGGGTTAAGCTTAAAGCAGAAAGACTACAGCGAAAAGGTACCATTCTCGTCATTGCGAGGTACGAAGCAATCTCAATGCGATAGTTGGACTCTTCTCATTGCAAAGCAATAAATTTATAAGGTTTTGGGCAAACGCTCAAAACCTTATTTTTTGTTTATATTTTTGTAGGACTTAGGTTTTTAAACCTTATACCTTTAACCTTATGCCTTACCCCCTACATAGCAAACACGAAATCATTCCCTGTGAAAGATGTGGAATGGCTATCGAATGCAAGGCAAATGCTTATACCAAATGCCAATGCAGTGTGGTGCAACTCAGCATCAACGAGGTGCAACACATCAGCGAACTGTACGATGGCTGTCTCTGTGCAAAATGCCTAAAAGAGCTTCAGGAAGAACATCAAGAGGGTTTAAAATTTAATCTAATTTAAACGTTCCAATTCCTGCTGTAACTTGGTAGCCAGCTGACGATAGTCTTCAGTTTTTTCATCCTGATATTCTTCAGTATATTCTTTTAAAGCAGAAATGTATTCTTCTATAAATTCCTTATTTGTTTTATCGGCTTCATATTTAACACGGGCTGCATTAATAGGCGCCTGTTTTTCGTAACGTCGAAGACTTTGACCCTCTTCGGATTCATCGTATAGAATTACAATATTTTTTTCATAACCAGGGATATATTTAACAGGAAAAGTTTTATTCATCTCTGGAATACGAATGGCATTTTCAATCGGGTAGATGGCTGCTGAGGTTGTCGAAAAATAAGTATTTACATATTTTCCATCCTGTTTTTTTACGATGGCTTCATAATCATGAATGCGGCGTTCGTTTAAAGTAGAACTGGTTTCTACATTAGAAGTAATGATTGCAGAGCTTTTTACACCATATTTGTTCAGGAACCAAGCATTTAAAAACTGACTGGCAAAGCCATTAGCAAAAGAAAGTGGAATAATTAGAATAAGAAACAAGAATTTTCGACTCAAAAGAGCGATTAGGCTGAGAATTAAAATAATTAAAAGCACGGTATAAAATCCATGGTGACTAATAAAATAGAGTAGTTTAGATAGGAAGATCATTTCTAAATAGATTATTAAACAGGATTAAAAACCTTTTAAATTAAATGAAGATAGGAAATCCCGTTGAAAATCAGATTAGTTAATTTTTAATGCCAGTTTATTTTTGGACCCTGCAAACTTTAATCCCAGTCCCTGATTAGCCACTTAAACGGGATAGGAATGGCAGCCTCCCGATTTTTCTTCAGGAGCTATAATGGACAGCTTGGGTAACTTTAAAATAAACCACGACGATTGCTTTTTTAATGATTTTTAAAACAAACCTTAAAGCCTCTATCTTTTTACCCTCAACCTTTTTTAGTAACTTTGCGGCTTAATTTTGAATGAATAAATTTTGAGTGAATGAATATGCAAAACGCAATTAAACATTCAATCACTCTTTAATTCTCTAATTCAATCATTTTGAAAAACATGAAAAACGTAAAAGTTGGTCTGGTGCAGATGAGTTGCACTAAAGATAAACAGGAAAACCTAAATAAAGCGATTGTAAAGGTGAGGGAGGCGGCAGCGAAAGGTGCACAGATTGTATGTTTGCAAGAGCTTTTTACTTCTCTATATTTTTGCGATGTTGAAGATTATGATAACTTCGATTTAGCTGAAGCTATTCCTGGTCCATCTACTGATGCACTACAATTAGTTGCTAAAGAATTGGGCGTTGTAATTATTGCTTCTTTATTTGAGAAACGCGCGGAAGGTTTATATCACAATACAACTGCTGTTTTGGATGCTGATGGTACTTATTTGGGTAAATATCGCAAAATGCACATCCCTGATGACCCAGCTTTCTATGAGAAATTTTACTTCACACCGGGTGATTTGGGTTACAAGGTTTTCGAAACCAAATTTGCTAAAATCGGTATTCTGATTTGTTGGGACCAGTGGTATCCGGAAGCATCACGCATTACCGCATTGATGGGGGCAGATATCATGTTTTATCCGACTGCAATTGGCTGGGCAACTGACCAGGATGAAGAAACGAATAAAGACCAGTATAATGCTTGGCAAACCATCCAACGTTCTCATGCAGTAGCAAATGGTGTTCCTGTTGTGAGTGTAAATCGTGTAGGTTTTGAGCAAGATGGTGCGATGAAATTCTGGGGTGGAAGTTTTGCTACAAATGCTCAAGGGAGATTGCTTTATTTGGCATCGCACGATAAAGAGGAAACCGAAGTAGTTGAATTGAATTTATCGGAATCTGATTTCTTCCGTAAACACTGGCCTTTTTTAAGAGATAGAAGAATTGATTCTTATCAGCCGATTACGAAAAGATATATTGATGGGGATTAGTTATAAGTCCGAAGACGGCTGTCCGAAAGTCAGAGGTTTGGATGTTAAAAAACCGGTGTAAGAAGGCAGAAGTCCGAAAGTCAGAAGTTTGGATGTAGATAGCCTGAAAAAGTGCTGTATGGAAGTTTGGATTAATGTTTAGAAATTGTAATTTGTTGAATATTTCAAATGATCAAATAATAATGTATATCATCGGACTTCGGACTCATAACTTTCTGACTAAATAATGGCTTTTAAATTTGAGAAACTTAAGGTTTGGCAGAAGGCTTTAGATTTAGCTGATGAAATAGATAAAATGACAAAGGTTTTTCCAAGGGAGGAGATTTACGTTTTAACATCTCAAGCTAAGAGGGCTGCCGACTCAATTTCTATGAACATTGCTGAGGGAAGTACTGGGCAAAGCAACGCAGAATTTAAAAGATTTTTAAGTTATGCATTACGTTCAGATATTGAAGTTGTAAATTGCCTGCATTTATCTGTCAGACGGGGTTATATAACAAATGAAATTTTTCAGAAGCATTATCAATCTTGCGAAGAAATTCTGGTGATGATTTCTGCTTTAATCAAATCGTTAAAATAAGTCAGAGGTCGGAAGTCTGAAGATAGAACGATTAATACAATTTTTTTAACTTTTGATACCTAACTTTGGACTTTTAAATAAACACATTATTTTCCAACCTTGGACATCTGACTTTTTAATAAAAAACTAAATCATCGGACTTCGGACACCCGACTTCCCGACTTAAAATAATACACTTTATCTTCCGACTTCAGACACCTGTCTTTCGGACTTAAAATAAAAATATGTCACAATTTCCTCCAAGACCAGCGTTAAATATTAATCAATTTGATTATTCTCCAAAGCAACAAGGATATTCTTTTCCGGCCGAATGGGCAAAACACGAAGCAACTTGGTTAAGTTGGCCACATAAAGAAGCATCATGGCCCGATAAAATCGAAAGTATTTACGAACCATATTGCCAGTTTATCAAAGCTGTTGCGGAGGGCGAAAAAGTACGCATTAATGTTAAGGATGAAGAAATGAAGACTTTTGCCATTTCTGAGCTCAAAAAAGTTGATGCAGATTTAAGTCAGGTAGAGTTTTATTTCAATGAAACCAATGATGCCTGGTGCCGCGATCATGGTCCTGCTTTTGTTCTAAACGGAACAGAAAAGGCAGTCGTTGATTGGGGTTACAATGCTTGGGGTGGAAAATATCCCCCATTTGATTTGGATGATGTAGTTCCAACTAAAATCGCCAATCATTTTAAATTGCCTTTGTTCTTGCCAGATATTGTAATGGAAGGTGGTTCGGTCGAATTTAATGGGATTGGAACGGTCTTAACAACAACAGCTTGTCTGTTAAACAAAAATCGTAATCCACATTTAAATAAAGAGCAAATTGAAAAATACTTAACCGAATTTTATGGCGTAGAACAAGTATTGTGGTTGGGTGATGGAATTGTTGGTGATGATACAGATGGTCATATTGATGATATAACGCGTTTCGTAAACGAAGATACTGTTTTAACGGTTGTAGAAAGTAATCCGTTGGATGAAAACTATATTCTGCTACAAGAAAACCTAGAGGCATTAAAAGCAATGAAACTGAAAGATGGCAGACCATTGAAGATTGTTCAATTGCCAATGCCATCACCTGTGATTTATGAAGATACCCGCTTGCCGGCATCTTATGCTAATTTTTACATTGCTAATGCAGCAGTAATTGTTCCGATTTTTAACGATGTGAACGACCAAAAAGCTTTAGATATTATTCAAGACTGTTTCCCGGATAGAAAGGTAATCGGAATTAATTCGGTAGATATTATTTGGGGATTGGGAAGTTTCCATTGCCTGAGCCAACAGGAGCCTGCTTTGTAGTGCGTTTGTCATCATTGCACGATTGTCATCCTGAGCTTGTTGAAGGACGAACGTATTATATCCAACTAAAAGTTAGTAAAAATGATGTCATCCTGAGCTTGTCGAAGGACATCTTTTTTACTAACTTGAGCATATTCTAATCAATTAACGTATGCCAGCAATACATAATTACTTTGTTTACATTCTCGAATGTTCTGATAAAAGTTATTATACTGGTGTTACGAACGATGTGGATATAAGAGTTTCTCAGCATAATAAAGGTGAGAATATTATGGCTTATACATTTAGTCGTCGACCTGTAATTTTAAAATATTATAAGCGTTTCGACCAAATAGAGCATGCTATAGAATTTGAAAAACAAGTTAAGGGTTGGAATAGAAAGAAAAAGGAGGCATTATTTAATGAGGACTGGGATGAGATAACCAGATTATCTAATTTAAAAAAAGAAAAATAGATTATATATTTGGTCTTCGACAAGCTTCAGTAGACTATTGTCATCCTGAGTTTATCGAAGGATAAATTGAAAGGTCTTCGACAGGCTCAGACTGACAAAAACGAGAATGTCCTCCTGAGTTTATTGAAGGATAAGATAGAAAGATAAGATAATGGGTCTTCGACAGGCTCAGACTGACAAAAATGAAATATCATTCTGGGTTTATCGGAAGGATAAGATAAAAAGATAAGTTAACGGGTCTTCGACAAGCTCAGACTGACACAATTATTAAAATTTAAATTATAAAATTCCCCTTTAGGGGATTTAGGGGTTATGAAATTACTAGAAGGAAAAACAGCGTTGATTACTGGCGCATCGAAAGGTATCGGTCGTAAAATAGCTGAAAAATTTGCAGAACAAGGCGCTAATGTAGCTTTTACCTATTTATCATCGGTAGAAAAAGGACAGGCACTAGAGCAAGAATTAAAAAGTTTTGGAACTCAGGTTAAAGGTTACCGTTCTGATGCATCTAAATTTGAAGAAGCAGATCAGTTGATTAACGATATTGTTGCTGATTTTGGTACAATTGACATCGTGGTAAATAACGCAGGCATTACCAAGGATGGTTTATTGATGCGTATGAGCGAAGAGAACTGGGACGAGGTAATGAACGTAAACTTGAAATCAATTTTCAATGTAACTAAAGCTGCATCTAAGGTAATGATGAAAGCTCGTAAAGGTGTTTTCATCAATATGAGTTCAGTTGTTGGTGTACAAGGAAATGCAGGACAAGCAAATTATGCAGCGTCAAAAGCAGGTATAATCGGCTTTACGAAATCTATAGCTAAAGAATTAGGCTCAAGAAATATCCGTGCAAATGTAGTCGCTCCAGGATTTATCCGTACAGAAATGACCGAAATTTTAGACCCAAAAGTGGTTGAAGGCTGGGAAAAGGATATTCCTTTAAAACGTGCCGGTGAAACGGAAGATATTGCAAATGTTTGCGTGTTTTTAGCATCAGATATGAGTGCTTATGTAACCGGACAAACCTTATCCGTTTGTGGCGGAATGCTTTAAGGAAGCGAACAGCTTAAAGACTAAGGCTTAAAGCGAAAATAAACTATAGCCCTAAAGCCCTCCTTTAAGGGCTACGGTGTACCCACAAATATAGGTTTAACTTTGTCAAAAAAGCTTGTGCAATCATTAGATTTGGATTTCAGCAATAAATTTGGCGACCTTAGGCTTTGCAAAAGGGGCAGTACAATAATGC
>Ga0160441_100395_pt1 | contig 36433 bp, 34 predicted proteins | sample HID1971K_E1MG_FD_108260 | JGI IMG/M metagenome (GOLD analysis project Ga0160441, IMG submission 108260) | Enriched millipede-associated microbial communities from UW Madison campus, WI, USA - HID1971K_E1 MG | ecosystem: Host-associated > Arthropoda: Insects > Digestive system > Unclassified ... | reverse complement strand
GGGCCAGTCGTGCGAGAACTCGACCGCGGTGATGACGGGCGCGTCGGTGCCGGTGCCGTCGATCAGGGTGTCGACGAACGCGTCGTAGCCGCCGCCGTTCTCGATGATCAGGTCGGCGCGGCTCACGGTGAGCTGGTCGCGTGCCGAGGCCTCGTACGAGTGCGGGTCCTGCGCGACCTGGTCGATGATGCTCGTGACGTCGATGAGGTCGCCGCCGATCGCGCTGGCGATGTCGCCGTAGACGTTCGTCGACGCGACCACCTGCAGCTTGCCGTCGGTGGCCGCGGGTGCGGCCGCGCCGGAACAGCCGGCCAGGGCGAGGGCGGATGCCGCGAGCAGCGCGACGGAGACGAAGGTACGGGGGGTCATGCCTCCATCGTACGGTTATTGATAATCGTTCTCAAATCGGACGACCGGCGCGTCGACGAGCTCACCGCCATGTGAAGTCGGCGACGTCCAGACTGCGCACCCGCGCGACGTAGCCGTCGGTGCCGCCCGGCCAGTTCGAGGTGATGCGTCCAGACACCGGATGCCGATACCAGCTGTCGCAGGACGTCCACGCCGACTGCGCCAGGTGCGACTGCACGTCGTCATCCCACGCCTGTTCGGCGACCGCGGTGGCCTCGAGCGTGCGACCGCCGCGGGCGACCATCCGGTCGACGGCGAGGCGCATGTGCCGCGCCTGCGCCTCCAGCATCCGGATGATCGAGCTGCCGCCGAGGTTGGTGTTCGGTCCGTACGAGAGCAGCAGATTCGGAAAGCCCGGCACATAGATGCCGAGATGCGCACGGGCTCCCTCACTCCATCGTTCGTGCAGGTCGGCGCCGTCGCGGCCGGTGATCCGGATGCCGCGGAGGAAGGCCTGCGTGTCGAAGCCCGTGGCGTAGACGAGGACGTCCGCGGCGTGCCGGACACCGTCGCGCGTGACGATCGCGCCGGCCTCGATGCGCTCGATCCCCGCCGTGACGAGGTGGACATCGTCGCGGCACAGCGCGGGGTAGAAGTCGTTCGAGAAGAGGATGCGCCGGCATCCGATCGGATAGTCCGGCGTGAGGGCGCGGCGCAGCTGCGCGTCGCCCACGCGGAGCCGCAGATGCGCGCGGGTGACGGCCCGCCCGATCCGCGCCGCCGGAGCGCCGGGGTCGAGCTGGCGCGAGAACAGCTCGCCGAGTCGCCGGAAGAACGGCCGCTCGAACCGCGAGGCGAACCGGCGGTACCAGCGCGGGTAGACGGCATCGGGCTTGGGCCAGATGTAGCTCGGCGTCCGCTGGAACAGCATGACGTGCCGCGCCGCCCCCGCGAGCCGTGGTACGACCTGCACCGCGGTCGCGGCAGCCCCGATCACCGCCACCCGCTCCGTCGAGACATCCAGGCCCTCCGGCCATCTCGCGGTGTGGAAGGCCGGTCCGCCGAACGCGTCGGCACCCGGAATCGCAGGGATGACCGGGTTCGAGAGCTGGCCGACCGCGGGCACCAGGACGTCGACCTCGTCGATCTCGCCATTCTCGAGCGTCACCGTCCAGGCGGCGCCCGACCACTCCGCCGACACGACGGTCGCACCGAGGCGTGTTCGAGCGGTCACGCCTTCGCGCTCCGCGACCGCCTGCAGATACCGCAGGATGTCGGGCTGCTCGGCGTACCGCCGCTGCCACGATCCCGACGGCGCCCACGAGAACGAGTAGAACGGCGACGGCACATCGCACGCCGCGCCGGGGTAGACGTTGTCGCGCCAGACGCCGCCGATCGCGTCGGCGCGCTCCCAGAGCCGGATGTCGCGGTACCCGTGCCGAAGGAACTCGGCCGCCACGGCGATCGCGCCGAAGCCCGACCCGATGATGCCGATCCGGGGCATCAGCGCTCCCCGACCGCCGTCAGCACCGCCGCGGTACTGAGCTCGAGCACGTCGTCGCGAGTGAGGGTCTCGCGCTGCAGCCACTCGCGGCACAGCGCCTTGATGAACGCGGCGACCGGCCGCAGCCGCGCGCGCAGCGCAGCATCGTCGGGCAGCCCGAGCGCGTCGAGCACGAAGCGAGCCGCGCGGTCGTCGGCGACGTCGACGAGGGCCTGCACGTCGCCGCCGTCGTGCAGCCCCTCCGCGCCGGCGGTGTTGACCCAGCTCTGCCCGTACGTGCGCGCGCCGTCGAGGATCCATGAGATCGTCAACCGCGCCCGCTCGGCGATCGGGCGCTGCTCGAGATCGGGGAGCTCTTCGACCGGAAGCCGCACCGACTGGGTCATGACGGCCAGGAAGAGCTCGCGCTTCGACCCGAAGTAGTGGTGCAGCAGCCCGCGGGCGACGCCGGCGGCCGCGGCGAGCTCTTCCATCGACACGTCGTCATAGCGGCGCTCCCGATAGAGCTCAGCTGCGGCATCAACGATCTGCTGTCGCCGCGCGTCGGGGCTCAGCCTCGTCCTCGGGGTGTCGCTCACGGTGGTCAGTCTGATCCGCTATTGGCAAAGTGTCAACAGTGGGCTACGGTGGCCGCGTGAGCGACTACGACGTTGTAGTGATCGGCTCCGGCTTCGGCGGGAGCGTTGCCGCGCTGCGCCTGAGCGAGAAGGGCTACCGCGTCGGTGTCGTCGAGGCGGGCCGCTGGTTCCGTGACGACGAGCTCCCCGAGACCTCGTGGCGGCTGCGCAGGTATCTGTGGATGCCGGCGGCGCGCTGCTTCGGCATCATGCGGATGACCCTGCTGCGCGACGTCCTGATCGTCAGCGGCACCGGCGTCGGCGGCGGCTCGCTCGTCTACGCGAACACGCTCTACGAGCCGCCCGACGAGTTCTACCGCGACCCGCAGTGGGCGCACATCACCGACTGGAAGAGCGAGCTCGCCCCGCATTACGACCAGGCGAAGCGGATGCTGGGGGTCACCCGAGCCCATGCCACCACCCGCCCGGACGATCTCCTGCGCGAACTCGCCACCGAAAGCGGCGTCGGCGACACGTTCCACGCCGCCGACGTAGGCGTCTTCTTCGGCGGGGGTCGTGGCGCCCTGTCCCCCGATCCGTTCTTCGGCGGCGTCGGGCCGGAGCGGAACGGGTGCATCGAGTGCGGCGCCTGCATGACCGGATGCCGGCACAACGCGAAGAACACCCTCGTGAAGAACTACCTGCCCCTCGCCCAGCGCGCAGGTTCCCGGATCCACGCGATGACGACCGTCACCGACGTGCACCCGATGCGCGGCGGGCGCTACCGCGTCTCGGCGCACGTGACCGGCAACAACCTGCGACGCCGCACCTTCACGGCCGATCACGTCGTGTTCGCCGGGAACGCGCTCGGCACCCAGCGGCTGCTGCACCGCCTGCGCGAGCGTTCGCTGCCGCGGCTCTCACCTCGCCTCGGCGAACTCAGCCGCACGAACTCCGAAGCGGTGCTGTCGGCGCGCCTGCGCGACCCGCGCGCCGACGTCACCCCCGGCACCGCCATCACCTCGTCGTACCACCCCGACCCACACACGCACGTCGAGGCGGTGCGCTACGGACGGGGATCGAGTCTGCTCGCGCTGCTCAACGCGCACCTGGTCGACCCGGTCGAGGGGGTGCCGCGCTGGCGTGCCGCGCTGCGGACGTATGTGCGCCTCGGCATCCGTCCGGCGCTCCGCCTGCACGCCGTTCGCCGGTGGGCCGAGCAGTCGATGATCGTCCTCGTCATGCAGTCGCTCGACAACTCGCTGACGACCTACCTCAAGCGCGGCCCGTTCGGGCGCCGGATGACGACCCGCCAAGGCAAGGGGCAGCCGAACCCGGAGTGGATCCCGACGGCGCACCGCGTAGCCCGCGACCTCGCGAAGCGCGTCGACGGCCTCGCCGGCGGATCGTCGGCCGACCTCATCGGCATTCCGATGACCGCGCACTTCATCGGCGGGTGCGCGATCGGCACCTCGATCACCACCGGAGTGATCGACCCCTACCAGCGGGTGTTCGGCTACGACGGCCTGCACATCTTCGACGGCTCGGCGGTGAGCGCGAACCTCGGGGTCAATCCGTCCCTCACGATCACCGCGCAGGCCGAGCGCGCCGCAGCCCTCTGGCCGAACAAGGGCGATGACGACCGTCGTCCCCGACTCGGCGAGGAGTACCGCCGCCTCGAACCGATCGCACCGCGCCGACCCGTCGTCCCTGCGAGCGCGCCGGGTGCGCTCCGCATGCCGACCGTGCTCCCCACGCCGACCCTGCGCCGCGAGGCCCACGCGACGAAGCGGTCCGCATGAGCGCCGTCGAGGCCGGCGCCGGGCCCGACCTCGTGCTTCTGCACGGGCTCGGCAGCCGCCATGAGGTGTTCGCACCGATCCTCGACGAGCTGGCGGCCCACCACCACGTGGTCGCCCTCGACTTCCCTGGGTTCGGTGACGCCCCGCTCGACCCCGCCGTCCGACCAGGGGTGGCCGGGTACGCGGACTGGGTCGAACGCGAGTTGGGCCTGCGCGGCATCGACGCGCCGCACATCGTCGGCAGCTCGATGGGCGGCGGCGTCGCCCTCGAACTCGCCCGGCGCGGCGTTGCGGGTCGCGTGACGGTGTTCTCGCCGATCGGGTTCTGGTCGACCGCGGAACGGATGTGGACCCAGTGGTTCCTGACGCGCATGCGCGATGCCGCGCGGGGGCTGCCCGGGCTGCTCGAGCGTGCCGTCTTCCTCCGCGGCATCCGCACTGTGCTCCTCGGGCCGTTCTTCGGGCGTCCGGCGCACGTGAGCGGCGCGGATGCCGTCGGAGACCTCCGCGCGCTGGCCGCGGCATCCGGCTTCGACGCCGCCCGTGATTCCTTTGCGCAGCACGTCGCGCCGGCGCCGAACCCGGCCGTGCCGGTCGTCGTCGTCTGGGGCCGCCGCGACGTCATCCTGCCGTTCGTGACGCAGTCGCGTCGCGCCCGACGCCGCTATCCGGCCGCTCAGCACATCGCGCTCGGCCGCTGCGGTCACCTTCCCTTCTCCGACGACCCGCGCACGTGCGCCGGGATCATCGCCCGGACGCACCCGTTCACCGCCCCGGCGGATCCCCTACTCCAGCCCGAGCTCCAGGAAGCACCATGAAGAGCACCTTCTACACCGACGATCACGAGGCGTACCGCGAGAGCGTGCGGGAGTTCCTGCGCCGCGAGGTCGAGCCGCACCACGAACGCTGGGAGCGCGAGCGCGGCGTCGATCGCGCGATCTGGCAGAAGGCCGGCGCGAACGGGATGCTGGGGCTCGGCGTGCCGGAGGAGTTCGGCGGCGGCGGTGAGCCCGACTACCGCTACCGATTCGTCTTCGCCGAGGAGATTGCCCGCACGGGGTTCACGTCGTTCGGCGTGGGCATCGGCCTGCAGGACGACATCGTGATCCCGTACTTCCTCGACCTCGCCACCCCGGAGCAGAAGGAGCGGTGGCTTCCGGGGCTCGCCTCCGGCGAGCTCATCGGCGCGATCGCGATGACCGAGCCCGGCACGGGCAGCGACCTGCAGGGCATCCGCACCGCCGCCGTCCGCGATGGCGACGAATGGGTGCTCAGCGGGGCGAAGACGTTCATCACGAGCGGCATCCAGGCCGATGTCGTCATCGTCGTGGCCAGGACCGACCCGGATGCCGGTTCGCGCGGATTCACCCTGTTCGTCGTCGAGCGGGACGACCCCGGGTTCACACGCGGCCGTCAGCTCGACAAGGTGGGACTGGATGCGCAGGACACCGCCGAGCTGTTCTTCGAACGCGTGCGTCTCGGCGACGACCGTGTGCTCGGCGCGCCCGGCGCGGCCATGCGCTACCTCATGGAGCGCCTGCCCCGCGAGCGGCTCTCGATCGCTGCGGCGGCCGTCGCGGCATCCGAAGCGGCGGTGCGCTGGACCCTCGAGTACGTGCACGAGCGCACGGCGTTCGGGCAGCGGATCGGCGACTTCCAGAACACTCGGTTCGTGCTCGCCGAGCTCGAGACCGAGACCGACATCACGCGCGCCTACGTCGAGAAGGCGGCGCTCGCGCTGAACGACGGCGAGCTCACCGCCGTCGAAGCCTCGAAGGCGAAATGGTGGGCCAGCGAGCTCCAGGTGCGCGCGACGAGCAGGTGCCTGCAGCTGTTCGGCGGCTTCGGCTACATGCTCGAGTACCCGATCGCCCGCGCCTATCGTGACGCGCGCATCCAGACCATCTACGGCGGCACGACCGAGATCATGAAGGAGATCATCGGCCGAGAGCAATCGGCCCGCTACACCCGCACCTGACACCCGGCACCCGGCACCCGGCACGCACAAAGGAGTGACATGGCCGACACGATCAACACCACGTTCCTGCAACACCTCGCCCCCTCGCTGGGGATGATGCTGCGCGCCCGGGTGGCCGCCAGTGCCGACCGCGAGGCCTATCGGTATCTGCGCGGCACCGACTGGATCTCGGTGACCTGGGCCGAAGCCGCAGCCGATGTCGACGACGTGGCAGCCGGCCTGCTCGCGCTCGGCCTGCAGCGCGAAGACCGCGTCGCGATCGTCGCGAACACCCGCTACGAGTGGATCATCGCCGACCTCGCCGTGATGTGCGCGGGCGGCGCGACGACGACGGTCTATCCGACGACCGCGGCGGATGACGCCGCGTACATCCTCGCCGACGCCGGATGCCGGTTCGCGATCGTCGAGGATGCCGAGCAGGCCGCCAAGATCGCCGCACACCGTGCCGAGCTGCCCGACCTCGAGACGATCATCGTGATCGACGCAGCCGCGGGCGAGCTGTCACTGACCGATGTCCGCACGCAGGGCAGCGCGCACCTCGCGGCGCACCCGCAGGCGGTCGTCGAGGCGACGGATGCCATCGGCCCCGGCGACCTCGCGACCCTCATCTACACCTCCGGCACGACCGGTCGCCCCAAGGGGGTGCGGCTGACGCAGCGGTGCTGGACATACGAGGGCGAGGCGCTGAAGGCGCTCGGCTTCCTGCGCCCCGACGACGTGAACTTCCTCTGGCTGCCGATGTCGCATTCGTTCGGCAAGGTCATCCTGTCGGCGCAGCTCGCCGTCGGCTACGCGACGGCGATCGACGGTCGCGTCGACAAGATCATCGAGAACCTCGCCGTGATCAAGCCCACCTTCATGGGGGCGGCCCCGCGCATCTTCGAAAAGGCCTACGGCAAGATCCTCTCGACGCAGGCCGCCGAGGGCGGGCTCAAGGAGAAGATCTTCACGGCGGCGTTCGCCGTCGGCGCCGAGTACGACCGGCGCGTGGCATCCGGCGAGCGCGTCGGGGCGTCGCTGAAACTGCGCCACCGCCTGTTCGACCGGCTTGTGTTCTCGAAGGTGCGGGGGCGCTTCGGCGGACGCGTGCGGTTCTTCATCTCGGGGTCGGCCCCGCTCAACCGCGAGATCGCGGAGTGGTTCAACTCGGCCGGCATCCAGATCATCGAGGGCTACGGCCTCACCGAGACCACGGCCGGGGCGTTCTGCGGGCGCCCGATCGACAACAAGTTCGGCACGGTCGGTCGCGCGCTGCCCGGCTCGGAGGTGCGCATCGGCGACGAGGGCGAGATCCAGTTGCGTGGGCCGCACATCATGTCGGGCTACAACAACCTCGGCGACGAGTCGGCCGCGGCCTTCACGGAGGACGGATGGCTGCGCACGGGCGATCAGGGTTCGCTCGATGCCGACGGCTTCCTCACGATCACGGGACGCCTGAAGGATCTCATCAAGACCTCGGGCGGCAAGATCGTGATCCCGGGATCGGTCGAGGCGACCTTCAAGGCACTGTGCCCGTACGTCAGCCAGTTCCTGGTGTTCGGCGACGAGCACCCGTACTGCGTCGCGCTCGTCACGCTCGATCCCGACGCCATCGCCGCCTGGTGCGCCGAGAACGGCGTGACGGCGACCACGTACAGCGCGCAGGTGACCTCGCCCGAGGTGCAGGCGCTCGTGGCGGGTTACATCGAGCAGCTCAACGCGCGCCTGAACAGGTGGGAGACCGTCAAGAGGTGGACGATCCTCGACGCCGACCTCTCGATCGAGACCGGCGAGCTGACCCCATCGATGAAGGTCAAGCGCGGGCTCGTCGAACGCGAGCAGCGCGCGCGGATCGAGGCGATGTATGCCGGGTGAGGGACCTCTCGCGGGCATCCGCGTCGTGGAGCTCGGCGCCATCGGTCCCGGACCCCATGCCGCGATGCTCCTCGCCGACCTCGGCGCCGATGTCGTCCGCGTGGAACGCCCGGATGCCGTGCTGCGCGTCGGCGAGGGAGACCAGCGCGACCAGCTGCTGCGCGGGCGGCGGCGGGTGGAACTCGACGTCAGGACCGCGGAAGGCCGCGCGGCTCTGCTCGCCCTCGTCGATCGGGCCGACGTGCTGATCGACGGGTTCCGGCCGGGCGCCGCCGAGCGGATGGGCGTCGGCCCCGGCGACGCGCTGCGACGGAATCCCCGTCTCGTCTACGGCCGCATCACCGGCTGGGGCCAGGACGGCCCGCTGTCGGCGACGGCCGGTCACGACATCAACTACCTCGCCCTGACCGGCGCCCTCGCCGCGTTCGCGCGCGGACGCGAACGGCCCACGGCGCCGCTCAATCTCGTCGCGGACTTCGGCGGCGGATCCCTCTATCTCGTGGTCGGCGTTCTCGCAGCCCTCATCGAACGCGCCGGCTCGGGTCGCGGCCAGGTGGTCGACGCGGCGATGGTCGACGGTGTCGCCTCGCTCCTGCAGTTGATCTGGGCCCTCCGCGGCACCGGGCAGTGGAGCGACCGGGCGGGGACCAACCTGCTCGACGGCGGCGCCCCGTTCTACGACACCTACGCGTGCCGGGACGGCGGGTACATCGCGGTCGGCGCCCTCGAACCGGGCTTCTTCCGCCTCCTGGTGCAGGGCCTCGCGTGGGCGGATGCCGAAGCCGTCACCGCCGCGCAGTACGACCCGCGCACCTGGCCGGGTCTGCGCGAGCGCCTCACCACGACCTTCGCGACCCGCTCGCGCGACGAGTGGGCGGGCGTCTTCGAGGGAACGGATGCCTGCGTGACGCCGGTGCTCTCGTTCGCCGAGGCCGCGACGCATCCGCACCTGCAATACCGAGGGACACTGGAAGAGGCCGACGGCGTGGTGCAAGCCGCCCCCGCGCCGCGGTTCTCCCGAACCGCAGCGCCCGACATCCGCCCGCCGCGCTCCACGCCCGACGACGTCGCCGAAGTGCTCGCCGAGTGGACGGCACGACCCACGACCGATCGACAGGAGACCCGATGACCGAGGCATTCGTCTACGACGCGATCCGCACCCCGCGCGGCCGAGGCAAGGCGACCGGGGCCCTCAACGAAGTGAAGCCGGTCTCGCTGGTGACCGGGCTGCTCGATGCCCTGCGCGAGCGCCACCCGCGACTCGACCCGGCCGGGATCGACGACGTGATCCTCGGCTGCGTGACCCCCGTCGGCGACCAGGGCGCCGACATCGCGAAGACCGCGGCGCTGGCCGCGGGACTGCCCGACATCGTTCCCGGGGTGCAGCTCAACCGGTTCTGCGGCTCGGGCCTCGAAGCCGTCAATCAAGCCGCAGCGCGGGTGCGGTCGGGCTGGGAGGACCTGTTCGTCGCGGGCGGCGTCGAATCGATGAGCCGCGTGCCGATGGGCAGCGATGGCGGGCCGTGGGCGATGGACCCCGACACCGCCTTCGCGGCCGATTTCGTGCCGCAGGGCATCAGCGCCGACCTGATCGCGACGATCGAGGGCTACGACCGCGACGCCGTCGACGCGTTCGCGGCAGAATCCCACGCCCGCGCGGCGCGAGCTTGGGGCGAGGGCCGCTTCGCGCGCTCGATCGTGCCCGTGCGCGACCGCAACGGGCTCGTCATCCTCGACCGTGACGAGACGATCCGACCGGCCACCACAGCGGAGTCGCTCGGAGCGTTGAACCCTTCGTTCGCGCAGCTCGGCCGGACCGCCGGCTTCGATGCGGTCGCGCTGGAGAAGTACCCGCACGTGCGCGAGATCGATCACGTGCACCACGCGGGAAACTCGTCGGGGATCGTCGACGGCGCCGCGCTCGTCCTGGTCGGCTCCGAAGCCGCCGGGCTCCGCCACGGCCTCACGCCACGTGCGCGCATCGCGTCGGTCGGCGTCGTGAGCACGGAGCCCACGATCATGCTCACCGGCCCCGCTCCGGCATCCCGCATCGCCCTCGACCGCGCCGGACTCACGATCGACGACATCGACCTGATCGAGATCAACGAGGCGTTCGCCGCCGTCGCGTTGAAGCTCATGCGTGATCTCGGCGACTTCCCCCACGAGCGGACCAACGTCAATGGCGGGGCGATCGCGATGGGGCATCCGCTCGGCGCCACCGGCGCGATGATCCTCGGCACCCTCGTCGACGAACTCGAACGCACGGATGGTCGGTACGGCCTCGCCACGCTGTGCATCGGCGGCGGCATGGGCATCGCGACCGTCGTCGAACGCCTCTGACCTCGCCGCGCCAGAACAGGACCACGCCATGACAGATCTCGCACCCGCCGTTCGCTTCCACCTCGACGAGGGCATCGCGCACCTCGTGCTCGATGACCCCGCGCAGTCGGCGAACACCATGAATCCGGCTTTCCGCGCGGCGCTGACGGCCGCGGTCGACGCGCTCGCGGCAGCGATCGCCGCGGATCCGGCCTCGGTGCGGGGGGCGGTCGTCTCCAGCACCAAGAAGACCTTCTTCGCGGGCGGCGACCTCGTCGCGCTGCTGGCCACCGGATCCGCGGGCGCGGCCGCGCTGTTCGCGGAGATCGAGGGGATCAAAGCCGATCTCCGGCGGCTCGAGACCATCGGGCGTCCCGTCGTCGCCGCGATCGGCGGAGCGGCCCTCGGGGGCGGCCTCGAGATCGCGCTCGCCACCCACCACCGCATCGCTGTCGACGGCCGGTACGACGTGGGCCTCCCCGAAGTGACCCTGGGGCTCCTCCCCGGCGGGGGCGGCGTGACGCGCACGGTGCGGATGCTGGGGCTGCAGGCCGCGCTCACCGGAGTCCTTCTGGAGGGCCGGCGCTTCCGCCCTGCGCAGGCGCGCGAGGCCGGTCTCGTCGACGAGCTGGTCCCTTCGCCCGACGACCTCCTGCCCGCCGCGATCGCATGGATCGACGCGCACGCCGACGACCCGGAGGCCGCCGCCCAACCCTGGGACCGCCCCAATTACCGGATGCCCGGCGGTACGCCCAGCACCCCCGCCCTCGCGGCGATGCTCCCGGCCTTCCCCGCGACGCTCCGGGCGAAGCTCAAGGGAGCGCGGTACCGCGCTCCGCGCGCGATCCTCGCCGCCGCCGTCGAAGGCGCGCAGGTCGGCTTCGAGACGGCATCCCGCATCGAGTCGCGCCTGTTCGTCTCGCTCGCCACGGGTCAGCAGTTCCGCAACATGACCCAGGCGTTCTTCTTCGACATGCAGGCGATCGGCAGCGGCGCGTCTCGACCGGCCGGCATCCCTCCCCGCCCCGTCACGCGTCTCGCCGTGCTCGGCGCCGGCATGATGGGCGCCGGCATCGCCTACACCGCGGCGCGCGCAGGTATCGATGTCGTGTTGAAGGACGTGACGACGGATGCCGCGGAGCGCGGGCGCGCGCACGCGCAGACCCTGCTCGACGGCCTCGTCGCGAATGGCCGGCTGAGCGTCGGGCAGCGAGACGAGACGCTGGCCCGCATCACACCGACCGCCGACGCCGCCGCCCTCGCCGGATGCGATGCGGTGGTCGAGGCCGTGTTCGAGTCGGTCGAGCTGAAGCATCGCGTACTGGCCGAGGCCGAGGCGTCCGTCCTGCCGGATGCCCTGCTGGGGTCGAACACGTCGACGCTGCCGATCAGTGTTCTCGCGGAGGGAGTGCAGCGGCCCGAGGATGTCATCGGCATCCACTTCTTCAGCCCGGTCGACAAGATGCCGCTCATCGAGATCATCGTCGGAGCGCGCACGAGCGATGCCGCGCTGGCGCGCGCGTTCGACTTGGCGGTGCAGCTGAAGAAGACTCCGATCGTGGTGAACGACCGACGCGGATTCTTCACGAGTCGCGTTTTCGGGTCGCTCGTGATGGAGGCCGCCCGCATGGTCGGCGAAGGAATCGACCCGGTCGCGATCGAGCGGGCGGCATCGCTCGCCGGCTTCCCCGGCCAGCCTCTCGCCATGCTCGACGAGGTCTCACTCGAGCTGCCCCAGAAGATCGAGAGGGAAGCGCAACGGCTGGCCGAGGCATCCGGGACGCCCTACGAGTCGTCGCCCGCCATGCGGGTGCTGGAGGAGCTCATCGGCGCCGGTCGCCGTGGCAAGGCGGCCGGCGCCGGGTTCTACGAGTACCCCGCCGACGGGCGGAAGCACCTCTGGCCGGGGCTCGCCGATCTGTTCGGCGGCGACCTCGACGTGCCCCTCGCCGACATCGAGGACCGGCTGACGTTCGCGATGTCGAACGAGACGATCCGGGTGTGGGACGAGGGCGTGCTGCGCACCGTGCCGGATGCCAACATCGGCTCGATTCTGGGCATCGGATTCCCGCCGCTGCTCGGCGGCGCGCTGCAGCACGTCGACGGGTACGAGGCCGCCGACGGATCGCTCGGCGTGGCCGCGTACGCCCGACGGTCCCGCGAGCTGGCGGACCGGTACGGCGACCACCTGGCGCCGCCGGCCTCGCTGGTCGAGAAGGCGGAGACGGGGGCGACGTACCGGTGACGGGGTCGTCTCCCGCGGAGGTCACAGGTGGCGCGGCGGAGGTCGCGTATCCGCCCGAGCCGTGGCACCTGGGCGGCGACTTCCTCGTGGGCGTCTTTCTCGTGCCGGTTGGTTCACTCCCCGACGAGGTCTGGAATCAGTTCCCGCGCGGCGCACGGCCCCTGCAGATCGCCGGGCGGGTGATCGTCGGCGTCGCGGCGGTGCGCTACGGGCCCGGCGGCGTGCTCGCGTACGACGAACTCCTGGTGGCGATCCCGGTCATCGCCCGTCGCCGAGTGTCGGTCACGATCCCTCAGATCTGGGTCACCTCCCCGGCGTCGCGGGCCGGCGGGCGGGCGCTTTGGGGCATCCCGAAGGAACTCATGTCCGCGCGGCGGGAGAGCGCGGGGCGGTCGATGCGTGCACTGTACCGCCGCGAGGATCGCGCGGTGCTGGCGGAGGCGACCGGCCGCGCAGGGTGTGTTCTGCCCGGAACCTGGTCACTGCCGCTGCCCACGCTCCAACGGGGCGGTCGGGCGGCCATCCGGTCGTCGAACTCCGTGCGCGCGCGCATCCACCTCGCGCGCACCCGGTGGGCGTTCGGGTCGTCGCTGTCCTGGTTGCAGGGCCGCCGGCCGGCACTCAGCGTCGCGCTCACCCGCGCGAAGGTCGTGTTCGGAGCGCGCGTCGACCGCTGAGGCGGCATCTCTGCGCCGGACCTCACGAGTCGGGACGCGCTACCCCGCGCACCGCCGGCGCCGGCCTCTCAGTCGAGCAGCAGCGCGGGCTCTTCGAGGATCGAGGCGATGTCGGCGATGAAGCGGCTCATGCCGTCGCCGTCGATGACGCGGTGGTCGAACGAGCCCGACACCGTCGTCACGAACCGGGGGCGGACCTCGCCGTCGACCACCCACGGCTTCTGGCGGATGGTGCCCATCGCGACGATGCCCGACTCGCCCGGATTGATGATCGGCGTGCCGGCATCCATTCCGAACACCCCGATGTTGGTGATCGTGATCGTGCCGCCCTGCTGGTCGGCGGGCGAGGTCTTGCCCTCGCGCGCCGTCAGGGTGAGCTTCTCGAGGGCGCGGGCGAGTTCGCGCAGGTTCAGGTCCTGCGCGTCCTTGATGTTGGGGACGAGCAGACCGCGCGGCGTCGCGGCGGCGATGCCGAGATTCACGTAATTGCGCACGCGGATCTCGGCCGATCCGTCGGGGTTGTCGATCCATGCGGCACCGACGAGCGGCGTGCGGCGAGCCGCCCAGATCACGGCGCGCGCGACGATCAGCAGGGGTGAGATCTTGATGTCGGCGAAGTCGGGCGACGCCTTGAGCCGGGCGACGAGCTCCATCGTGCGCGTCGCATCGACGTCGGTCCACACCGACACGTGCGGTGCGGTGTAGGCGGAGCGCACCATGCCGGATGCCGTGGCCTTGCGCACCCCCTTGACCGGGATGGTCTCTTCGCGTCCCTCGTCGGCGGCGGATGCCGAGGCCCCGGGTGCCTGAGCGGTCACCGGGATCGAGTGCTCGCGTTCGACGGGCGCGGCCGGCGTCGAGATGTTGCGGAACACGCTCGCCTGCTGGGCGTGTGCGACGACGTCGTCGCGGGTGACCTCGCCGGCGGGGCCGCTCGGCGTGACGGTTCCGAGCTCGACGCCGAGATCGCGGGCGAGCTTGCGGACCGGTGGCTTGGCGACGACACCGACCGACGCCCTCACGGCGTCGGTCCGCGAACCCACCGGGCCCCGAGCCTGTCGCGGGGCGCGACGCGAGGTGACGGCGCCGCCCGTGCCGTAGCCGACGAGGACCGCGCCCGGCTCGTCGTCGGCGGGCGCCGGGGGCTCGCCGTGCTCGGAGAGCCCCGAGACGGCATCCGGAGCCGCCGCCGCACCGGCGATCGTGATGATTGCCGCGCCGACGGTCACGGTCTCGCCCTCGGGCGCGAGCAGCTCACCGACCGTGCCGGCGAACGGCGATGGCAGCTCGACGAGCGACTTGGCCGTCTCGATCTCGACGAGCACGTCGTTCACCTCTACGGCGTCGCCGGGGGCGACGTGCCACTGCACGATCTCGGCCTCGGTGAGTCCTTCGCCGACATCCGGCAGGTGGAAGGTCTGGGTGCTCATGTCGTTCTCCTCGGTTCCCTCACCCGCGAGACGGCATCTGACGGTCGAGATCGGGGGTTCTGTCCCGGATCTCGACCCGGAGATGCAGTTTCGCGGTCGTCATCGTGGTGGTGAGTGCGGGCGGGTCAGTAGGCGAGGGCGCGGTCGACGGCCTCGAGGATGCGGTCCACGTCGGGCAGGTACACGCCCTCGAGTTTGGCGGGCGGGAACGGGACGTCGAAGCCCGACACCCGGATGACGGGAGACTCGAGCGCGAAGAACGCGCGCTCCATGACGGTCGCCGCCACCTCGGACCCGACCGACACATTGCCCGGCGCCTCTTGCGCGTAGACCATGCGGCCGGTGCGACGCACCGAGTCGAGGATCGGACCGTAGTCGATCGGCGACAACGACCGCACGTCGATGACCTCGCACGAGGTGCCCTCGCTCTCGGCGAGCGCAGCCGCCTGCAGCAGGCTCGTGACCATCGCGCCGTGGCCGACGAGGGTCACGTCGGTGCCACGACGGACGACGCGCGACGCGTGCAGCGCGAGGGCGCGCTCCGACGTGTCGACCTCGCCCTTCATCCAGTACTTGGCCTTGGGCTCGAAGAAGATGACGGGGTCGGGCGACGCGATGGCATCCTGGATCATCCAATACGCGTCGTTCGGCGTCGACGGGCTCACGACGCGGAGCCCGGGGGTGTGCGCGAAGTAGGCCTCGGGGCTTTCCTGGTGGTGCTCGATCGCTCCGATGTGCCCGCCGTAGGGAATGCGGATCACGATCGGCATCTGCAGCGCGCCTTCGTGTCGGTTGGTGATCTTCGCGAGCTGACTCGTGATCTGGTCGAATGCGGGGAACACGAAGCCGTCGAACTGGATCTCGACGACGGTGCGGAAGCCGGCCATCGCCAGCCCGATCGCCGTGCCGACGAGGCCCGATTCGGCGAGCGGCGAGTCGATCACGCGGCGATCGCCGAACTCGGCCTGCAGACCCTCGGTCACGCGGAACACGCCGCCGAGCTTGCCGATGTCCTCTCCGATGAGCACCACGTGGTCGTCGGCCGCCATCGCTGCGCGAAGCCCCGCGCCCAGCGCCTTGGCGAGCGGCATCGAGGTCGTCGACGGGGTCATGCGGCACCCCCCTCGAGTGTCGCCTCGTACTCGGCGAGCCAGCGTTCCTGCTCCTGGAGCAGCGGGTGGTCGTCGCTGTAGACGTGCGCGAACATCGAGGACACGTCGAGACCGCCGAGCTCGTTCGTGCGCACGCGGACGTCGTCGGCCGTCGCCTGCGCGACGGCATCCACCTCGGCGAAGAAGGATGCCGAGGCGCCACGCCCCTCGAGGAACGCGCGCATGCGCGCGATCGGATCGCGCGCCACCCACGACTGCTCTTCGTCGGAGGTACGGTACTTGGTCGGGTCGTCGCTGGTCGTGTGGGCGCCGAGCCGGTAGGTCGTCGCCTCGATCGCCTGCGGCCCCGAACCCGACCGCGCCTCGTCGAAGGCGAGCTTCGTGACGGCGTAGCTGGCGAGCACGTCGTTGCCGTCGACGAGAGTCGAGGGCATGCCGTAGCCGGCGGCCCGGGCGTGCAGCGGCCCGCGCGACTGGGTCGCGACGGGCACCGAGATCGCCCACTGGTTGTTCTGCAGGAAGAAGACCTGCGGTGTGCGGTAAGTGCCGGCGAAGACCATCGCCTCGTGCACGTCGCCCTGGCTCGATGCGCCGTCGCCGTAATAGACGATGACCGCCTCGTCGCGCTCGGGGTCGCCCGTGCCGCAGCGTCCGTCGAGCACCAGCCCCATGCCGAAGCCCGTCGCGTGGAGCGTCTGCGAGCCGAGCACGAGCGTGTAGATGTGCACGTTGCCGTTGCGCGGGTCGGTCGGGTCCCACCCGCCGTGCGTGAGACCGCGCATGACGCGGATGATGTCGATCGGGTCGACGCCGCGGGTCATCGCGACGACGTGCTCACGGTACGAGGGGAAGAAGTGGTCCTGCGCGCGCGCCGCGCGGACCGAGCCGACCTGCGCCGCCTCCTGCCCGAGCGAGGGCGGCCACAGTGCGAGCTGGCCCTGTCGCTGCAGGTTGGTGGCCTGCTGGTCGAAGGCGCGCACCACGACCATGTCGCGGTAGAACGTCTCGAGCTCGGCATCGGTCAGGGCATCGATGATCGGCAGGTAGCGCTCGGCTTCGGGCGTGGGGGCGAACGTCCCGTCGGAGGCCAGAACACGCACGAGGGCAGACTCGTCGGGCGGGGTCATGCCTTCCACGCTAGACCCGATCGCATGCACGGCTCTGCATGAGAGCGAGGAGCGCGCCCTACCTCACTCCGTGATTCCGGGGGCCTCGAAGGCACTCATCGACCGGCCGAGGGCGGCGCGACCGAAGCCGCGACCTCGACGACGGCGTCGAGCGCTTCGGCCTCGCCGATCGAGATGCGCACGCCATCGCCGGCGAACGGGCGCACGATGAGACCCGCCGCTTCGAAGGCGGCGGCGACCTCGAGGGCGCGGTCGCCGGCCGGAAGCCACACGAAGTTGCCCTGCGCGACCGGCACGTCCCATCCGACGTCGCGCAGTCGCGCGGCCAGCTCGTCGCGGCACTGCGCAAGGTGCGTGACACGGGCACGGAGCTCGTCCTCGGCATCCAGGCTCGCCAGCGCCGCCGCCTCGGCGTGCGCGGTGACCGACAGCGGGATGCCGGTGGACCGGGCGGCCCCGAGGATCGCCGGGTCGCCGACCGCGTAGCCGACGCGCAGCCCGGCGAGCCCGTACGCCTTCGAGAACGTCCGCAGGACGACGACGTTGGGGTGGCCGGCGTGGAGCACCGCAGCCCCGTCGACCGCGTCGGGATCGGTCACGAACTCGACGTACGCCTCGTCGAGGACGACGAGCACGTCGGCCGGCACCTGTGCCACGAAGGCATCGAAGCCCTGCTGCGTGACGACCGGTCCGGTCGGGTTGTTGGGGCTGCAGACGATGATCATGCGGGTTCGGTCGGTGATCGCCGCCGCCATCGCGCCGAGGTCGTGGCCGCCGTCGGCGCCGTTCGGCACGGTCACCGCGGTGGCGCCGGCGACCGTCGCAAGGCTCGGATACGCCTCGAACGAGCGCCACGAGAAGAGGATCTCGTCGCCCGTGCCGCTCGTGGCCTGCGCGAGCTGGAAGAGGATCGACACCGACCCCGCGGCGATGTGCACGGCATCGTCGGCGACGCCGAACCTCTCGGCGAGGCGGGCGCGCAGGCGCGACGCCGACGCATCGGGATAGCGATTGAACGCCGTCGCCGCCTGCATGGCCTGCACGACCCCCGGCAGCGGGTCGAACGGGTTCTCGTTACTCGAGAGCTTGAACGAGTCGGCATCCGCCTGCTTGCCCTGCTTGTAGGCGGGAAGAGCGGCGATCTCAGGGCGGATGCGGACGGGGATCTCGGTCACCCGACGAGTCTACGAGCACCGCCGAACGGAAGAACCTGTCGAGGACGCTCGATACCTGCCAGACTGAGCGGACTATGGGCTTCCTGCTGCGTGTCGTCGTCAACGCGTTCGCCATCTGGGTCGTGACGCTCATCCCCGCCCTCGGGGTCACCGTGATCGCCTTCCCGCCGGGCGAGACGCTGCAGTTCGTGCTGACGCTGCTGGTCGTCGCGCTGGTGTTCGCGCTCGTGAACACGATCATCGGCACCGTCATCAAGATCGTGGCGTTTCCGCTCTACATCCTCACGCTCGGCCTCATCTCACTGTTGATCAACGGCCTGCTGCTCGTGATCACGGCCTGGTTCACGCAGTGGTGGAGCTGGGGGTTGCGGGTCGAAGACCTGTGGCACGGCATCCTCGCCGCGATCGTGATCTCGCTGATCAACTGGATCTTCGGCATCATCCTGCGCCCCCAGCAGAAGAAGCGCTGACGCCGGCGCGCGCCGCGCCGTAGACCGTGACCACCACGCTCTCGGCGCGTCCGAGCGCCTCGAGCCGCTCACGGACGGCCACCATCCGTGGATCTGAGGAGTCGTCGAGCAGTGCGGCCGTCTGCCGGTAATGGTCGAGCCCGTGCGGTGCGATCACCGTGTCGCCCGTCAGCAGCGTGCCGGGCACCTCGCGAGAGGCGACGAAGCTGCCCGCCGCGCCCACCCCCGTGGCGAAACCGCCGGCGGCGAGCGCTGAGACGAGGTCGTCGTCGTGGCGCAGCGCGACACTGAGGGTCGCGTCGTCCACGGCGGCCTGGACGGGGCTGCCGAAGGTCACCAGGAGAGGCACATCGTAGCGATCCGAGAGCGCGATGAGTGAGGCATCCATCGCCCCCTGCGAATAGCCGGCGAGGCTGAGCGTGTCACCGGGCGCCGCGCCCGCATCATCGAGGGCGGCCAGCACGGCGTCGTACGACGCGCCGCCGAGGCCGGGGTAGAGCGTCAGGTTGGAGCTCATGTCGAACGCTTCGTCGTCGGGTCCGTCGCCCGCCGTGCCGGCGACGTACGCGACGAACTGCCGCGAGCCGTCGGCCATCGTGTAGCGCTCCACCCGCACCCTGCCGTCGCCCTGCGGCATGCGCGACGTGACCTGGGCGAGTCCGGTCGGCGCTGTCGCCCGGCCCGATCGCAGGGCGGTGACCGTCACCGACTCGGGCCGGCGCGGGGTCTCGGTGCCCGCCGCGACGGTGCCGAACCCGAGGCTCGCGACCAGCCCGGCGAACAGCAGGGCGACCGCGTCGACCGCATGCGAGCGCACCGGCCCCGCCGTACCGTACTGCGTGCTCAGATCGGCGGGCAGGGAACCCGCCCACTCGACGACGGTGCGCGCGAGCAGCGGCACCGTCGCCGGGTTCCCCAACATGATGAGCGTGGCCCACGCCGTGAGCCGGTCGGCGGCGGCCTCGTCGCCGGCGGCCCGCTCGGCCCCCACCCGCGCGACCAGCTCGACCACCTCGTACGTATCGGCCATCGTCAGCAGGTCGGCGGCGATGCGCCGGGCGCGCGCGGCCGCATCGCCCGCGGTGCCGAGGGGCACGGTCACGGGCATCCACGGGCCGATGCTGCGCACCGACACCGCTGCGCGGTACAGCGTGTCGACGATGCCCTCGCATTCGGTCGCTGCGAGCAGCAGCCGTGCCGCTGCCGCGCGCAGCGTCTCGGTGTCGACGGCGACGATGCCGCCGCTGCGGATGTCGAGGTCGTCTCCGGATGCCATGAGCTCAGTCCGCCAGGCTCCGCTGCACCGCGGCGAGGTCGGCATCGGAGAGGTCGATCAGTCGGATCAGCTGTGCGAGCTCGTCGCACAACACCCCGACCGCGGAGACGTATGCGTCGGTCGCGCGCGAGCGCCACTCGGTCGCATGGGCGAGGACGTCGACGCGCCGCCGCAGCGCGAGCGCGTCGACGGTCGCTTCTGCCAGCAGCCGCCGCGCGGCGGAGACGGCGAGCTGTAGGGGAGTCAGGGCGACGAGATCCATGCGGCGACTCTGCCCGGCCGCAGCGCGGCATGGGGGCGGCGGGCGCGATCCGTGGACGGATAGCCCGTGGCGCGCGCCTGGGGAGGGGGGAACGGATCGCTTCTTCCGCCGATGGCCGGCGGGACGGCATGATGAGGGGGTGCCGCGCCCCGTCTCGCCGTTCCGCGTGGCCTTCGTGTGCACCGGCAACATCTGCCGCTCACCGATGGCCGAGGTCGTCTTCCGTGACTTCGCCGACCGTGCGCGGCTCGGCGAGTACGTGACGTCGACGAGCTTCGGCACGGGCGACTGGCACGTGGGCGAGCGCGCCGACTCGCGCACGCTCGACGCCCTGCTCCGTCGCGGCTACGACGGCGCACAGCACCGCGCACGCCAGTTCACCCTCGAGGCCTTCGACCGGCACGACCTCATCGTCGCCCTCGACCGCTCGCACGAGCGGATCCTCTCGACGTGGGCGCGCAGCCGCGCCGACACCGACAAGCTCGCGCTGCTGCTGTCGTTCGACCCCGCCGCGGGCGGCGCCCTCGACGTGCCCGACCCGTACTACGCAGGCACGGAGATGTTCGACGAGGTGCTCGCTATGATCGAGAGTGCGAGCCGGGCGCTCTTCCGGCAACTCGAACCCGCGATCCGCCCTTCGTCCTGAGCGCCCGATTTCACCGATCGGAGCCGCGCCTTGACCTCTCTTCCGCCGCAGCCTCTGAGCCCGCTCGACGGACGCTACCGCGCCGCCGTCACGGAGCTCGCCGACTACCTCTCCGAAGCGGGCCTGAACCGCGCCCGGGTCGAGGTCGAGGTCGAGTGGATCGTCACCCTGACCGACCGCGGGCTCTTCGGGTCGACCCCGCTGACGGATGCCCAGAAAGACAGCCTCCGTGCCCTGTACCGCGACTTCGGGCAGGTCGAGATCGACTGGCTCGCCGAGAAGGAGGCGGTGACCCGCCACGACGTCAAGGCCGTCGAGTACCTCGTGCGCGACCGGCTGGCATCCCTCGGCCTGGACGCCATCGCCGAGCTCACGCACTTCGCGTGCACGAGCGAAGACATCAACTCGGCCTCGTATGCGCTCACCGTCCGGCGCGCCGTCGAGAACGTGTGGCTGCCGAAGGCTCGCACACTGCAGTCGTCGATCGCGCGCCTCGCCGACGAGCACCGTGACGCCGCGATGCTTTCACGCACGCACGGCCAGCCGGCGACCCCGACGACGATGGGCAAGGAGCTCGCCGTCTTCGCGGCGCGGCTCGCGCGCGTCCTCGCGCAGATCGAGGACGCGAAGTACTTCGCGAAGTTCTCGGGTGCGACCGGCACGTGGTCGGCGCATCTCGCCGCCGCGCCCGACGTCGACTGGCCCGCGCTGTCGCGCGAGTACATCGAGGGCCTCGGACTCGACTTCAACGTGCTGACCACCCAGATCGAGTCGCACGACTGGCAGGTCGAGCTGTACGACCGGGTACGGCACGTGGGAGGCATCCTGCACAACCTCGCGACCGACATCTGGACCTACATCTCGATGGGCTTCTTCGCGCAGATCCCCGTTGCGGGGGCCACCGGCTCGTCGACCATGCCGCACAAGATCAACCCGATCCGCTTCGAGAACGCCGAGGCGAACCTCGAGATCGCATCGGGGCTGTTCCAGACCCTGGCATCCACTCTCGTCACCTCGCGGATGCAGCGCGACCTCACCGACTCGACGACGCAGCGCAACATCGGCGTCGCGTTCGGACACTCACTGCTCGCCCTCGACAACCTCGAGCGCGGTCTGAAGGAGATCCTGCTGGCGCGCGACGTGCTGCTGGCCGACCTCGACGCGAACTGGGAGGTGCTCGCCGAGGCGATCCAGACGGTCGTGCGGGCCGAGATCGTCGCGGGCCGCTCGCAGATCACCGACCCGTACGCGCTGCTGAAGGACCTGACGCGCGGACGTCGCGTCGGCGGGGCCGAGCTGGTGGAGTTCGTCGGGGGCCTCGACATCGGGGCGGATGCCAAAGCCCGGCTGATCGCGCTGACGCCCGCCGGCTACACGGGCCTCGCCGCCGACCTCGTCGGCGAGCTGTAGCGCGGGCGCGAACCCTCACCCGCGGGCCCAACCCACACGGGTGAGACGTCTCGGGCGTCAGGGATGGGCTCAGGCGTGAGGGTTCGGGGACTCATCACCGTGATCGGCACCGGGGACATCCGGCGCCTCGCTCGGTGGCAGCAGCACGCCCTGATCGACCTGCTTGGTCATCTGCGCGGGGTCGACGGCGAGCATGAGCAGGGCGATGATCACGAGCGTCGCGATGAACGCGATGCCGGCGACCACGAGCGTCACCATCACGACGTGCGAGCGCTCGTCGGAGCTGAGGTCTTGGAAGAAGCCCATCGACAGCAGCGTGATGACGCCGGCGAATGCGGCGGCGGCGAACGCGAGCCCGAGCAGCTGCACGGGCTTCATGAGATCGCTGCGGGTGGGACGCTTGTCGTCGGTCATGCGGGCTCTCCTGCCGGGCGCGGTGAGTCGGCCGCTGGTGCATCGACTGTCGGTGCGTCGGCCGCGGCGACGACGCGACGCGGCGAGAAGCCGGCGATGCCGAGGAACACGGCGACGATCGCGGCGTAGCCGCCGAACAGGCCCACGCCGATCGTGATACCGGTGAGGACGAACGTCGCGTCGGCGTCTTTGATGAAGTACTCGAGGCTGTAGGCCGGGTTCACCAGCAGCAGCCCGATTCCGAGCGCGATCGTGACGGCGCCGATGAGGATCGCGTCGCGCGCGTCGTCGGATCCGACCCCGCCACGGCGGCGCGCCAGGATGCCGATGACCAGCTCGGCGGCGCCCGCCAGCAGCGCCCACACGATCACGAGGGCGAAGAACAGCGTCGTCGAGCGCAACGGCGGCAACCCGCCGATCATGCCCGCGAGGAGCATCAGCGCCGCGAGCAGCAGCATGCCGCCGCGGCGCTCACGCGGGTAGGCGAGGAGCGCCCCCGCGCCGACGACGAGCGCGGTCGCGATCGCCCAGCCGCTGAAGACGGCGAGGCCGACGGCGGCCGAATGGTCGGCCGAGAACGTGATCATGATCGCCGCGATCGCCGCGAACAGGGCGCGGGCGAGCTGCACGTGGCGCACCTCGAAGGTGCGTGCGGCAGCAGGGGACACGGCGGAGCTCAGACTGGTCGGCGAGAAGCGGGACCGTCCCAGTCTAGGCGAGGGCTCAGGAGGCGACGGCCTGCACCACCAGCGCGCGGATGCGCTGCTCCACGGCATCCGTCACGGCGATCACGGCGAACGACGTCGCCCACATGTCACCGTCGTCGAGATTCGTGTCCTCGGTGAAGTTGACCGTCGGGTACCGCGTGTCGAACTTCGACGCGGGCTGCACGAAGATCAGGACCTTTCCGTCCGCCGCGTACGCGGGGAAGCCGTAGAACGTCTTCGGGTTCAGGTCGGGCGCCACATCGGACACGATGCGGTGCACGGTGCGGGCCAGGTCGCCGTCGACGCCGTCGAGGGCGTCGATCGCCTCGGCGCACGCCTCGAGCTCTTTCGCGAGCTTCGCGGCGCCCTTGAGCCCCTTTGTCGAGCGCAGCTCTTCGGCGCGCTGCTTCATCGCGGCGCGCTCATCGGCGCTGAAGCCATTCTTCGTTTCGGCCATGTCAGGCCCCCTTCTGGTTGTCGTTCTGGTCGTGGGTCTCGGTCGGCATCGGGGCCGGCGTCTGCTGGATGCGCAGCAGGTTGCCGGCGGGGTCGCGGACGGCGGCGTCGCGGATGCCGTAATCCTGCTCGATCGGCTCTTGCACGATGTCGGCCCCCGCCGCCTCGATCGCCGCGAACGTCGCGTCGAGGTCGGCGGTGGCGAGGTTGACGCCGAAGTAGCTGCCCTTCGTCACGAGTTCGAGCAGCATCCGGCGGTCGTCGTCGGAGACGTCGTACCCGACGCCGACCGGGTGGAGGACGATCGCGGTGTCGGGCTGACCCACCGGACCGACGGTGATCCAGCGCAGATCCTCGTAGCCGACGTCGAGGCGCACCTCGAAGCCGAGGACGTCCCGATAGAAGGCGAGCGACGCCTCGGCATCCGTGTGCGGCAGGAAGCTGGAGTGGATGGTGATGTCCATGGCCATCACGATAGGCGCGCTCACCCCTCGCGCGCTTCTCGATTTCTGATCGGTCGCGTGAGGCGCTTCGCGATGCACGGCAGCATGCCGGGGCGGAAGGGTGCGCCCTGCGCGCGGTAGACGCTCGGCGCGACGCCCACGAGCTCGGAGAAGCGGGTGGAGAAGGTGCCGAGCGACTGGCATCCCACCGCGAAGCACACCTCGGTGACGCTGAGGTCGGTCGTGCGCAGCAGGGTCATGGCGCGCTCGATGCGACGCGTCATGAGGTACGCATACGGGGTCTCGCCGTACGCGAGCGCGAACTGCCGCGACAGATGACCGGCCGACAGGTGCACCGACCGCGCGAGCGACTCGACATCGAGCGGTCGGGCGTAGTCGCGATCCATCCGGTCGCGCACCCGCCGCACGCGCGCGAGGGTGTCGAGGTCCTGCCCCGGGGTCACGATCCCCTGATCGCCTCGACCGCTCGCAGGACGGCGAGGCTGCGCTGCTGGTCGGGAGCGGGGTCGGCGTCGCCGCGCACGAGGGCCCCGAAGCGGGCAACCTCGTAGACCATGTTGTTGTCGGCGCCCTCGATCGTCTCCTCCGCCCGCTCGCCGCCACGCAGCGTGAGCGCGATGCGACGCGGCTGGGTGATCTCGTCGATCTCGAGCGTGCCGAGCTCGCCCTGGATCTCGTTCGGCCGCTGCGAGAACCCGATCTTCGAGAACGACAGCTGGGCGACATGACCCGGGTAAGCCAGTACCGCCGCGCCGGCGCCGTCGGCGCCGGTCGCGATCGTGACGGTCGAGCCCGTCACCGACGAGGGGGCGCCGAACAGGTGGACGAGGGCGCTCAGCGGGTACACGCCGAGGTCGAACAGCGCGCCACCGGCGAGCGCGGGGTCGAAGATGTTCGGCGTCTCGCCCCGAAGCACGAGGTCGTAGCGCGCCGAGTACTGCGACTGACCGAACGAGACGAGCCGCACCGCCCCGATCTGCGGCAGCAGCTCGGCGACGCGGGCCATGCCGGGGTCGTAGACGTTGCGCATGCCCTCGAAGACGACGACCCCGCGGGCGCGCGCCTGATCGACGAGCGCGGCGAACTCGGCGGCCGTGGGCGTCGCGGGCTTCTCGAGGAACACGTGGATGCCGGCGGCGATCGCGGCCTGCGCCTGTGCGGCGTGCGCGCCGTTGGGCGACCCGACGTAGACGGCGTCGATCTCGCCCGACGCGTACAGCGCGTCGAGGTCGCTGCTCGTGCCCGCGATGCCGAGCCGGTCGGCGAAGGCGCGCCCGCGCTGCGCGTCGCGCGAGACGGCGACATCGATGCGGATGCCCTCGTTTGCGGCCACGGCATCCGCGAACCGCTCGGTGATGGCGCTCGTGCCGATCGTCGCGAGTCTGATCATTCCGCCAGCCTACGGAATGACCCGGCGCCGGCGCCCGTTGCAGTCGGTATGAAGGCACTCGTCTACTCAGACTTCGGCGGCGCCGACCGCTTCGCATTCGACGACCGAGAGGTTCCCCACATCGGTCCCGACACCGTGCTGGTGAAAGTCGCCGCCGCCGGGATCAACCCCGTCGACTACAAGGTGCGCGAGGGGTACCTGCGCGGCCTCATCGACGTCGCGCTCCCCGCGGTTCCCGGCTGGGACGTTGCGGGCGTCGTCGAGAAGGTCGGCCTCGACACCCCCGAGTTCGAGGTCGGCGATCGCATCGTCGCGTATAGCCGTGCCGACATCGTGCAGCACGGCACGGTCGCCGAGTACGCGCCCGTGCCCGTACGCACGGCGGCGAAGATCCCCGACGGCGTGAGCTTCGAACAGGCAGCCGCCCTGCCGCTCGCCGGCCTGACGGCGCTGCAGACGGTCGAGCGCTCAGGGCTCGGCGAGGGCGACACGGTGCTCATCCACAACGCGGCGGGCGGGGTCGGCTCGTTCGCGGTGCAGCTCGCGCGCCTGCGCGGGGCGCGCGTCATCGGCACCGCGTCGGCCGCGAAGCACGACTACCTGCGCTCGCTCGGCGCCGAGCCCGTCGAGTACGGCGACCGGCTCGTCGAGCAGGTCACCGCGCTCGCACCGGACGGCATCGACGTCGTTCTGGACTACGCGGGTGGTGACGCGCTCGACTCGACTCCGCAGCTGCTGCGCGACGGCGGGCAGGTCGTCTCGATCGCCGACCCGCGAGCGCGCACCGAGTTCGACGGCATCTACGCGTGGGTGCGTCCGGATGCCGCGCAACTGGGCGCTCTCGCACAGCTGCTCGCCGACGGCGGGCTGCGCGTCGATGTCACGACGTTCCCGTTCGACGACGCCATCGAGGCCTATCGCGAGCTCGAACGAGGTCACGCGCGCGGCAAGATCGTCGTCGTGCTCTGACCCGGCATCCCGTCTCCGCTGTTCGCCCGCGGTGACACGAGCGCGATCGTGGCCGGGTCAGCCGGCCCCGAGGAACGCGATCGCGGACTGGCGGAACACCCGGGAACCGGGCGCGTTGAAGTGGTGCCGGTCGGGGATCTCGAGGAACTCGCCCTGCGGGCACGCGGCGGCGAGCGCCTGGGAACCCTCGATGATGGCATCCTGCGACCCCGTCGCGAACAGGACGGGCTGGCTCGGCGCATGCGCCGGGTCGGGGTCGACGGTCTTCGACTCGCGCATGCCGCCAGCGATCGCGAGCAGCGCGCGCAGGTCGTTGCCCGGCACGCGCTCGGTCAGCGCGATGTAGTTCTGCGTCACGCGATCGGTGACCGGCGTGCCCTGCTCGACGAACTCCCGCACCTGGTCGATGTCGAGCCGGGCGAGCGGGATGCCGTCGGGCACCCCGCCGAGCACGGCCCGCGGGATGCGGCTCGCGATGTCTTGGACGACCTCCCACCCGACGCGCGCGCCGAGCGAGTAGCCGACATAGAGCGCCTCGTCGACCAGGTACGTGTCGAGGACCGCCTCGACGTCGCCCGCGAGCTGGCGCAGGTCGTAGTCGTGCGGATCGTGGGGCTTGTCGCTCGCGCCGTGGCCGCGCTGGTCGAGCCCGATGACCCGGTAGCCGGCGCGCAGCAGGTCGCGCACCCACCCCGTCGCGACCCAGTTGTCCTTGGTGCTCGAGGCGAAGCCATGCACCACCACGACCACCGGCAGTGTCTCGTCGCCCCACGAGTAGGTCGCGATGCGGTGGCCGTCGCCGACCATGATGTACTGCGGGTCGGGCATCTCGGTGAGTTGCGGCAGCCCCGCGATCGATGCGCCGCCCGCGCCCGTCGCGTCAGTCGACGACACGGATCTCTTTCCAGAAGGCGACGTAGTCGGAGAAGTCCTTGCCCACCCGCTCGATGCCCGTCTCGTACGGGTGCGGATAGCTCCAGGCGCGGTCGGTGAGCTGCTGGTCGCCCACCGTGACGGTGAAGTACTGACATTCACCCTTCCACGGGCACGTGTAGGGCGTCGGGCTCTTCTGCAGGTACTGCGCGTCGACGCTCGACGGTGGGAAGTACCAGTTGCCCTCGATAGAGATGAGGTCCTCACGGGGAGCCTCGGCGATCACGGTGTCATCGAGCACGGCCTTCATGGCGCGCCTCCTTCTGCCTCGGATGTCGCCCAGGCTACTCCGCGCGGCGGCGGTCGCGGGCCGTGCTGCGCCTGCGAGCCTGCGCCTGCACGGCCTGATCGTCGCGCTGTCGGCGCCACGCGCCACGGTGCTGTGCGGGGGCGGGAGCGACGACACGGACGGGGGCGGTGACGACGGCATCCACCGTCATCGACCCGTCGGTCGGGCCGATCACCGGGATCGCCGTCGTCGGTGTCACCACGAGCGGGTCGACGGGGGCGACCGCGAGGCGGCGGTGCGCCCGCAAGTACGCGGGGACCAGGATGACGCACGCGCCGATCCACGCCAGCGGATTGCTCAGCGCCACCCCCACGAAGCCGAACGCCTGACCGAGCACGATCGCCGCGCCCACCCGCATGACGAGCTCGACCACTCCCGTCACCGTGGGGATGACGATGCTGCCGAGGCCCTGGAGCGATCCGCGCAGGATGAACAGGACCCCCAGTGCGGAGTACGAGACGCCGTTGACGATCAGCATGAGGGCCGCCAGGTGCACGACCTCGGTCGCGCCGTCGCCCACGAACAGCCGCACGAGCGGCGCGCCGAACAGCACGAGCAGTGTGCCGAGCGCGACGGCGGCGATGAGCGCCATGCCGACGCCCTGCACGACGCCGCGACGCACGCGGTCGGGGCGGCGCGCGCCGATGTTCTGCGCGGCGTACATGGATGCCGCGAGGCCGAGCGACTGCAGCAGAGCGACCGCCAGGCCGTCGACGCGTGACGCGGCGGTGTAGGCGGCGACGGCATCCGCACCCAGTTCGTTCAGGGCGACCTGGACGACGATCGCGCCGATCGCGATGATCGACGCTTGGAAGCCCATCGGCAGTCCGAGGCGCACGTGTTCGGCGAGGTCGGCGCGGGTGACCCTCCAGTCGAGGCGCCGCACGTGCAGCACGGGCACCCGGCGGCGGACGTACTCGAGGCACAGGATGACCGACACCGCCTGCGAGACGACGGTCGCGAATGCCGCACCCGCGACGCCCCATTCGAAGACGCCGACCATGAGAAGGACGAGCGCGACGTTGAGCCCGCACGCGATCGTGAGGAAGACGAGGGGCGTGCGCGAATCGCCGATGGCCCGGATGATGGCGGCGAGGTAGTTGAACGCCATCATGGCGCCCGCGCCGAGGAAGCTGATCTGCGCGAACACCGTGGCGTCGGCCACGAGCTCAGGCGGCGTCTGCAGCAGTTCGAGCAGCGGGCCGGCGAGCGGCGGTGCGACGACCGTCAGCAGCAGGCTGGTCGCGAGGGTGAGGATCGTGCCCGAGGCCACGGACCGACGCACAGCGGCGTGGTCGCCCGCGCCGAAGGCCTGCGCCGTCGGGATCGCGAACCCGGTCGTGAGGCCCCACGCGAACCCGAGCAGCAGGAACAGCAGGCTGCCGGTCGCGCCCACCGCGGCGAGCGCGTCGACGCCGAGGTGACGCCCCACGACGACCGCGTCGGCGAACTGGTAGAGCTGCTGGACGACGTTGCCGATGAGCAACGGCACCGAGAACGCCAGGATGACGCGCCACGGGCTGCCGGTGGTGAGGGTACGGGACATGCTCTGCTTCGTGAGGAGTGGGTGGTGGTGGTGATCCCGGACACAGGTGCCGGAGACGACAAAAGGACGCCCCGAGCGGAGCGTCGCCACTCCACCGTATCGAATCGATTCGACGTTGCGCAACCCGAAGGCATCCGCGCCCGGTACTGTTGCACGCATGTCCGTGGGTCTGCTTGCCGTCGTCGACGACATCCTCAGTGCTGCGCTCAAGGCCTCGGCCAAGTCGGCCGGCGTCGTCATCGACGACGCCGCCGTGACGCCGCAGTACGTGCAGGGGCTGACGCCCGCGCGGGAGCTGCCGGTCGTGGGGCGCATCGCGCTCGGGTCGCTCGCGAACAAGTTCCTCGTGATCATCCCGATCGCGCTCCTGTTGACGGCGTTCGCGCCGTGGGTGCTGCCGTGGCTGCTGATCGTCGGCGGTTCGTACCTGTGCTTCGAGGGCGCCGAGAAGGTGCTCGAGTGGTTCGGCTTCCACCACGGCGGCCACGACGGCGAAGAGGCGCGCGACGAGAAGCGCCTCGTCGGTGGCGCCGTGCGCACCGACCTCATCCTGTCGGCCGAGATCATGCTGATCGGGCTTGCCGCGATCGACCCCGAGCTCGGGTTCTGGATGCGCCTCGCCGTCCTCGCGATCATCGCGCTCTCGATGACGGCCCTCGTCTACGGCGCCGTCGCACTGCTCGTCAAGCTCGACGACATCGGCCTGAAGATGGCGAAGAGCTCGTCCGAGAGCGTGCGCCATACCGGGACGCGCATCGTGCGGTCGATGCCCGCCGTGTTCCGCGTGATCTCGATCGTCGGCACCGTCGCCATGCTGTGGGTCGGCGGGCACCTCGTGATCGCCAACCTCGGCGAGGTCGGCTGGCACGCACCGATCGATCTGCTGCACGCCGTCGAGCACGTGCTCGAGCCGGCCGGACCGATCGTCGTGTGGTTCGGCGACACTCTGGTGTCGGCGATCGCGGGCCTCGCTCTCGGCCTCGTGATCGTCGGGATCGTGCTCGTGATCGGCAAGGCCTTCGGCAAGAACCTCAGCTTCGCCGAGGGGCACGCCAAGCCCGCAGCCGAGGCCTGACGCCCGCGCCCGGAGTCCGGCGTCGTGGGGGCGCCGATCAGGGCGTGATCAGGCGCCGATCGTGACCATGACTCCGTCGAGAGTGGACGCGACACGGATGCCGGAGGCGTCGGCGACCGTCCACGTGGGCGATGCGGCCGCGGCCGCGGGGCCCACGCCGATGACACGCATCCCGGCCGCGAGGCCGGCCTCGATGCCGTTGGCCGAGTCTTCGACGACGATGCAGCCACCCGGCTCGACACCGAGAGCCGCCGCGGCGGCGAGGAAACCCTCGGGGTCGGGCTTGCTGCGCGAGACGTCTTCGGCCGTGACCGCGACGACCGGCATCCGCAGCCCCGCGGCCTCCATCCGCACGCGAGCCAGGGGCTGGGTCGCCGACGTCACCAGTGCGTGCGGCAGGTCGCGCAGCTGCTCGAGCAGAGCGGCGGCACCGGTGATAGCGACGACGCCGTCGGTCTGCGCCGTCTCGGCCGCGAGCAGTCCGCGGTTCTCGGCGAGGTTGACCTCGTGCGGTCGATCGGGCAGCAGCACCGCCATCGAGTCCTGACCCTGTCGGCCGTGGATGACCGACAGCGTGCGCTCCGGGTCGATGCCGTGGTCGTGCGACCACTGCGTCCACACCCGCTCGACGACGGCGTGCGAGTCGACGAGCGTGCCGTCCATGTCGAGCAGCAGTGCGGCCGCCGGAACAGTCGCTCTCGTGAGGGAAGACGGCACACGGAGCGCCTCCCAGCCGCCGCCCAGCGGCGGGATGTGCCACCCCGCGTTCAGCGTGCCCTGCGGGTGTCGGTGCACGATCACCCGGTGCGGGGACGTCGTGTCGACGACGTGGATGAGCACCCCGCCGTCGGCGAGGCCCTCGCCGCGCGTCGCGAGCGCCAGTGCGGTGGGTTCGCCGTCACAGTTGCAGGCTGATTCGGCTGTTTCGGCCTCGTTCGACACCGGTACGGACGTTTCAGCCTGCAACTGAGACACGATCGTCTGCCACTGCCGCCCGACGGGCAGCTCGCCAACCCCGGGAAGCGTGAGGATCCAGCCATCCGCCGTGTCGCGCACCGCGAGACCGTCGGCATTGAAGGGCGCTTCGGCCATGATCGCGAGTCGATCGCGGGCGTCCCACGTGTCGCGGGCGACGGTCGGTGCCGCGTCGGCCGCGGCGGCCGGAGCGTCGCCGGCTCCCGCGACGCGCGCGACGTCGACCGAGTCGACGAAGGCCCAGAACGCGCGGAGCACTGCTTGCGTCTCGAGCGTCGCGCCCTGATACGCCATGACGAGGCCCTGATCGGGCAGCACGAGAGCGAACTGGCCGGCCGCGCCGTCGAGCCGGAACCCGTGCCTGCTGCGCCACAGCTGATAGCCGTAGCCGAGCGCCCAGTCATTCGTCTCGCCGGGCAGCGCGGGCGGTCCATTGAAGTCGGCGGTCGCCGACCACGGCCGGGTCATCTCGTCGACGTACCACGCGGGCACGACCTGCCGCCCCGCGAACCGCCCGCCCGCGGCGAGCGTGAGGCCGGTGCGTGCAAGGTCGTCGACCGTGAGGTGGAAGCCCGACGCGCCGTGCTCGATGCCGCCGAACGTGCTCATCCAGCGGTCGCCGATCCCGAGCGGGTCGAGCAGCCGCGGGCGCAGGTACGTGGTCAGCGGCTCATCGGTGACAGCCGTGACGATCGCCGACAGCGCGTGCGTCGCGGGCGAGTTGTACGCGAATTGCGTGCCGGGCACGCGGTCGGGCGCGATACGGAGCAGACCCCGCGGGTCTTCATCGATCGCGTCGATCTGTGCGGCGGAGTGCCCCGTGTTCATCGTCAGCAGGTGACGGACGGTCAGCCCGTGGGGGTTCGGCTCGCCGAGGAGGTCGCCGACCGAGTCATCGAGCGAGATCCGGCCCTCGTCGGCGAGGAACCCGATCGCGAGCGCCGTGTACGTCTTCGATGCCGAGTACACGAGCACCGGGCGTTCGAGGGTGTAGGGAGCCCAGGCCGTCTCGAACACGACCGCGCCCTCACTCACGATCGACAGCGCGTGCGGGTCGAGCCCTTCGTCGTGCAAGCGGTCGACGAGTGCCGTCACCGCAGCGACGGGGATGCCGAGCCCTTCCGGATCGCGGCGTTCGAGCGGGCGCGAAGGCGATGCGGGCATGCATCCAGCCTATGGGCCGGCCGGCCGCCCAAGGCCGCCGAGCGCTCTGGGCCGGCCGGCGCCTCGCATGCTCAGGCGGCCAGCCCGATCGCGAGCGCGATGATCCCGAGCGCCGGCAGCAGCCCCTGCACGAGGGCCGCACGGCGCAGGTCGGGGCTGGAGAGCAGCAGAACGAGCGCGGCAGCCGCCATGGAGCCCGCGCCCACGAACACGAGCGTCGCCCCGACGACCGTGGAGCCGAGCGCGAACACCACGATGCCGAGCACCACCGACACCGCGAGGAACAGGTTGTAGAAGCCCTGGTTGAACGCGAGGCTCTTCGTCACGCGCGCCTCTTCCTCGGTCGTGCCGAAGGTGCGCCGGGTGCGCGGGCTGGTCCACGTGATCGACTCCATTGTGAAGATGTAGATGTGGATGATCGCCGCGAGCCCGGCGAGCACGAGACCGATGATGGCCACGTCGTCCCCCTTTCCATGTTCTGTAACGCTTGTTCCAATATATACTGCTGGCGTGGCACGGACGCAGTCTTTCTCGCGCGACGGGGTCGTCCGCGCGGCGCGGGACCTATTCTGGCGATCGGGATACGAGAACGCGTCGGTCCCCGAGCTCGAAGCGGTCACCGGTCTGGGCCGGTCGAGCATCTACAACACTTTCGGCTCGAAGCGCGGGCTGTTCGACGCCGCCGTGCAGAGCTACCTCGACGAGGTCGTGCGCCCCCTGCTGCGCCCACTGCACGCCCGCCCCGCCCCGCCCGAGGCGATCACCGACTACCTCGCGACGCTGCGCCGCACGTTCGAAGACGACCGCTCGCCCGTGGCAAATAACGGATGCCTGCTTGTCAGCACCGCGGGTTCGCCGATCGCCCGCGACACGCAGATCGCCGGCGTGATCACCGACTACCGCGCAGAGTTGCGGGATGCCATCGCCCGTGGCATCCGCGCTGCCCAGCCGAGCGCGGCCGAGGCAGACCGCGACCGCCTCGCCGATTCGGTCGCCGGGCTCGTCGTCGCCGCGTTCGCGCTCGCCCGCGTCGATGCTGCGCAGGCGGCCCGCACGGTCGCCACCGCGCAAGATCTCGTCGCGCACGAGGCTGAGGTCGCGCGCGAGACCGCCGCCGCGCACGAGACCGCCGCCGCGCACGAAGCCGCCGCGCACGAGATCGACGGCGCACGTGAGACCGAGACCGGCGCCGGATCCGGGCGCGACCTTGCCCGGTCACTCACCGGCACGCGCGAGATCCGCGTTTCGGCGGCCGTGATCACCGACGCCGCGGGGCGTCTGCTGCTCGTGCGCAAGGAGGGCACGACGGCGTTCATGCAGCCGGGCGGCAAGCCCGAGCCGGGTGAGACCGCCGCGCAGACCCTCGCGCGCGAACTCGCCGAAGAGGTCGGTCTCGACGTCGCGGTGCACGACCTGCAGCCGCTCGGCGAGTTCACCGCCTCGGCGGCGAACGAACCGGGCTTCCTCGTCGTGGCCGACGTGTTCCGCGTCGACATCGGCGATCAGACCCCGGTGCCCGACGCCGAGATCGCCGAGCTGCGCTGGATCACGCGCGCACAGGCATCCGGGCTCGATGTCGCCCCGCTCGCACGCGAGTACTTCCTGCCGACTCAGCCGTCGTAGCGCTCGCCGACCGGCACGGCGGTGGAGAGCACATTCCCCGGCGGCGCGAGCGGGCACGCCCACGCGGGGTCGTAGGCGCACGAGGGGTTGTACGCGAAGTTGAGGTCGATCGTGAGTGTGCCCGCGTCGGCATCGCCGCCGAGGTCGGCGCCCTTGACCGTGTCGAGCAGGTAGCGCCCACCGCCGTAAGTCCCGCCGGGCCGGCCGGCGAGCGCGTCGCGCATGGGGACGAAGATCCCGCCGCCGTACGACGCGAGCCGCCACACGTCGAGAGAGCCGACGCCCGGCAGTTCGACCGCGCCGATCCGCTCGAACGGGACGATGCCGTCGGTGCCGGTCGCGACCTCGATCCGGCGCGGCTCGGCCGGCGCGAGCGCAAGCTCGAACCGCCACTGCGGGTCGTACGGCGCCACCGACAGCCCGGTGAATGCGGCGCGCGCCTCAGGCAGCAGCGGAGAGGCCGGGTGACGCGCCATCAGCGCGTCGCGTTCGCGGCGCCACAGGTCGTGGCCCGCGGGCGGGGCGGCCGCGGCGCGCACCGCGGCATACAGCGCGAAGACCCGCCGGCGCCAGTCGGCGATCTCGAGGGCGGTGCGCGCGGGCGACTCGTGCATCACGCCAGGCTACGTCGAGGTGGGGTCGCCTGCATCCGCGTCATCCGTCCCGAAAGGCGGCATCGGATGCCGTGTCGCAGCGCATCGGGACGGATGAGACCGTCCGCGGCTCACCACGAGCTCTTGTGATAGTCCTTGAGGAAGATGCCGTACAGGTCTTCGCCCGCCTCGCCACGCACGATCGGGTCGTACACGCGCGCGGCGCCGTCGACGAGGTCCAGGGGTGCGTGGAAGCCCTCTTCGGCAAGGCGCACCTTCGTGAAGTGCGGTCGCTCGTCGGTGATCCACCCTGTGTCGACGGCGGTCATCAGGATGCCGTCGGTCTCGAACATCTCGCGTGCGCTCGTGCGCGTCAGCATGTTGAGCGCCGCCTTGGCCATATTGGTGTGCGGATGCCCCGGGCCCTTGTACCCGCGTCCGAACACGCCTTCCATCGCCGACACGTTGACGATGTAGGTCCGTCGCGCGGGAGAGGCGGCCATCGCGGGGCGCAGGCGCGAGACGAGCAGGAACGGAGCCGTCATGTTCGCGAGCTGCACCTCGAGCATCTCGAGGGGCTCGACCTGCTCGACCGACTGCGTCCAGCTGTTGATGTGGTGCTCGTCGGGCACGAGTCCGCCGGCGTCGATCGCGGTGCCGGCAGCGAGACGCTCGAGCGACGACGACCCGGCTGCCATCGCCTCGGCGGTCAGCTCGTCGGCCGTTCGCGCGGCAGCGGCGAGGATCGGATGACTCGAGACCGATTGCGCGAGGGCGAGCGGGTGCGCGTCATTGGTGTGACCGAAGGTCAACAGCTCGGGGAGCGGACCGGTCGGCAGCGGAGCGAGCTCGGCATCCACCAGCGGCTTGTACGCGCCCGCCGACCGGCGCACGGTCTGCGCGGCGTTGTTGATGAGGATGTCGAGGGGTCCGTCGGCGGCAACGGCATCGGCGAGGCCGATGACCTGCGCCGGGTCGCGCAGGTCGATGCCGACGACCTTCAGCCTGTGGATCCACTCGGCCGAGTCGGGCAGCGCCGAGAACCGGCGCACGGCGTCGCGCGGGAACCGGGTCGTGATCGTCGTGTGGGCGCCGTCGCGCAGCAGCCGCAGCGCGATGTACATGCCGATCTTCGCGCGGCCGCCGGTGAGCAGCGCGCGCTTGCCGGTCAGGTCAGCGCGGGCGTCGCGCTTGGCGTGGCTCATCGCCGCGCAGTCGGGGCACAGCTGGTGGTAGAACGCATCGACCAGGGTGTACTGCTGCTTGCAGATGTAGCAGGCGCGGGGCTTGATGAGCTCGCCGGCGTGCGGGGTCGCGGTGCGCGAGGCGAGGGGGATGCCCCGGGTCTCGTCGTCGATCCGGTCAGGCGCTCCCGTCGCGGTGGCCGCGACGACCGCGCGGTCGGCATCGGCGATGCGCTGGCGCTTGTCGCGGCGCGACTGGCGCTTGACGTCCTTGTACATCTTCCCGGTGGCGCGACGCAGCGCGATGTAGGTCGGGTCGTCTGCGTCGAGCGCGGCGGTGGCCTCGATGACCCGCAGCGCGATCGCGAGCTCGTCCGGGTCGATCGTCGCCGGCGCGGGGGCGGGTTCGGGCGTCGTTTCGGGCACAGGAGAGTGTACCGAGCGGGTCTGGGAGGCGTC
>Ga0160441_100394_pt1 | contig 36475 bp, 35 predicted proteins | sample HID1971K_E1MG_FD_108260 | JGI IMG/M metagenome (GOLD analysis project Ga0160441, IMG submission 108260) | Enriched millipede-associated microbial communities from UW Madison campus, WI, USA - HID1971K_E1 MG | ecosystem: Host-associated > Arthropoda: Insects > Digestive system > Unclassified ... | reverse complement strand
GATCATCGGCGTGCTCATGCCGTTCGGCCTGGGCCTCGGCATCCTGTTCCTGTCGCTCTACAACGGCCGCAGCGCCAACCGGTTCAGCCTGCTCACCGGCCAGATCGTGTCGGTGCAGAATGCGCAGCTGGGGTGGCTCATCGCGATCTCTGCCGTCGTGCTGATCGCGCTGCTGATGATCTGGCGGCCGCTGAGCTTCGACTCGCTCGACCCGCAGTCGGCGGCCGCACGCGGCGTCCCGACGACCGCCATCTCGCTCGGCTTCATGCTGCTGCTCGGCCTCGTGGTCGCCGTCGCGGTGCACATCATCGGCGCGCTGCTCGTCATGGCGCTCGTGGTGACGCCCGCCGCCGCCGCGGCGCGCGTGACCAGCGGCAAGCTCGCGCTGCCGCTTCTGTCGGCCGTGTTCGGCGTGGCGTCTGCCGTGGGCGGCATCCTGCTCGCCGTCATGGGCACGCTGCCGGTCAGCCCGTACATCACGACCCTGTCGTTCGCGATCTACCTCGTCTGCCGGATCGTCGGGGGTCGCCGGGGGCGCGTCACGCGGTGACCCGCTCTCAGGTGCCTCCGAAACCCCGCCGGTAGACTCGCCGACATGGCCCAGCGCAACACCTGGCAGCGCGATCGCGTGCGCACGGCGCTCGGCGACGCCGCCGGATTCGTCAGTGCGCAAGACCTGCACGCGGCCCTGCGCACCGAGAACACGGGCATCGGTCTGGCCACCGTCTACCGGGCGCTCGCGACTCTCGCGGCGAGCGGCGAGGCCGACCAGCTGCAGAGCCCCGACGGCGAGGCCATCTACCGGGCGTGCTCGAGCACCGGGCATCACCACCACCTGATCTGCCGGTCGTGCGGGCGCGCCGTCGAGATCCAGGCGCACGAGGTCGAGGCCTGGGCGCAGCGCACGGCCGCCGCGCACGGATTCACCCATGCCGAGCACGTGGTCGACATCTTCGGACTGTGCGCGCAGTGCTCGGCGGCAGACGCCGATCGCGCACCCGGTGCCGGTGACTGATCAGCTCGCCGCCACCTCGCCGCGGACGCAGCGCCTCGAACGCGACCCCCGCGGGCGAGCCGTTCTGCTCATCGCGCTCGGCGTCGTGGTCGTGGGCGCACTCATCGCCCTGGCGCTGATCGCGCCCGGGCCGACCTTGCCGACCCGCGTGCAGGACGGGCTGACGCTGTCGATCAGCGTCCTGATCGAGTCGATGCCCTTCGTCATCCTCGGCGTTCTGCTCTCGATCGTCGTGCAGGTGTGGGTGCCGCCGGGTGTGATCGAGCGATGGATGCCGCGCCGCGCGTGGCTGCGGCGGATGGCGCTGTCGCTGCTCGGCATGTTCGTGCCGGTCTGCGAGTGCGGCAACGTGCCCTTCGCCCGCGGACTCATGATGCGCGGGTTCACGGTTCCGGAGACGCTCACCTTCCTCATCGCCGCGCCGATCGTGAACCCCATCGTCATCATCACGACGCACCAGGCGTTCGGCTTCGACGACGGCATCCTGATCGCACGTCTGCTCGGCGGCTTCGCCGTCGCCAACCTGATCGGGTGGCTGTACAGCCGGCATCCCGACCCCGATGCGCTCATCACCGAGCGGTTCGCGGCGTCGTGCGCGTACGCGCAGGGTCCTGCACTTCGAGACGCCCAGGGGCCGTCGGGCGCCCAGCGCGGGCGCCGCAGCCTCGCGCAGTTCGTCGTCGAACTGCGCGCCGTCATGCCCGCCCTGGTGATCGGCTCGGCGCTCGCCGGCGCGGTGCAGGTGCTCGTGCCGCGCGACGCGCTGCTCGCCATCGGCTCGAACCCTGCGCTGTCGATCATCGCGATGATCGCCCTCGCGATGATCGTGTCGATCTGCTCGAACGTCGACTCGTTCTTCGCACTGTCGTTCGCCTCGACGTTCACGCCCGGCTCGATCGTCGCCTTCCTGCTGGTCGGACCCCTCGTCGACGTCAAGATGCTCGCCCTGCTGCGCACGACGTTCCGCTCGAAGGTGCTCGCGGGTCTCGTCGTGATCGTCGTGCTGTTCGCGATCGCCGTCGGATCGGTGGTGAACCTCCTTGCCTGACACCCGCGCGCCCGCTCTGCGGGCCATCGCCGGTCCGCGGCTGCTCGGCGTCGGACTCGCCGCCGCTCTCTCGGCCGTCACGATCGCGCTGTGGCTGACCGGAGATCTCGGGCTCTACATCAACCCGGCATCCACCGGGTTCGCCGTCACGATGGCAATCATCGCGCTCGTCGGCTGCACCGCGAGCTTCGCGCTGCCGCTCGGCGCCGAGGCCGATCACGGGCACGATCACGGCCATGATCACGGCGACGAGGCCGATCGCGGGCATCATCATCACGACGACCCGGCGACCGGCTCGGCGGCCGCGCGCCACCACCACGACCGCAGGTTCTGGCCCGTCGCGGCGAGCGTCACGGGGGGCGTTCTCGCGACCGGCGTCGTCGCGGCGATCGTGCTCACCCCACCTGCGACCCTGTCGGCCGAGCTCGCGATGCAGCGCGACACCGGCACGCCGCCGCTGTTCCAGGGCGCCGACACGGTCGCCCTCGCCGCGACCGGCGACACCGCGTCGTTCGGCGTCGGCGAGTGGGCGAGCGTGTTCGCCACCGCGACGAACCCGGAGGCCTTCGACGGCGACGAGGTCACCCTGACGGGGTTCGTCACGCCCGCTGACGGCGGATTCGCACTCACCCGCCTGGTCATCACGCACTGCGTCATCGACGCCCAGCCGGCGAGCGTCGCGATCGCGACGGCGGATGCCGGCGACCTCGGCACCGGTCAATGGGTCACGGTGACCGGGACCATCCGCGATGACGACGGCGCCCTCGCCGTCCACCCCACGGCGATCGACACCGTCGATCAGCCGAAGGATCCGTATGAGTACTGACGCGTCGACGCGCCGGGGGCGCACCCGGCGGCGACGCTCGCGCGCGTTCCTCACGGCCTTCGCGGCGGTCGTCGGGCTGCTCGCCGTGGTCGGGCTGGTCGGCGCGGCGGTCACGACGGCGCAGGGCCCGCGGGTCACGAGGGTGAGCGTCGATCCCGAGGCCGCCACGACGGCATCCGGATCGCGCATCATCTTCACAACGACCCAGTCCCTCGCCGAGGTGACGGCCGATCAGGTCACCGTGACGCCGGCCGCCGACTTCACCGTCGACACGTCGGGGCGCAGCGTCGGCGTGCGTTTCGCCCTGCCGCTGTGGGACGACACCGAGTACACCGTGACGATCGCCGGCCTGACGGGCGTCGGCGGCGGTGCGGCGACCACCGTCGAGCACAGCTTCGTCACGCCGAAGCTGCAGACGTTCCTCCTGCAGCGCGGAGAGGCGGGCGACACGGTCTTCCGCACCGACCTCGAGGGCGACGCCGCCGCGCCGGTCTTCACCGACCCGCAGATCGAGGACTTCCGCGCGACCGCGGGTCACCTCGTCGTGTCGACCATCGACGACGACGGTCTCTCGCATCTCATCGTCACCGACCTCGACGGCGGCAACCGACGCGAGCTCCCCCTCCCCGGCGACGGTGCGGTCTCGAACCTGCAGAGCGCCGACCGCGGCAACCTGATCGGCTACACCTTCACCGATGCGACCGTCGGGGCATCCGGCGCCCGCGAGAGCATGCTCTTCACCGCGTCGCTCGGTGCGGCGGATGCCGGCGCCGCACCGACCGCCGTCACGCGGACCGGTGGTGAGTCGCGCGTCGACGACTGGCGCTTCGTCCCCGGCACCGACAGCTTCCTGATGCTCACCTTCGACGGAGCGCTGACCCTCGTCTCGCCGTCGGGCGGCGCCCCGGTCGCGCTCGGCAACGCCGTCGCGATCGACGGCATCGCCCGCGGGTCGACGACCGTCGTGATCGAGCGGGTCGACGGGCCCGCCGCGATCGACCTGTCGACCGCGCAGGAGACATCGCTGCCGGCGACCGACCCTGCGCTCGGTCAGGTCAACGGCACCACGCCGCTCGCCGACGGCACGACGCTGCGCGTCCTCGCGGTGCTCGACGGCTTCACGGTGCGCTCGACGACCGTCAACGTGGTCGACGAGACCGGCGCCGCGCGCCCCGTCTTCGACGTCGACCCCGCCGACACCCTGCTCGAGACCTGCGTGTCGCCGAGCGGGCGCTACGCCGCGTTCCTCGTCGCGCCCGCCGCGGTCGACAATCCCTATGACGCGCACATGCTGCCGCTGCCCACGACGCTGCAGACCCATGTCGTCGCACTCGACACCGGCACCGAGGTCGTCGCCCTGGACGGCTTCGACATCTCGTGGTGCCAGACCCCGCCGCGGGTGTGAGCATGCACACCGGTCGTACGGACGAGGGCAAGGATGCCGGCTCGCGCGGCACTCCGGGCCACACCAGCCCCAGCGGCCGTGCGACCGAACCGGCGACGGAGTCATCGCCCGTGACGGCGGGGGCGCCGCCCCTCGTCCCTGCGACGCGCGAGGCGCTGCTCGGGCTGCCCGTCGAGGTCGCGCCGCGGTTGCTGGGTGGCGTGCTCGAGGTCACGACGGCCGGTGCGACCGTGGCGGTGCGGCTCACCGAGGTCGAGGCGTACCACGGCGCCGGCACCGGCGCGCTGCCCGACCCCGGGTCGCACGCCCGCATGGGGCGCACCGCGCGCAACGCCACCATGTGGGGCGAGCCGGGCCACCTGTACGTGTACCTGAGCCACGGCATCCACTCGTGCGTCAACGTGGTGTGCGGCCCCGCGGGCGTCGCGGGCGGAATCCTGCTGCGCGGCGGCGAGGTGGTCGAGGGCGCCGAGGCCGCGGCGCTGCGCCGCCCCGCCGCCAAGACCCGTCGCGACCTCGCCCGCGGCCCGGGCCGCCTCGGCGACGCCCTCGGGCTGCGGCACCCGGTGCATGACGGCATCGACGTCGTGACCGGCGCCGCGCGGGCTGGGGCGACGGCGCGACTGTGGCTGCCGGCATCCGTCCGGGACGACATCGTCACCGGTCCGCGCGTCGGTGTCGCGGGGGTCGCGGGGACGGATGCCTTCCCGTGGCGCTTCTGGATCGACGGCGACCCCACGGTCTCGCCGTTCCGCTGGGGCCGGGGTGCCGGGGCGGCGGCTCCCGCGACCCCGACGCCCTGACCGTCAGCGCAGCGACGTCACCGACGAATATGCGGTCCGCAGGGCGGCGAGCTGACGCTCGTACCGTGCGGCGATGACGATCAGCAGGATGCCCCCGAGCCCGACCCACAGCCACCACGGCACCGCGCTGTAGCTGGTCGAGATCCACGGCCAGAGCTGGGCGACCGCATGGGCCAGCAGCACGACGGCGCCGATGACAAGGGGCGCCTGCAGCCGACGGGTCGCCCCCAGCACCACCAGGCACACCGCGACGACGCCGAGCGCGACGATGCGCCACAGCTCGTTCGGGCCGAGATCCTGCGCGAGCGACGGGACGGTCAGCAAGGCCAGGCCGGGGCCGAGCGCCGGCCAGGTGCGCACGGCAGCATCGCGCCGCAGGCGGCGCGGGCCGAGCAGCAGCAGGGCGATCGCGGGGGGCAGGGTGACGGCCTCGATCGGGTCGGCGGCACCGACGGAGATCGCCGTGACGGCGACGAGGACGATGCCGGCGCTCGCCGCCCAGACGAGGGCGGCGCCGATCCGCTCGCGCCGCAGCGCGCCGTAGAAGGCCGCAGCGCTGAGCAGCGCCGACGTCGACGCCGCGCGCAGGGTGCCGTCGGTGCTCGTGGCGATGAGCAGGCACTCGGCGACCGCCGCGACGGCCGCGACCGACGCGAAGGCGACGCCGACGACCACGCTCACGACGCCGGAGGTCGCCGCGCCGCTGTGCGGCTCGCCGTGCTCGGCGTTGCGCCGGTCACTGTGCAGGGCGACCAGCCCCACCGCGATCACGAGGGCGCACCCCCCGAGGATCCAGACGTCGGGCTGCAACCCGCTCGTATCGTCGGCCACGAGTCGCCACACCCGTAGTCCGACCGCCGTCAGCGCGACGGCGGTCGCCCCGATCGAGAGCGTGCCCGCGTAGCGGCGCCACCCGGGTCGTGCGAGAACGCCTGCGCTCACGAGTGCCGCGGCCCCGCCCGCGAGCGCGGCGACGAGCGACCATCCGGTGTCGCCCGCGCCACGCAGGCCGACTGTGAGCGCGATGATCGTCGAGCCAGCCGCGGCCGCAGCGACCGACAGTGCGGGCGGTTCGAGGCGGCGCCACACCGTCACGGCGCCGACGGCGGCGATGCCCGCGCCTGCGACGAGCGGCACGGCGAGGCCCGCCGGATCGGGCAGGGTGAACAGTGCCCGCAGCGCGGCGATGCCGACCGCGGTGATGAGCACCGCGACGGATGCCGAGGCGAGCGCCGCGGTCGGCCGGGCGGCGATCGACGCGACGCCCGTGGCCGCGAGCAGACACGCTGCCACGAGCAGCCACGATCGCCCGGCGGTCGGGGTGGCCACGAGGCTCGGCAGCGCCGCGACGATCAGCCCGACCAGCCACGTGGTGGACTCGGCGGCCGGCCACGCAGCGCCGGCACGGGCGCGGCGCCGCATGGCGAGCGCGGCGCCGGCGAGCAGTGCGAGCGCCAACGGCAGACTCACGAGTTCGACAGCGCGCACCTGGGGAAGCAGGGTGGCGGCGATCAGCGACGCGCCGGCCAAGGCGCTCACCCGCGTCGCCGACGACAGCGGCGGGGTCGCGACTGCCGCTGCGACGACCGAGAGGCCGAGCAGCACCGCGAGCGCGATCGCACCGGTGATCGTCGTCTCGCGCCACCACTCCAGATAGGCGACCGCGAGCGACCCGAGCAGGATCGTCGCGGCGGGTGCGGCCGTCACGAACCGTCGCTGGGCGCGGCTGGCATCCGTCGTTCGCGAGTACCCGACCGCGGCCGCGAACGCCGCCACCGCCGGCATCGCCGCCCATGCCGCGTGCGGCAGCTCGGTCCACTGCGACATCATCAGGGCGCCCGCCGAGGTGACGACGACGGCGCTCGCCGCGCCCGCCACCGATACCGCGGAAAGGCGGCGCACCGGAGTCCACCCGAAGGCGATCGTGAGCCCCGCAGCGACGAGCGTCGCGATGATCGTGCGCGCGGGTGCGTACTCGGCGAGCCACGTCGCAGAGGCGCCCACGCCGAACAGCACCGCGAGCGCCGTCGCGGTCGCGGCCTCGGCATGGCGACGCAGCCAGGTCATCGCCGCCGCGAGTGCGACGAGGCCGACGGCCGGCGCGACCGTATAGGCCTCGAGCGACGGCGTCGCACCGTGCCGGGTCACCTCCGCGAGCCCCGCCCAGAGGGCCGCGACGACGAAACCGAAGGCGGGCCAGACGAGCACCCGACGCGGCGCCGCGTGCAGGAGGGCGCCCGCACTGCGCACGGTCGGGACCGTGGCGATCGCCGCCGACCGCGGTGCTGCCCAGCCACGCGTGATGCTCACCGAGGCGACAGCCGCACTGATCAGCAACAGCACGAGCCACGCGAGATCGATGCGCGCCTGCCAGGCCACGAGGGCCGTCGCGAGAAGCGTCCCGGTGTCGGCGGCGAGGCGCACCGCGCGGGAGGAGGACGCGGATGCCGAGGCGTGTGCCACGGCATCCCCGCGAGCCCTCTCGTCGCCCCCCACCGCGGCGGTGGCGCCGCGCAGGGCGGCGATCGCGCTGCCAAGACACAGCAGCGCGAAGGCGGCGGTCGCCAGCGGCGGAGCAGCGTCGGGGGCGTCGACGATGTCACAGACGGCGATGATGACAGCGCCGGCTGTGGGCGCCAGCAGCAGCGCCGCGACGGCGGGCACGGCGCCCCGGAATCCACCGCGCACGCGGGTCCACGCGATGGTCGCGAGAGCGGCCAGCAGTGCCGCCCCGCGGAAGAGACCGGCCCACGGCTCACCGATCGCATCGGCGACCGGTCCGTCGCCGATGATGTCCGCCGCAGCCGGCAGTGCAGTCAGGGCAGTGGGCACGAGCGAGAGAGCGGCGACGGCGAGCCCGGCGACGGCCAGCACGCGGCGCAGCAGGCCCTCCAGTGCGGCGACGGGAGCGACGATCGCCGCCGCCAGCGTGATCAGGGAGATCCACTGCAGCAGCGCGAACGCGGCGAGGCCGGCGCCCGCCCGGGTATCGAGGACGGCGCCGATCGCGTGCGGCGCGACGACCGCGCTGACCGCGGCGACGGCGACGGCCACGACGACAAGCGACGCGCGCGTGGTCGCCGAGGTGCGGACGATCGTCGCGAGGACGAGCGCAGTGGCGAGGGCGATCGAGACGGCTCCCAGCCACAGCCACGGCGCCGCGAGCCCGGCGGCGTAGCCGACCGACGCGCCGAGGGCCGCCGGCGCCGCCCAACCCCACGCCTCGCGCGGGAGTCCGCGACCCTGAACCGCGCTCGCCGCGCACACGAGAGCGGCGACACCGACGATCAGCAGCGGCACGGCGGTGACGCCCGCCGCGGCGAGGATGAGGGTCGACGCGACCGTCAGGCGGCCCGTGCGCACCACGCGTGCGGCCCCCGCGGGGACGGCCCACAGCAGCGCGGCCACCAGCGCGGCGCCGACCAGCGGCGCGTAGGCGTCGACCGATACGGGCGAACGCACCGGATCGGTGGCCCACACCTGCCAGGTCAGCGCGATGGTGGTCATGCCGTCGTACAGCCAGATGAGCGTCGCCGCGGTCGCGCTGAGCGCCCCGACGGTCACCGCCGTCACGAGCGCAGCGGGGGGAATCGCCGCGCGGGACCGCACACGCAGCACGACGACCACGGCCGCCACGGCGATCACGGGGCCGCACACCGACACGAACACCGGCGAGGGGTCGCGCAGCGCCAGCTGCCAGCCGAACGCCGACATCGCGGCGACGCCGACGCCGGCCGCAACGCTCCGCAGCGGCGCGGCCCACGACAGGGGCGCACCCCACACCGGCCGGCGCAGCACCAGCGTGTAGGCGGCGGCGACCGCCACGACGAGCGCCGTGCACCACACCGCGAACCACACGTCACCCGGTGCCACGAACGGTGAGGTCAGCGCGCCGACGCTGAGCGCCGCGACGCCGATCGAGGCCAGTGCCGTCCGCTCGGCGGTCGCGCCCGGCCGGGCGGCCGACCACGGCGCGGGCAGGGTGTGCGTCAGGCCTGCCGCGCCCGCGGCGACGAGCGCGAGCACGGTCGCAGGGCCGACGGGGAGTTCGACCGCTCCGCCGACGACGAGGGCGAGCCCGACGGGCACCCCGATGACCGACGCGACGTCGGGGGCGCGCAGTGCCGACAGCCACGACCACAGCCGCGCGATCACACTGACCGCCAACGTGGCGACGCCCGCATACAGCGTGGCCGAGAGCGTCTCGGCGCCCAGCAGAGCGTTCGCACGGACCGCCCAGGCGTCGAGCGCGAGCAGCACGACGCCGATGACGGCGATCGCTTCGGCTGTCGCCTCGAGCTTCCGTCGCCGCAGCATCGAGGCCGTGACGAGGGTGAGCGCCGTGATGCCGCCGATGATCAGGGCGCGCACCTCGATGCTCGCGACGAACCACGCGACCGTGAGGAAGAAGATCGCGGCGATCCCCACCAGGCACACGCCGATGACGAGCAGCAGGACCGGGACGGAGAGTCGCGGTCGGGTGCGTGCCGCCCGCGTCGGAGCGGCCGGCGTGCGCACGGGATCCGTCAAAGGTGCGGGCGACGGAGACAGCGCCGGGCCCGATGCGGGTGCGGGTGATGAGGGCGACTCGGGGGGTGCCGTCGGAGGCGGTGACACGAGGGCGGCCGGCGCGTCCTTCGCAGAGCGCTGCTGCGCGCGGATGCGCTCGGCGTCGCGCTCCACGGCATCCTGCAGCTGCGCTGCGCGCACGTCGCGCAGGGTGCGCCTGCGGGCGATCTCGGCGGTGTGCACCTTGCGACTGAGGAGCAGCACGGTGGCCAGCCGGGGGTCGGTGAGCTCGAGGTCGCATTCCGCGCAGCGTGGCGTGGCGACCGGCGTGAAGCACGCCGGGCACCGCGCCGTGTCGATGAATTCATCCGGAGACTGCGGCCACCGCAGCGCAGTCGAGTAGGTGTCGTCCATGGCATCCTCCGTGACGGGATCGCGGGCGCCCCAGTTGCGCGCGCGAGTGACGCCAGAGTGGCACCGCTCGGGAGGGGCGCGCTCAGTGTCTGTCACCCGGCACAGGATGACGATCGGCGCGGAAAGACCGCATTGGCAGGCCCGCACAGGGTGTCGGCCGTTCGACCGACATCGCATACCGCACGACGCATATGCCCGGAGAGTGGCCGCGTTCAGGGCGCGGACGCCCGCGTGCTAGACTGACTCTTCGTCTGCGCGCACTCCAGCACGCAGTTCGCGCCCCCCACTGATCTTCATCGGTGATCGGGGTGCAGACAAGGGATCTTGGGTGGGGCCGTCCGGCCTCACGGTACAGAAGGAGTAATCACCATGGCAGCAGTGTGCCAGGTGACTGGAGCGGTTCCCGGCTTCGGTCACAACATCTCGCACTCGCACCGCCGGACGAAGCGCCGCTTCGACCCGAACGTGCAGAAGAAGACCTATTTCGTTCCTTCGCTTGGTCGCAAGATCACGCTGAACGTCTCGGCTAAGGGCATCAAGGTCATCGACGCCCGCGGCATCGAGTCGGTCGTGAAGGACCTCATCGCGAAGGGTGTGAAGCTCTGATGGCCAAGAAGGCTCAGGACGTCCGTCCGATCATCAAGCTGCGTTCGACCGCCGGCACGGGGTACACCTACGTGACGCGCAAGAACCGCCGCAACAACCCCGACCGCATCGTGCTCAAGAAGTACGACCCGGTGATCCGCAAGCACGTCGAATTCCGAGAGGAGCGCTGATCTCATGGCCAAGAAGAGCAAGATCGCGCGCAACAACCAGCGCGAGGTCGTCGTCGCCCGGTACGCCGAGAAGCGTGCCGAGCTGAAGAAGACCCTCGTCGACCCGAACGCGACCGACGAGGCCCGCGAAGCGGCCCGCGTCGGCCTGCAGAAGCTGCCCCGCAACGCGTCGCCGGTGCGTCTGCGCAACCGCGACGCCATCGACGGTCGCCCCCGGGGCCACCTCTCGAAGTTCGGCATCTCGCGTGTCCGCTTCCGCGACATGGCGCACAAGGGCGAGCTGCCCGGCGTGACCAAGTCGAGCTGGTAACACTTCGGCGGGCTCTGCCCGTCGCGCGAAGAGGCGGGCCCCCGACGGGGGCCCGCCTCTTCTGCGTTCAGCCGGTCGCCGATCATGCGGCGTGGCTGGTCGCCCATTCGAGGGCGTAGTCGGCGACCTCTTCCCAGCCATCCTGGCTGACGATGCGGTGCGTGCGGCCGGGGAACTCCCGATAGTCGACGATCGCCGGGCTGCCCGTGGCGTGGTACTTCTTCACGATCGCCTCTCCGATCGCGGGCGGCACGACGTGGTCGCGCTCACCGGTGAGGATCAGCAGCGGCGCGCGTTCGGCGCGCGCGTAGTCCACGTGCGAGGCGCCGCCCTTCTCGTTGAACGCGCCGCCGACACCCTCGAAGAACACGCGGTTGTACGAGTTCACCGCGTAGTCCTGCCACAGCGCATCCGACTCCGCGCGGGCGAGGTCGTTGCCGAAGGTGAAGTGGAAGTGGCGCTTGCTCAACGGCTTGGCGCCGTTGCGGCCGAACGGGTTCGACAGGATCGGCGTGCCGGTCCACAGCGTCGAGGCCGGCAGAGTCGTGATTCCCGCGGGCTGGCCCGGCGTCACGCCGACGTACGCGACACCGAGGCCGCGGTCGGCGAGCATCTGCGTGAACAGCCCCCCGAACGAGTGGCCCATGATGATCGGCTTCTCGGGCAGGGCGCGGATGATGCTCTCGTAGTGATCGACGATCTCGCGGATGCCGATCCCCTTGAGGGCCTCGGGATTCGTGCGGATGTCGTCGACCGAGCGGTCATCGATTCCAGGCCAGCCGGGCACGATGACGTCGTGGCCCGCGGCGCGGAATCGGTCTGCCCACGTGTCCCAGCTCTTCGGCGTCATCCACAGGCCGTGGATGAGGACGATGGGGGTCTTGGCGGTGGCGGTCATTTCGTTCTCCTTGGTTGTGGTGTGGCTCTGACGGTTCTCGGAGCCGGCTGACTCCGGCTGATGTATCCTGATGGTAGACCGAACGTTCTATCTACGCAAGGATATTCCCGAATGACCGACAATGTGAGAATGGGCAATACACGCACTCCCCGCACCGCCCGCTCGACCGCATCAGCTCCCGTCGGCGCCGACGAGATCGCCGCATCGGGGCTGTCGGCACGCGAACGCCTGGTGGCAGCGGCGACCGCGCTGTTCTACGCCGAAGGCATCCACTCGGTCGGCGTGGATCGGGTGATCGAGACCGCGGGGGTCACCCGCGCCACCCTGTACAAGCAGTTCTCCGGAAAGGAGGCGCTCGTCCTCGCGTATCTCCAGGGGGAGGACGCCGGACTTCGCGCACTGCTGGGGGCGGCGACAGCGGTGACGACCGAGCCCGACGAGCTGCTTGCGCTCGTCGTCACCGGCATCCAGCAGGACATCGCCGAGCGCCACACCCGCGGCTGCCCGTTCATCAACGCCGCCGCTGAGTACCCTGACGACGGGCCCGTGCGCGAGCTCGTCGCCACGCACCGCGAGTGGTTCCGCGCGACGCTGCGCGAGCTCGCCGAGGCCGCCGCCCTCCGCGACCCGGAGGAGGTCGCAGGAGCGCTCGTGCTGCTGCGCGACGCGGCGCTGGTCGGCGGATACCTCGACGGACGCGACCTCGTCGCGCCGGTGTTCGCACGCACGGCCGGGGCGGTACTCGAGGCGCACCGTCAGTGACACCAGCCCCATAAACCCCACGCTTCACGCGACACGCCGGTGAAGATGACGGGAGAAGGCCGGAAATCCGCGGAAATCCGGGGTTCGTGGGTATATTCGGGACCGGTCGAACCGACCAACCGGGCACTCGCCCGGTCCGTAGTAAGGATGAGGCGGCACCCGCTGCCGTCTGGAGGAAACCCCATGGCTATCACCAAGACCGAACTCGTCGCCAGCATCGCCAGCGCCACCGGCGAGAGCCAGGCCACCGTCGGCCGCGTCGTCGACGGCCTGTTCTCCGCCGTCTCCGAGGCCGTCGCCAAGGGCGAGAAGGTCACGATCCCCGGCTTCCTGTCGTTCGAGACCGTCGACACCGCCGCTCGCACGGGCCGCAACCCGCAGACCGGTGCCGAGATCCAGATCGCGGCCGGCAAGCGCGTCAAGGTCACCGCCGGCTCGAAGCTGAAGGCCGCCGCGAAGTAATACCGCTGATCGTTCGCGAAGGGGGATGCCGTCCGGCATCCCCCTTCGTCGTTCCCGTCGTTCCCGTCGCACCAAGGGCGAAGGCCGTTGCGCGACGTAGGCTGGACCGGTGCCCTCCCGAGCCTTTCGGGTCGCAGGTCCTGCGATCCTCGTCGCCGCCGCGCTCGCGGCGCTGATCGCGGGCCTCGTCTACGGCGGCGGAGCCGCGCCGCTGCTGATCGCCGACCCCGGCCCGGTCGTTCGCTGGGGCCTGCCGGTCGCGACCCTCGCAGTCAACCTGTCGGCGGCAGGAATGATCGGCAGCCTGGTGCTGGCCCTGTTCGCCCTGACGGCCGCGTCGCGTCCCTTCGACACCGCGCTCGACACGGCATCGGTCAGCGCGGCGGTCTTCACCGTCGCCAGCGGCGCCACGGCATTTCTCACATTTCTCAACATCTTCAACGCGACGCCGAGCGCCGATGCCGAGTTCGGCCAGCAGCTCGGCCGGTTCCTCGTCGACACCGATCCCGGGCGCGCGTGGGCGCTCACGACGCTCGCCGGCGCCGCGCTCACCGTGCTGACCTTCGCCGTGCGCGGCTGGACGCCGACGCTGCTCGTGGCGGCGCTCGCGGTCGCCGCGCTCATCCCGATGGCGACGCAGGGACACTCGGGTGAAGAGTCGGGGCACAACACCGCCGTCGCCTCACTCGCGCTGCACATCATCGGCGCCGCGGTGTGGCTGGGCGGCGTGCTGCTGCTGGTGATGCTGCGTCCCCAGCTCAGCCGGCCCGAGCTCGCCGACGTGCTCGGACGGTATTCGAGCATCGCGCTCGCCGCGTTCGTCGTCGTCGCCCTCTCCGGCGTCGTGCGGGCGGCGGTCGGCCTCGTGACCTGGCAGAACCTGATGTCGCCGTACGGTGCGATCCTCTCGGTGAAGGTCGTCGCGCTGCTCGCGATCGGCGTGCTCGGCGCCTGGTACCGGCGGCGGCTGATCGGGCGCATCCGCACGGATGCCGTCTGGCACCGCTTCTGGGGTCTGATCGCCCTCGAGCTCGCGTTCATGGGCATCGCGAGCGGCGCGGCCGTCGCGCTCGCGCGGACGCCCCCGCCGGTCGACACCGGGCTGCCCGACGTGCTCACCCCCGCCGAGGTGCTCACCGGCGCGCCGCTGCCGCCCGAGCTGACCCCGCTGCACTGGCTCACGACGTGGGACCTCGACATCCTGTGGGCCTTCGCCGTCGGATTCGGCGCCTTCTTCTACATCGCGGGCGTCATCCGCATGCGCCGCCGCGGCGACCGGTGGCCGATCTACCGCACGATCCTCTGGCTGGCGGGGCTCGCGCTGCTGCTGTGGGTCACGTGCGGATCCGTCAACGCTTACCAGGACTATCTCTTCAGCATGCACATGGTCGGGCACATGCTGCTGTCGATGGCGATACCGATGCTGCTCGTCTTCGGGGCGCCCGTGACCCTGGCATCCCGCGCCCTCGCGAAGCGCTCGGACGACACCCGCGGCGGCCGGGAGTGGATCCTGTGGGCCGTGCACACGCCCTTCTCGCGCGTCATCACGCACCCGTTGTTCGCGGCCGCGATGTTCATCGGGTCGCTCTGGGCGTTCTACTACACCGATCTTTTCCGCTGGACGCTGTACGACCACCTCGGGCACGAGTGGATGATCGCGCACTTCCTGATCTCGGGGTACCTGTTCGTGCAGTCGCTCGTCGGCATCGATCCGGTGCCGTACCGGTTCCCCTACCCGTTCCGGCTGCTGACGCTCATCGCCGTGATGGCGATGCACGCCTTCTTCGGCATCTCGATCATGATGTCGACGGGCCTGTTCGTCGCCGAGTGGTTCGGCTCGATGGGGCGCACCTGGGGCGACCCGCCCCTGGTCGACCAGTACACCGGCGGCGGTGTCGCGTGGTCGATCGGCGAGATCCCGACGCTGATCCTCGCGATCACCGTCGCGATCCAGTGGAGCCGCTCGGACGACCGGCTGCAGCGCCGTGCCGATCGCCAGGCCGATCGCACGGGGGATGCCGAACTCGCCGAGTACAACGCGCGTCTCGCGGCGCTCGCCGAGCGCGACGCGCGCACGTCGCGCTGACGGACGCGGTCAGTCGGCGGGGGAGATCCCGATCGACGCGGTGCCGTCGGGCAGGATCGTGATCGACCCGCCCATGCTGAAGGGGACGGCCTCGTCGAGCCGGTGGATCTCGCCGTCGAACAGCGATTGGATGTCGACGACGATGTGCGCGACGGCCTGCGTGCGGTCGATCACCCAGTTGGCGCCGTCCGGCGAGACGGTCACCGTCGGCTGCTGCGAGATCGACCAGACCGGAGGGCTCACGATGCGGTTGCGGACGAGGAGCCCGAACGGACACCCTGTCGGCTGCAGCACCTGCTGCGTCGCGCACTCGGTGAGGAACGACTCGACGCGATCCTGCACGACGCCCACGAACTCGGCGGTGGGCTGGGTCTGCAGATCGACGGGGACCTTCGCCTGCGGGGTGTCGGAGAGCACGGCCACGCCGGGGCTCGACGAGATCGCGGTGTCGACGGCGATCGAGTACAGGCCCGGCGAGAAGACGAGCAGCGAGACCGGGTCGAGCGGATCGGCATCCGCCCCCTCGGGTGCGACCTGACGGGTGTCGAGGTCGAAGCCGTTGACCGAGAACGTCGTCGCGCCGCGCAGGGTCAGGTCGATCGCGGCGAGCGGGCTGGTCGCGAAGCGCCACGTCGGCGCGACCCCCGCCCACCCGGCCTGCTCGACGCGGAAGGTCGTCTGGCCGCGGTGCTGCCCCGCGTCGTACCGGGCGACGATCGTGTGCACACCGTCGTCGACCGAGGTGCTCTCGACGGTGACCTTCGACAGCGACCCGAGCGCCGCACTGCGCAGCAACGCGCCGTCGGCGGTGGCCGACAGGCCCGAACGAGTGAGGTCGGCCGAGTCGACCGCGACGCCGGGCAGCGCGAGGGCGTCGGCAGCCTGACCCCGCTCGAGCAGGTCGAGGTAGCGCGTCACGAAAGCCGCGGGGCTGTACAGATCGCGGTAGAGCACGACGCCGGTCGCAGCGAGGGCGGCGATCAACAGGACGCCGATGACCCCGAGTGCCGTCAGGTCGCGGGCGAGGGTGCCCCGACGGCGCGGGCTCGCGGGCGGGCGCGCGGCAGCGGCGGCATCCGCCACGTCCGCCTGCCCCTGCGCTTCCTGCACCCCGTCCACGATCACAGTCTAGGAAATCGACCCTGATAGCTAGCATGGTCCGGTGAGCCTGCCGCCCCTCTCCCCCGAGCAGGAGGAGCTGTATCGGCTGATCGAAGACACCCGCGAGCATGTCTTCGTCACGGGGCGCGCGGGCACCGGCAAGTCGACGCTGCTGCAGCACCTGGCGTGGAGCACCGACAAGCAGATCGCGGTGTGCGCGCCGACGGGGGTCGCGGCGCTGAACGTCGAGGGGCAGACGATCCACTCGCTGTTCCGGCTGCCGATCGGGCTGATCGCCGACAGCGAGCTCGAGCAGTCGGAGCCGGCGCGCAAGATCATGAACGCCATCGACACCCTCGTGATCGACGAGATCTCGATGGTGAACGCCGACCTGATGGATGCCATCGACCGCTCGCTGCGGCAGGCGCGGCGACGGCGGGCCGAGCCGTTCGGCGGCGTGCAGATAGTCATGTTCGGCGACCCGTACCAGCTGTCGCCGGTGCCGCCGCGCGGCGACGAGCGGAGGTACATCGACGACCACTACCGCTCGTTCTGGTTCTTCGATGCGCAGGTGTGGGCGGGTCCCCGCGCCGACGGCGGCGCGATCCGGTCGGACGGGCTGCTCGACCTCGGGCGGGTCGGGGCGCCGCTGAACATCCGCGAGCTGCGTCAGATCCACCGTCAGTCGGATGACGGCTTCAAGGCGATGCTCAACGCGGTGCGCTACGGCGTCGTGACCGCGGAGATCGCCGGGCAGCTGAACGCCGCCGGCGCGCGGCCGGTGCCCGAGCCCGCCGACGGCGAGCCGCCGATCATCACGCTCGCGACCCGCAACGACATCGTGAACCGCATCAACCAGCGCCACCTCGACGCGCTGCCCGGCCCAGTGCAGACGGCACGCGCCGAGGTCAGCGGCGACTTCGGGCGCGGCGAGGCGGGCTACCCCGCCGACGCCGAGCTGCAGCTGAAGGTCGGGGCGCAGGTGATGTTCCTGCGCAACGACATCGGCGGCTACGGCGGACCGGGCGGCGGGGGCGGACCGCGCTGGGTCAACGGCTCGATCGGCACCGTGACGCGCATCGCCGGCGGCACGGTGCGCGTCGAGCTCGACGGCGAAGAGCACGACGTCGAGCCGGCCGTCTGGGAGAGGTTCCGCTACGCGTACGACCCCGGCACCCGCAAGCTGACGCGTGACATCGCGGCGGAGTTCACCCAGTTCCCGCTGCGGCTGGCGTGGGCGGTCACGATCCACAAGTCGCAGGGCAAGACGTACGACCGGGCCGTCATCGACCTGGGCTCGGGGGCGTTCGCGCCGGGCCAGACCTACGTCGCGCTGTCGCGGCTGACCTCGCTCGACGGGCTCTACCTCACGCGCCCGCTGCGCCCCAGCGACATCCTCGTCGACGCCGACGTGCGCCGATTCATGGCCGGCGTCCGCGCCGCCGGCTTCTGACGCGCCGGCATCCGCCCTCACGCCGCGCGGCGCTTCGTCGAGACTGCATCTGCCGGGCGAGACCCTGGCTTCCAGCCGCGAACTCGACCCGGAGATGCAGTCTCGCGGGGGATGCCGGGGCTCAGGCGGCGGCGGAGGCTTTCGCGGTGGCGAGGTCGACGAACAGGTCGGTGTTGAACCGGTAGGCGAGCAGGACCTCGTCGATGACGCGCTCAGCTTCCGCGGCATCCCACGGGGCGGCGTCGAGCTGGGCGCGGTAGACGTCCTTGAACGCGGCGGGGTCGGCGATCTCGTCGAAGACGTAGAAGCCGATGCCGTTGCTGCCGAGCTCGAACTGACGCGCCATCAGCTTGCCGATGAACTGGCCGCCCGACAGATCGCCGAGGTAGCGCGTGTAGTGGTGCGCGACGAACCCGCCGGCCCACCGCGACGCGGCGATCTCGTCGATGCGGGCGACGTAGCGCTCGGTGGTCTCGACGGGAGTGATCCGCTCGCGCCAGTCATCGCCGATCAGGTACGCGAGGTCGGCCTCGAGCGCGGGCAGGCGCGTGAGCTTCTCGGTGATGAAGGGCGCCGCGACGGGGTCGCCCTTGAGCGCCTCGGCGGCAGCCTCGAGCGAGGCGTAGATGAACCAGTGCTGGGCGACGAGCGCGACGTAGTCGTCACGGGTGCCCTGGCCGCGCATGAGGTCGGCCATGAAGCCGGCGTGCTCGCTGCCGGAGTGGGCGGTGCGGGAGCGCTCGCGCAGCGCCGTCGAGAACGGCACCACGGGGGAAGACGAGACGAGTTCGGGCATGGCCCTCAGCATAGCTGAAACTAAGGCTCACCTAAACTGAAGGTTTCCGATCATTTCGTCGCGCGTCGCGCGTCGCGCGTCAGTCGTGCGGGCGAGCCGGAACGCCCAAGCGCGCGCACGCGGCGTCGTACAGTGCGACGATCTCGCGCCGCACTTCGCGCCGCTCGGTGATCTCGCCGCCCGGCCACGGCACGCGGATGACATCCTCCGTGCCGTCGGCCGTGATGACGTGCCACTGGCCGGCCGCGCCGTCGAAGGTCGTCATCGACGACGAGATGACATCGGCGAGCGGCGAGAACGCGCGAGCGATGAGCAGGTTGTCATCGGCGTGGTCGTTGTTCATGTGGCCGAGCACCCCGGCGAGGGCGTCGGCATCGAAGGCATGCGGCATGGGATCCACCCTATTGATGCGATGCGCGGCGCCTGATTCGTGCCGCGCCCCGATCGTCGTCCGGGCCTCCCCCCCGAGTGTTCTACGCTGGGTGAGAAACATCGGGGGGTGAGGCATGCCGGGTCTGCAACGCGCGCGACGGGTCGTCGCACTGGTCGGCGCCGTCGCGCTCATCGCTGGGCTCGCCGCCTGTGCTCCCGCCGAGTCTCCGACCGTCGAACTGCCGGCGCAGGTGGATGCCGCGTTGCCCGATGACACGCAGTCGCAGCTGAAGACCGCCGTGGATCGCGCCGTGGCGGCATCCGGATCGAGCGGCGCCGTCGTCGGCGTGTGGGTGCCGTGGGCCGGGACCTGGCTGACCGCCGTCGGCTCGACGAAGCCGAGCGGGGCTGCGGTCGGCACCGACGCGACGTTCAAGGCGGGCAACATCACGCGGGCGATGACCTGCGACCTGCTCTACGGGCTCGCCGCCGACGGCACCGTGTCGGTCGATGACCCCGTGACCGACTACGTGACCGGCCTCGCGAATGAGCAGGCGATGACCCTCGGCGAGCTCTGCGACTCGACGAGCGGCCTCGCGTCGTACGCTCCGCTGCTGTCGGCGCGCTTCACGGCGAACCCGGCACGCGTGTGGGACCCGCGCGAGCTCGTGTCGTACGGCATGGCCGCGCCGGCATCCGGCGCCCCGGGTGCCGCGTACACCGGCTCGGACACCGGGTACGTGCTGCTCGGGCTCGCGCTCGAACACGCGTCGGGCAAGTCGGCGAGCGAGCTGCTCGATGAGTACGTCTTCACTCCCGTCGGGATGCCGGCCAGCTCGCTCTCGACGACGGCCGATGTCACCCTGTCAGGACTGTGGTCGGGCGACAACGCCGAGGGCGGCGTCGCGTGCACGGAGCCGACCGACGTCACGGCGCTCTCGGCGAGCTCGGGATACACGTCGTCGGGCGTCGTCTCCGACGTGTCCGACCTGGGGCGCTACACGCAGGCGCTCGCGACGGGGGCCCGTGCCTACGACACCGACGCGCGTTTCGACGGGGCGCTGCCGGCGGCATCCGATGCCCCCTCCTGGTACACCGCGAAGGGCGGCACCGTGCAGGCGGGCACCCTGATCGGGCAGTACGGATCGATCCCGGGCTACCTGACGGCGGCGTTCGCCGACCGCAACAACGGGATGACGGTCGTCGTGGCGCTGAACAACTCACGGGCATCCGACACGCTCGTGCGCAGCCTCGCCTGGCAGCTCGCGGCGATCGCCTCGAAGTCGCCCGCCGCCTCGGGCGCGACCGGCCCCGAGGCCGGGCTGCCGTGGACGGCGGAGGACATGGCCGGGCAGGTCGCGGCCGCGGCCGCCTGCCCCATTCCGTGACCGCGACGCGGTCGCAGGGCACGGCGGTCGCCCTCGTCGTCGCGGGCCTGGCGTTCCAAGAGGTCGGCGCATCGATCGCGGTGCTGCTGTTCCCCACGGTGGGCCCGCTCGGCATGGTGCTGCTGCGCCTCGCGTTCTCGGCACTGATCCTGCTCGCGATCGCTCGTCCGCGTCTGCGCGGACCCGGCGGACTGTTCGCGCGCGGTCGCCGCGACGTGCGCGATGTCATGCTGTTCGGCCTTGTGCTCGCGACGATGAACGGCCTGTTCTACCTCGCGCTCGAGCGACTGCCGCTCGGCGTGACGGTCACGATCGAGGTGCTCGGGCCGCTCACCCTGTCGATCATCGCGAGCCGGCGCGCGTCGGCGTGGGCCTGGGCGGGCCTCGCTCTGGTCGGGGTCGTCGCGCTCGGCGGGGGCGGCTGGGACCGGCTCGACCCGCTCGGCGTGCTCTTCGCGCTCGGCGCTGCGGCGAGCTGGGCGCTGTACATCCTGTCGTCCGCACGCGTGGGGGCGGCGTTCCCGAAGCTCGACGGCCTCGCGCTCGCGATGACGTTCGGCGCGCTCATCGCGCTGCCGTTCGGGATCGTGGATGCCGGTGGAGCGCTCCTGCAGCCCGGCATCCTCGCCCTCGGCGCAGCCGTCGCCGTGCTCTCGTCGACTCTGCCGTACGCGCTCGAGCTGATCGCGCTCCGACGCCTCGCCGCGTCGGCGTTCGCGATCTTGATGAGCCTCGCCCCCGCGACCGCGTCGATCGCCGGGTTCCTGCTGCTGGGCCAGCACCTGACGCCCCTCGAGATCGCGGGGATCGCGCTGGTCATCGTGGCATCCATCGGCGCCGTGCGCAGCGCGGGGCGCCACGCGCGAGAGGCCGTCGAGCCGATCGGATAGGGCGGGGGCGGCGTTCGTCGAGGGGCGGTGATGGCGTTCGGAGGCGGACGTGGCAGGATGCCGGGGTGGCTCGCCCGGCATCCCCCGCACGCTCCGCCGCGGCCGAGCGTCGCCGCCGCGCGGCGCTGCTGCGCCGGCGGGCCGCGCTGCGCCGGCGCTGGGGCATCGGGTTCGCGTCGGCCGGGGTGGTCGTGACGATGCTCGCCGTGGGGGCGTTCGCCGCCGCACGGATCGCGGACGCGGATCCGTGCCGGCGCGTGCCGGCCGAGTACTCGGCGGCGCAGCGCGCGAACGCCGAGACGATCATTCAGGCGGGGCGGGATGCCGGGCTGCCGCAACGCGACCAGACCATCGCCGTCATGACCGCGATGGGCGAGTCGAGCCTGCGGAACCTCGATTACGGCGACTGGGAGACGAGCGGGATCACGAACCCCGACGGCAGCCGCACGACCTCGATCGGGCTGTTCCAGCAGCAGGACAACTGGGGGACGCGCGACGAGCGTCTCGACCCGTACACCGCCGCGACGCTCTTCTACCGGGCGATGGTCGCCCGCGTACCCGAGCCGGCGCGTTCGACCCTCGAGCCGACGCTCGTCGCGCACCGCACGCAGGTCAACCGCGACCCGCAGCACTACGCCGACTACTGGGAGCCCGCGGTGGATCTCGTCGACGTGCTCGGCGGCACCTGCGCCTGACGGCGCGCGCGTCGCGCCGTCAGCCTCGCTTGTCGGGGATCCAGACGCGCATCGTCGAAGGCCCGCGGTTCGCCCAGTCGTGGTACGGAACGAGCGGCACCCACGTCGCGTCGGGCCCGGTGGCGCCGGCATCCGCCCCGTACGGCCAGACGTCGCCGGAAGGGGCGACCGCCTGCACCGGTACCCACACCCGCCCGTCGCGCTCGTCGGGCGTGCCCGCGAGCACGAGGTCGCCGACGTCGGCAGCTGCCGGAGTGACCGAGCCGGCGCCGTCGAGATCGACGGACTCGAGCGCCAGCACCTCGGGGCCGCGCTCGACCGCGATGCAGCCGCGGACGGCGTCGATGCGGGGATCGGGGTAGGTGACGCGGGGCGCCATCGGCAGCGTGAGCGTGACCGTCTCACCCGCGCGGAACGCCCGGCGGACGATCGCGCGCCCGGGCTCGACGGGCGTCTCGACACCGTCGACGTCACGCAGCACCCCGCCCCGCGCCCAGGCGGGCACGCGCAGCGACAGCGTCCACGGGGCGTCGGCGTCGCTGAGCGCCGTGACGCGGACGACCCCCGAGACGGGGTAGTCGGTCTCGACGCGGACGGCGACCGCACGGCCGTCGTCGAGCGTGGTCGAGATCTCGGCGGGCGCGAACTGATGCAGCTGGATGCCGTCGGCATCCGCCGTCGCGACATACGCAGCGAGACTCGCGAGGGTCCGCGCGACATTGGGCGGGCAGCACGAGACGTCGAACCACGGCGCGCGCAGCGAGGCCGAGGCGCGCGGCGAGGTCGCGTCGGGGTCGGCGGGCGTGCGCGCGACGCGCTGGTGGAGCGTGTTCGCGTAGTAGAACGCGCGGCCGTCGCGGCTCGGCGAGGTCGCGACGACGTTGTAGAGCGTGCGCTCGATGAGGTCGGCGTGCTGCTCGCCGCCATCGCGGCCCCCGCCGGCGAGCAGCAGGCGCCAGCTGAACATGATCGACCCGATGCCCGCGCAGGTCTCGGAGTAGGCGCGGTCGGGCGGCAGCTCGTAGTCGTCGCCGAACGCCTCGTCCTGGTGGTGCGAGCCCTGTCCGCCGGTGAGGTAGGTGCGCGTCGCGACGGTGCGCGCCCACTGGCCGCGCAGTGCGTCGAGCAGATCGTCGTCGCCGGCATCCACCGCGACATCGACCGCCCCGGCGGCGAGGTAGTTGGCGCGCACGGCGTGGCCGCGCAGCACTTCGGCGTCGCGCACGGGAATGTCGTCCTGGAAGTACGACCGCCCCCATTCGATGTCGGCGAGCGTGCCGCGCCCGCGCCGCTCGACGAAGGCGCGTGCCATCGCGGCGTGGCGGTCGTCGCCGGTGACGCGCGCCAGCTCGGCGAGACCGACTTCGATCTCGGCGTGGCCGCAGACCGACTCGATGCCCCCGTCGGCGAACACGTCGCAGACCAGGTCTGCCGCACGGGTGGCGACCTCGAGCAGGCCATCGTCGGCGCCGGGGCGCGTGCGGGACCGGGCGACGGCGGCCTGGAACAGGTGGCCGAGGCAGTAGAGCTCGTGCCCCCACTCGAGGTCGGACCATCGCGGCTCTTGACCGGGTCGACCGAAGCGCGTGTTCAGGTATCCGTCATCCTCCTGCGCGGCGGCGACCCGCGCGACCACCGTGCGGAAGCGTGCCTCGAGCGCCGGGTCGCCGGAGCGGCCGATCTCCCACGCGAGCGCCTCGAGGTACTTGTAGACCTCCGAGTCGGAGAACTCGCGCCCCCGCCGGCCGGTGGGCAGTGTGCCGGCCGCGGCGAGGTCGAAGTTGGGGAGCCATCCTTCCGACTCGAGCTTCTCGCCGATGTGGCCGATCGTCGCCTGCGCGTTGACCGACTGGCGGTCGCCCCAGAAGCCGCCGGTGATGCGGACTTCGTCGAGTCCGAGCGGGCGCAGTGCGCCGGAGGAGGCTCGCGTCGGTGAGACGGGAACGGAGTGGGAGGACATGTTCACCCCTTGAAGGCGCCGGACATGAAGCCGCGGACGTAGTGACGCTGGAGGACGAGGAAGAGCAGGATGCAGGGGAGCGCGAGCACGACGACGCCCGCTTCGGTCGCGCCGTAGTCGATGACGCCCTGCACTTGGACGCGCAGGTTCGAGACGGCGAGCGGCAGGGTCATCCGATTGGTGTCGGTGATGAGGATCAGCGGCGCCATGAAGTCGTTCCACGCCGCGAGGAACGCGAACATGCCGACCGTGACCAGGCCCGGCTTGACGGCGGGCAGCAGCACGCGCCACAGCGCCGTCCAGGTCGAGCTGCCGTCGACGAGCGCCGCTTCGTCGAGCTCGCGCGGGATGGACTCGAAGGAGATCCGCATCATGAACATCGAGAACGGCAGCTGGAACATCGTCAGCACGATCGCGACACCCACGAGCGAGTTGCTCAGGCCGACCTTGTTGAGGATCACGTACAGCGGGATGAGCAGGGTCGCGTACGGCACCATGAGGATCGCGAGCGTCGTGAGGAACAGCGCGTTCTTGCCGGGGAAGCGGAATCGCGCGAACGCGTAGCCGCCGAGCAGCGAGACGAGCAGCGTCAGGGCGACGGTCAGCAGCGACACGAACAGCGAGTTGCCGAGGTAGACCCAGATGCCCGCCTGGTAATTCGCGAGCGCGATGTAGTTGCCGAACCCCCAGCCCTCGGCCTGGCTCGTGCCCGGCCGGCCCTGGACCGACGACACGGCGGTCCAGATGAGGGGGTAGAGGAACAGGATCGCGAGGGCGGTCGTGAGCAGCCAGTAGGGCATGCCGAACACGATGCGCATGGCGCCGGAGCGCTCGCGGCGCGGCTTCGGCCGGTCGAGGCTCAGCACCTCGTCGGGGCTGGTGGTGGGGATGACGGTCATGCTCAGCTCTCTCGCCGGAACGCGCGCAACTGGAAGATGTTGATGACGACGAGGGCGAGCAGCACGAGCACCGACAGGGCGCCGGCCACCCCCAGGTCGTTCTGGCCCTGGAAGGCGACGGAGTAGATGAGCTGCACGACCGTCATGGTGCTGTTGTCGGGGCCGCCCTTGGTGAGGATGTAGAACTGCTCGAAAGCGAGCAGCGACCCCGTGACGCACATGACGACGGTCAGCGCGAAGGTGGGCTTGAGCAACGGCACGGTGATGTCGCGGAAGGTCTGCCAGCGGGACGCGCCGTCGATGCGCGCCGCCTCGTAGACGTCGTCGGGGATCCCCTGCAGGCCGACGAGCATGAGCAGCATGTAGAAGCCGGCGTAGCGCCACACGATCAGGAAGACGGTCGACCACAGCGCCCCGTCGGGGGTGCCGAGGAACGTGAACCCCCATGCCTGCATGAGGTCGGCGAACGGCCCCGCGTACGGCGAGTAGAGGACGTAGAAGAGGAGGGATGCCGAGGCGAGGCCGAGCGCGCTCGGCACGAGGAACGACGTACGCAGGAATCCCTTCCAGCGGGTCGATTCCTGCACGAGCATCGCGAGCCCGAGGCCCAGCCCGATCAGCAGGATCGTCGTGATGACGGTGTACTTCAGCGTGAAGCGGATCGAGTCCCAGAACAGGCGGTGGTCGACGGCTTTCGCGTAGTTGTCGGGGAAGTTCCAGCCCTGGTTGCCGGCCAGCAGCGGCCAGTCGGAGGCCGACATCTGCAGCACCAGCACGAGCGGGACGATGAAGACGAAGACGACGAACAGCAGCGTCGGCGCGGCATAGGCCCAGCCCTGCAGGGCTTCCCGGCGGGAACGGCGGGACCGCCGGTGCCGTGCGGGGCGCGGCGCGCTGCGAGGCGCGTGGGCGCGCGAGGGAGCGGCGACGGACATGGGGGCCTCTCAGAGATGCGGACCGGGGAGGTGCAGGCGGGCGGGATGCCGGGTGGGCGCGTACCGCGGCGCGCGCCCACCCGGGTGGGTCACTGCGCCAGGATCTCGGTGATCGCGTCGTTGTCGGCGTCGACCGTGTCGGTCCCCTGCAGGACGGCGTTGCGCACGAGCGTGAGCCACGGGCTGCCGGGTGCGTTGAACGCCTGCTGGAAGTTCAGTGCGACGGGGGTGTCGCCCTGGCCTGCCACCTCGTTGATCGTGACCAGACGCGGGTCTTTCGCGGCGTACTCGTTGTTCGCGAAGTCGGCGCGCGAGACGACGTCGTTGTTCTTCGCGAGGACTCCGACCTGGGCATCCTCGGACATCAGCCAGTTGAGGAAGTTCCACGCCTGCGCCGACTTCTTCGAGTCCTTCGAGATGCCGATGCCGTCACCCCCGACGAAGGTCGACGCGCCGCCCTCGGGGCCGGGGATGCCGGCGACGCCGGCGTCGAACGGGGTCGACGACAGCAGGGTGGCGGGGTAGAACATGAGACCGACGTTGCCCTCGGTGAAGCCTGCCGTCCAGGTGGGGCCCGCTTCGTCCTGCGACGACGGGAGCACCGCGCCCGACTCCCACAGGTCGCGCCAGGTGTCGTAGACCGACTTCGCCGTGTCGCTGTTCAGCAGCGACTCGGTGCCGTCGTCGTTCATGACCTGGTCGCCGTCTGCCCAGACACTCGGGAACCAGGTGAACACGAGGCATCCGCCGCAGTTCAGGCCCGTCGCCGTGCCGTAGACGCCGGGCTTGTTCAGCGCCTGGATCTTCTTCGCGGCATCCGCGAACTCGGTCAGGTTCGCCGGGGCCTTCTCAGGGTCGAGACCGGCCTCGGAGAAGAGCTCCTTGTTCCAGAACATCATCGACAGGTCGAGCACGAACGGCAGCACGTGCTCCTTTCCGTCGGAGGTGCCGGCGGCGAGGTGCCCCTTGTTGATCTGGTCCTTGTAGTCGAGGGCATCGATCTGCGACGAGATGTCCTGGAAGAGACCCTGCTCGACCCAGTTCGGCACGTAGACGATGTCGGCGGCGAACAGGTCGGGAAGGCCGTTGGATCCCGCGGCCGCGCCGACCTTGGCGACGTAGTCGTCGTTGGGGACGACCGTCAGCTCGACCTGGTTTTCGTGGCTCGCGTTGTACGCGTCGACCAGCAGGTTGGCCTGCTTCTCGAGCGGCGCGCGCGTCCACAGCGTGAGCGTCGAGCCGTCGTCGGTGCCTTCGGGGCCGATCGACTCGGCGGGTGCGGGGCTGTCGCCCGACCCTCCGCTGCAGGCGGTGATGCCGAACAGGGCGGTGGCGGCGACCACGGCCGTCAGGGCGCGCAGCCCGCGACGTCGATGGGTGATCATCTGGAACTCCTCTTGCTCGTCGTTGAGCGGACCATGCTGAGCGGTCCGCGGAGTGGTCTCGAAAACACCGAAACCCTTTTCGGTAAAGTATGGCATCGTGATTCCTGTCGTCAAGTGCCACTTGTCGATAGCGTTTGCGGACGGGAGGCAGGGTGAACACCGACGGACGAGCACCGACGCTCAGTGACGTGGCCCGTCGCGCGGGCGTCTCGATCGCGACCGCGTCGAAGGCGCTCAACGGCCGAGAGGACGTCGCGGCCGACACGCGGGCGCGCGTGCTCGCGACCGCCGAGGCGCTGGCATTCACGCCGAACGCGATGGCGCGAGGGCTGCTCGCCGGCCGCACGGGGACGGTCGGGCTGCTCACGAGTGACCTCGAGGGCCGCTTCATGCTGCCGATCCTGATGGGGGCGGAGGATGCCTTCGGTGCGGGGCAGATCTCGGTGTTCCTCTGCGACGCGCGCGGCGACGCGATCCGTGAACAGCATCATCTGAAGGCGCTGCTGGGGCGTCGGGTCGACGGCATCATCGTGGTGGGTCGGCAGACCGACCCCCGTCCGTCGTTGGGCCAGGATCTGACGGTGCCCGTCGTCTATGCCTACGCGCCGTCCGACGACCCGCGCGACCTGTCGCTCACGCCCGACAACTACAGCGGCGGGCGGCTCGCGATCGAGCACCTGCTGTCGTGCGGACGGACGCGCATCGCGCACATCTCGGGCGATCCGGCGTACGCCGCTGCGCAAGACCGTCTCGCGGGGGCTCGCGCGGCGCTCGAGGCCGCGGGGCTCGAGCTCGTCGGAGACCCGCTCTTCTCGACGTGGTCGGAGCAGTGGGGGCGGGATGCTGCCGCGATCCTGCTCGAGCGGCATCCCGACATCGACGGGATCTTCTGCGGGTCGGATCAGATCGCGCGCGGCGTGCTCGACACCGCCCGCGACCTGGGGCGCGCGGTGCCCGACGACCTCGCCGTCATCGGGTACGACAACTGGGAGCTGCTGGCGACCAACTCGCGGCCCGAGCTCACGAGCATCGACGCCAACCTGCAGCAGCTCGGCCGGCAGGCGGCGCTGCGCGTGTTCGACGCGATCGACGGCGTCGACATCGGCGAAGGCGTGCACCACCTGCCGGTGCGGCTGGTCATGCGCGGCTCGACGATCGCGCGACGTTGACGCTCAGAGGTCGTCGCGCCACGAGTGCTCGGGTCGGTAGCCGAGCAGGCGCTGCGCCTTCGCCGTCGAGAACAGCGAATCGTTGACGCCCAGGTCGCCTCGCACCTCGACGCCCGGGAAGACCTCGGCGACGAGTTCGGCGTTCGGCCGCGACATGACGGTGTCGTCGGCAGCGATCAGGAAGTGGTCGAACCCGGGCGGGGCGACCTCGAGAGCACGCAGGACCGCCTGCGCGCCGTCGCGTGCGTCGATGTACGACCAGGCGTTCCACTTGCGTGCGGTCGCGTCGGCATCGAAGCCCGGGAACTCGGGGTAATCGGCGGGGACCATGACGTTCGAGAACCGCAGCGCCGTGATCGAGGTGCGGGGATGCCAGCGCACGAGTTCGACGGCCATCGTCTCTTCGAGATGCTTGACGAGCGAGTACACCGACTCGGGGCGGGCGGGGTACGCCTCGTCGATCGGGAAGTACGGCGGCGGAACGTCGAACGGCAACCCCTGCACCGTCTCGCTCGAGGCGAAGACGATCTTCGTGATCCCCAGACGCACGGCCGCCCAGAACACATTGAAGGTCGCCGCGATGTTGTTGTGGAACACCGCGACATCGGGGCGGATGCCGGGGGCGGGGATCGCCGCGAGGTGCACGAGCGCGTCGAACCCATCGTGGCGATCGCCCACCGCGGTGAGGGCGTCGACGACCTGGCCGTAGTCGGTGAGGTCGGTCTGCACGAACTGCGGGCCGCGGGTGCCGGCCACGTCGAGGCCGGTGACCGTGTGCCCCGCCTCTTCGAGGGTGCGGACGACGACCGCCCCGAGCTTTCCGGATGATCCTGTGACGGCGATGCGCATGTGCTCAGCCTGTCATGGCCGGTCGGCGACGCGGTGGTCTCAGAACGGTGCGGGGGCCGAATCGGGCACGGGCGACGGGACGAACGCCACGGGTGGCGCGGGAGCGTCCTCGCGATAGATGCGGCCGAGAGGAGAGGTCCATTCGAGGACACCTCCCGGCAGCTGCCGCACCTTCCAGCGGGTGAACTGCTTCATCGAGTGATGTCGTTGGCAGAGATGGGCGAGGTTCCAGACCGCTGTCGGGCCGCCGAGGGCGGCATCGATGGTGTGGTCGACCTCGCAGCGGATCGCAGGCCGACGACACCCCGGCCACCGGCAGTGCTGGTCGCGCGCCTGCAGGAACCGGCGTTGCGGCGACGGTGTGCGGTAGCGGTCGACGGCGATCACGACGTGGTCAACGGGGTCGGTGAGCACTCGCGCCCAGCTGGGGGCGCCCGCCGCCAGACAGCGGGCGGTCTCGGCATCGATCGGCGACCGTCCGACGAGGTCGGCCGGTCCGTCGTCCGAGCCGAGCAACGTCAGCGCCGGCACGATCACCTGCACCTGTGCGCGGATCGCACCGAGCGCGCCGGGCCCATCGCCGGCCGCCGTCGGATCGAGGGCGGGCGCACCACTCAGCAGCAGGTCGGCGAAGATGTCGGCGCGCACCTGATCGACGGGGCGGGTGTCGTCGTCGCCGGCTTCGCGCGAGTCGATGACCGTTCTCGCCTGTTGCGTCAGCCGATCGAGGACTCCGTCGGCAATCACCGTGGGGACCGTCGCGATCAGATCGCTCATCCCATCGGGGCCCGGCACGAGGCGCACGCAGCGCGCCTCGTTCGCCTCGCGGTGGCGGTCGGTGAACGAGCGTTCCGCCGTGCGCTCGGCCAGGATCTCGAGCCCCGCGCGGACGCGGTTCGGCGTGTCGTGGGTGCACCGCTCGATCGCCTCGGCCTCGAACTCGGCGCGACGTTCGGTGGGAACGACAGTGCCGGCATCCACGATCACTCGCACGTGACCGCGGGTGATGCGCCCCGCCTCCCACGCGACGAGCGTCGCCGCATACTGCTCGACCAGTTCACGTGCCTCGCCGATGCGCAGCTGCACGGTGCGATCGCTGACGCGCAGCACGCCGCCGACCTCGGCCGAGATCGACCGGAGGGCCATGTCATGCAGGCGGACGCTGTACGACGAGCCCGCGGCCTGCGCCTCGGCGAGCTGACCCGCGCGGGCGAGCAGGCGCACCTGAGCGACCTCTGCTGCGGCGACCCGCGCCGCGACGTCTTCGACGCCCGCCACGATCTCGCCGAGCGCGTCGAGATACTCGTCGCCGGTCGATCGTTCCGCGGGGTCCGTCATAGTTCCATTGTCGCGAGGGGGTCGGACATTGAGCGCAATGTCCGCACCCGGTCACGTCGGTGAGTTTCAGATCTATGTACGGGGCAGACTCGTCGTCATCGCGTACACGGCGCCTGCGCCGGACGGTCGGCCACTGCGCCGTTCGTCGCCTCGTCGGGCCTGCCGCGGAGTCGCGGCGAAATCGGAGGGGCTGACGGGAATCGAACCCGCGCTATCTGCTTGGGAAGCAGAAGTTCTGCCATTGAACTACAGCCCCGAGGGTCGTGCCCGACCATCATAACCTCACCCCGCGGGAGTGATCGGCGCGTCAGGTCCGGTCGACGGCATCCAACGCGACGGCGGCGGCACGACGCCCTTCTTCAATGAGGCGGGGAACGTCGCGCATGCTCCACTGCGCCATCCGCTCCATCTCGGGCTGGATCAGCACGACCGAAGGGTCGCGCACGAGATGCGCCGTGTTCGTCACGGTGCGCATCATTCGCACGCTCTCGCCCTTCGCGTGCAGCCGCACCACGATCACCCGCTCCGCGCCGAGGTGGCGGGCAGCGGCGAACGGCACGTTGTCGACCATCCCGCCGTCGGCGAGCAGGCGACCGCCGACGCGCACCGGCGACAGCAGTCCGGGCACGGCCATCGTGGCGCGCAGCGCGATACTCAGCGGGCCGGTGTCCAGCGCAACGACCCGGCGGGTACGCAGATCGGTGGTGACGGCGGCGAACCTTCGCGGCAGATCCTCGATGCGAGGGTCTTCGCCGAGCAGCGCGACGACGGCATCCGTCACCGCATGCGAGTCGAGCAGCGCCCAGCGCGGCCGGGCCGTCCACCGCGCGATCCGCGCCCAGCGGAACCGCCGTGCGATCTCTTCGAGGCGATCGCTGCCGACCCCGGCCGCGTACGCCGCGCCCACGAGGGCGCCAGAACTCGTGCCGGTCACGATGCCCGGCCGGATGCCACGCTCGTCGAGTACCTGCAGCACACCCACGTGCGCCGCGCCGAACGCGCCACCCCCGCTGAGGGTCAGCCCAAGGCGGGCATCGTCGTCGACTCGCATACCCGAACGGTAGAGCACGGGGCGCCGCGACGGGGACGCCCCGCCCGAACGTTCCCGGTCACTGGTACGGCGGCTGGTACGGAGGCTGCGGGGGCGAGTAGGGACGCGGCGCGAGCTGCTGCCCCGTCTCCTGGAGGGCGAGCTTCACGCCGTTCTTCACTGCGGTGCGCATGATCAGGTAGCCGACCCAGAGCATCACAGCGATGATGGCGAGGTAGATGACGAAGAAGAGCACGATGAAGCCGATGCCGAGCCCGGCCGCGGCTCCCGAGTAGTCAGGGTTCATGGCTGAAACATAGCGGCGATCCGCGACGTCGCCCCGGATAGGCTGGCCGCGTGCTTCTGAGCGATCGCGACATCCGCACCGAGATCTCCGCCGGCCGAGTCGGCCTCGATCCGTGGGACCCGGCCATGGTCCAGCCATCGAGCGTCGACGTGCGCCTCGACCGGTACTTCCGGCTGTTCGACAACCACAAGTACCCGTTCATCGACCCGGCCGAGGACCAGCCCGACCTGACCCACCTCATCGAGGTGGCGCCCGACGAGCCGTTCATCCTGCACCCCGGCGAGTTCGTGCTCGGGTCGACGTTCGAGCAGGTGACGCTGCCCGACGACATCGCCGCGCGCCTCGAGGGCAAGTCGTCGCTCGGCCGGCTCGGCCTGCTCACGCACTCGACCGCCGGCTTCATCGACCCGGGCTTCTCCGGGCACGTGACCCTCGAGCTCTCCAACGTCGCGACGCTGCCGATCAAGCTGTGGCCCGGCATGAAGATCGGCCAGCTCTGCTTCTTCCGACTGTCGTCGGCCGCCGAGAACCCGTACGGCACCGGCCCGTACCTCAACCGCTACTTCGGGCAGCGCGGCCCGACGGCATCCCGCTCGTCGCAGAACTTCCACCGCACCGACGTCGGGTCGACGGATGCCGGAGCGGCCGGCCACTGACCCCATGCGGCGGTGAGGGCGGGCGTTCGTCCGTCCCGGGTGGTCGCTTCGAGTGGCGGATGGCGGCGTTTCGGGACGGATGAGGCGGGCCGGCTGTCGGCATCCGGTGGTCAAATATATTGTGCACAACTGAATTGTGTGCAACTCTGAATCTATGGCGGCTGTCGACGATCTCGTGTGCTTCTCGCTCTATCGGGCCAGCCGCGCGACGACGCAGGCCTATCGCAGACTCCTCGCCCCGTGGGGGCTGACGTATCCGCAGTTCCTCGTGCTCGTGCAGCTGTGGGTCGAGGGGCCGGCGACCGTGTCGCGGCTCGGCGACGACCTCGATCTCGACTCGGGCACACTGTCGCCCCTGCTCCGACGGATGGAGCGCGGCGACCTCATCACGCGCATCCGCGAGAGCGACGACGCCCGCATCGTCACGATCCACCTGACCGACCGCGGCGCGGCGCTGCGCACCGAGATGCACGACGTCGCGGCAGAGCTGCAGCGCTGCACGGGATTCGCGGTCGACGACGCCCTCGCCCTGCGTGAGTCGCTGCACCGCCTGACGGCAAACCTGCAGACCACCGCGAACTGACGTCACAGCCACCCGACCACCGCCGAGACCCGGCGGAGAAGGAGAGACACCCATGGACACGATCTACACCGCAGAGGCACTCGCCACGGGCGACGGACGCAACGGCCATGTGCGCACGAGCGACGGACTCGTCGACACCGACGTGCGCATCCCGAAAGAGATGGGCGGCGCAGGCGGGGCACCCAACCCCGAACTGCTGTTCGCCTCGGGATACGCGGCGTGCTTCCACAGCGCGCTGCAGTCGGTCGCGCGCGCGCAGAAGATCGCCATCCGCGACACGAGCGTCGGCGCACGCGTCGGCATCGGCCCGAACGGCTCCGGTGGCTTCGGCCTGAGCGTCGAGCTCGAAGTCGTCATTCCGGGACTCCCGCACGAGCAGGCGCAGGCGCTGGCGGATGCCGCGGAGCAGGTCTGCCCCTACTCGAACGCCACGCGGGGGAACATCCCCCTGACCCTCACCGTCGTCGACGACTGAGGTCACCAGTCGCGTTCGCCGCGCCCGCGCGGCCGCGCACACCACGACGGCGGCCCCCCTCTGGGGAGCCGCCGTCGTCGTCAGAAGCCGAGGATCACGCCTCGCGCGGCGCGGATCCTCGTTCGAACCCGGCGGTGAAGCCGCGCTCGAAGGCACCCTCGGCGTGACGGTGGCCACGGCCGTGGCCGCGCTGCCGGTGGGTGCCGGCGTCGTCGGCCCGACGCGCGCCGGCGCGACCGCCGTGCCCGTGGCCGCCGCACGGCTCACCGTGGTGTCGGCCGGGGCCGAAGCTGTGGCCGAAGTCCGGCGCGGTGCCATCGCCGAAGCCCGCTCCGAAGCCCGGCCCGCAGTCGCGACCGCGACCACGGCCGAATCCGGGGTGGCGCGGGCCCCGCGGCATCCGCTCGTCCGGGTCCCAGCCGAGCTCGGTCGCGATGGCCTGCAATGAGGTCATCATGGTGGCGAAGTCGGCCTCCGGCACGGCGCCCGCGACGCGGGTGCGGATGCCGGCGACGATGCCGCCGAGCCGATCCTTCGCCTCGCGACCGTCGTCTGTCAGGGTGAACTCGCCGTTCGATTCGACGACCCAGCCGCGCTGGATCAGGCCGTTCAGCTTCTTGCCGCCATGGCGCTGCAGTCGGTCGGCGAGCTCGGGCGCGATGACGTCGCCGCCCAGCAGGTTGAGGATGCGCCAGTCGCGACGCGTGATGCCTTCGGCGTCGAACGCCGCGGCGAACTCGCGGGCGAGCAGCCCGTCGACGGTGCGCAGCCAATAGCCGAGCGGGCGGGCGGTGGGATCTGTGGTTTCCGTGTTGTTCTGCATGAGAAGTCCTTTTCGTGGATGAGGGTCGGCAGCTCTCAGGTCGGGCGCCGATTACATGTCATTGAGCATGTGCATGCAGTATGACATGCGCTTTCAGAACATGTCAAGTTGCATGTAAATTCGAAGCATGACGGATGCCGCGCCCCCGCCCCCTCCTTCACCGGAAGACCTCGATGCCATCGCCACGGCGCTCGCGCGGCTGCGCGGGCGCGGTCCGGGGCCTGGCGGGCCCGGTGGTCGAGGCGGCCCGCATGGCCGCCCGGGGCATGACTGGCTTCACGCGGGAGGCGACGACGGCCCCGGCGCGCGCCGCGGCGGCCGACCGGTGGGGTTCGGTGGCGCGGGCGGCCAGGGGCGCGGCGGCGCGGGCCCGTGGGCGTTCGGTGCGGGGCCGAGCCGCATGGCCGGGCCCGCGCGCATGCGTCTGCTCGAGGCGCTGGCCGCGGCATCCCACCCCCTCACCGTCAGCGAGGTAGGCGAGGCGATCGGCGTCGATCAGCCCCGCGCGTCGCGACTGATCCAGCAGGCGGTCGAACTCGGGCTCGCGCGGCGCGAGGCCGACCCCGACGACGCGCGTCGCACGCGCGTCGCGCTGACCGATGAGGGCACCAAGGTCGCGCGGGGGTTCCGCGGGCGACGGCGTGAACATCTGTCGCAGGCGCTCGCCGACTTCACCGCCGCCGAGCGGGCCGAGCTCGCGCGACTTCTCGGCAAGCTCGCCGACGCCTGGCCGCAGCACTGACGCGCGGCAGGCGGCGGGTAGCGGGCAGCCCGGCGGCGCGGTCCCCTGCCGACTCGCGGGCGGCGCTCAGCCAATGCCGCAGAGGCGGCGGCGGATCCAGTCCCCGGCATCCGCCTGCGCGAGCGTTCCCGACCGGATCTCGTTCACGAAGGCGATCGCCTCGTCGCTCAGCCGCCCGTCGGCGGTGTCGGGCGGGTCGCGCAGCACGACCGTCGTCAGCCAGCGGGCGAAGCGGCCGCCGAGACGCGCCGCGACGGCGACCGTGCCCGCGAAGTGGCGCGCCTGACCGTCGGTGTCGTCGTCGAGCTGCCGGCGGAAGCCCCGACCGCGCAAGCGGTTGCTGCCACCGGATGCGGCATCCGTCACCCACATCGGTCCGCGTCGGACGCCCCCGATCCGTCCGATCTCGCGCAGGAACCGCCCGTCGGAGTAGCCCTGCTGCGCGCACCTCGAGACCGCGTCGGCGAGGGCGGCGCAGGCGTTCATCCCTCCACGGTACGTGACGCCGCCAGACCTTCAGCTCATGCGCACGTGCTTCGGCAGCTTCACCATCAGCAGCAGGACGAGTCCGATCGCGAGGATGATGACGATGCCCAGGATGCCGAAGTGCGTCGCGCCGAACCAGCCGATGAACAGCGACCACAGCAGCGGTGACAGGAAGCTCATCACGCGCCCCGTCGTCGCGTACAGGCCGAAGACCTCGCCCTGCATCTCGGGCGGGGCGACCCGCGCGAGCAGCGACCGGCTCGACGCCTGGGCGGGCCCGACGGCGGCCGACAGCAGGATGCCCCCGATCCAGAACACGAGCTTGCCCTCTTCGCGGAACACGAAGACGAACAGCGCGCTCACGATCAGGACCACGAGCGCCGACACGATCACCGCCCGCGCCCCGAAACGGTCGTCGAGGCGACCCGCGATGATCGTCGAGACACCGGCGACGAGATTCAGCACGATGCCGAAGATCATGACCTCGGTCGGCGAGAACCCGAACGACACCGCGGCGAGGACCCCGCCGAACGCGAACACCCCCGCGAGCCCGTCGCGGTAGACGGCGCTCGCGATCAGGAACCAGAAGGTCGGGCGGTGCGAGCGGAACAGGTTCGCGATGTCGCGCACCAGCACCACGTAGCTCTGGAAGAACCCGACCCGCGGTCGGTCGAACCGCGCCTTCGCCTCGGGCACGTTGAAGACGAACGGCAGCGCGAACACGACCGTCCACACGGCCGCACCGACCGCGATCAGCCGGTACGCGAGCCCGCCCGACACGTCGAGCCCGAACCACGAGAACTGATTGAGCACGACCACGATCACGAGG
>Ga0160441_100387_pt1 | contig 37212 bp, 32 predicted proteins | sample HID1971K_E1MG_FD_108260 | JGI IMG/M metagenome (GOLD analysis project Ga0160441, IMG submission 108260) | Enriched millipede-associated microbial communities from UW Madison campus, WI, USA - HID1971K_E1 MG | ecosystem: Host-associated > Arthropoda: Insects > Digestive system > Unclassified ... | reverse complement strand
GTCGGCAATCTCCTTGCAGGCACTGCTCAGGCAGGCTTGGCGCTGGGTCATCAGCGACAGGAGGGTGGTGAGCTCTCTTTCGGACATGGCAGGATCCTCCGTTTAGCCCTGTCAGTGTAGCAGAGGGTTTCTACCTGGCTTCGTACCTCTCTGAAGCTTCGCTATAAGAATGGGGGCAAGCGCAAGCCTGTTACCTTTCGAAAGAATTACGCAAGATGTTTAAAGTTGATTCAGTGCTGGAAGTTTGAAATGTGATGAAGCGTTATAGGGCGCATTCTAGAGCTGCTTAAGTTGCTTTCAGGTTGCGAGCTCCGGTGACGGGTGTAAGAAAATTCTTCGTCCTGATTTTTTGTGGCGGTTCTGTTACACGTTGCCTGTTGCGTACTTCTGACGAGCGTCTTAGGTTGCTTTGCCCCTGCAATGGATACCGGCATGCTCACCTTGAGTTTTAATCGCAGAACACGTCCTCTTGTATTCTCTTACTGCTTCTCAAAGTGTGGTGAGTTTGCATTCGAAACCGCTTTTGCGGTAGCAGTAGTGTCCATGACAGATGCCGATTTGTTTCTCATAGGCGTGGTGTATTTCTTCCGCTACATACCAAGCTTGCTGTTTTCACCCTGGGGTGGTTGGCTGGCAGATAACGGCAATAAGAAGCGCACCTTGATGTGGGTGGAAGCAGTCAAGAGCATTTTGGCGCTGGCCTTTTTCGCCCTGTATAGCTCGTCCATGTTTGCGTTGCCTGCGCTCACAGGATTGGCGATGATCATGACAGCGCTTGAATGCCTTTATGTGCCGACCTTTCGCGCGTATTTTCCCGACATTGTCGAAAAGGAAAGCCTTGCATCGGTCAATAGTGTGATCCAGGTGATCGAAGATGCAGCATCAATTATCGGGCCGTTGGTTTTTTCGGCATGTGTGCTGATGCTGTCTCGTGAGGCCAGCTTCTTGTTTTTCGCGGTATGCCTGGCTTCGTCGGCTCTTTGTATCGCTAGGTTGGGCCCTTCCAGCTCGAACGCGGGACAGGCCTTCGACGGGCGAGTGATGATACGCGATGCGATGCGCAGCGTGGGTCAGCTCAAGACCAGCAACGCTCCGCTGTTTGCAGTCATTTGTTGCACGACGCTCTGTGCAACGTTCGCCACCTCCGTGATTCGCTTCATCCTGCCTGCTTCGGTGCTGGAACATTTCGCTTCCGAGGCCGCGGTTGGCTATGTTCTATCGCTGCTTGCGGCGGGTACCGTGATGGGTGGTGTGCTCTACACCCGCTTCAATAAGGTCACGACTGCACGGTTGGTACTGCGTTACTGGGCGTTATACGGTGCGCTGTTTTTTCTTGCGGCCGTTGCGCTCCAGTACAACAAGTGGCTATTTCTTACGATTCTGTTCGCAGTTGGTTTCATTGGTGCTTTTGTCGATATCGCCATTGTCACCAATATTCAGTGCCTGTCAGAAGAGCATGAGGTCGGGAGGAACTTTTCTCTCTATTACTTTACCGCCGTCATCGGTGATGCGGTTTCAGGAGTGGTTGCCAGTCTGATCTTTCTGCTTGCGGGGCCAACGACTTTTATCTGGATGACGTTCATGCTGTTGATCGCGCCGATGCATTGGAACAGCGGTGGGCGCGCCCGTGACACGAATAAATAAGCTACTTGGCAGGAAATGACGGGTGAACGCATGCCTGCCGATAGGCCCCCGGCGTTACGCCATAGGCTTGCTTGAATTGCCGGCTCAGATGGCTCTGGTCGGCAAAGCCTAAAGCAAACGCCACTTCCGAGGCCGCCTGGCCTATCTTCAGCAAATCCCGCGCACGTGCCAGACGACGCTGCTTCAACCAGGCATGCGGAGGCAAACCTGTGGCCTGGCGGAACACCCGGGCGAAATGGAAGGGTGACAGGTTGACCGCCGCAGCCAGCGCCTCCAGGGAAGGCGGGTCCGCCAGTTGGCTTTCCAGCAATTCGCGGGCGCGGGCAACAGCCACAGGCTCGTTGCCGGGGGCAGTGGGTTCAGGGCAATGGCCGTGGCGCTGCACCAGTGCCAGCACCGCCTGGCGCCAGGCGGTCTGCTGCTCGAGGGCGCTGGCGCCCGACTCCGACAACTGGTGCAACTGGCTGAAGGCCGAGGCCAGGGCCGGATCCTGGATCACGCTGGCCCTGAAGTGGGGCATGCCGTGGCGGCCCAACTCAAGCTCGTCGAGCACGCGCGTCACCCGTTCATGCTCGGGGTAGAAGCCACGGTAGCGCCAACCGGCCTCATGGGCGGTGGCGCCCGTGTGCAGTTCGTCCGGGTTGATCAGCACCATGCTGCCGACCGGTGCCAGGTGCTCGCTGCCCCGGTGCCAGAAGCGCTGGGCGCCGGACTCGATCACGGTGAACACGTAGCCTTCATGCACATGCGGCGCGAAGCGCTGCTGGAAGTAGCGCGCGTGCAGCATCTCGACATCGCCCAGGGCGGGCGCTTGCCAGAGGTGGGTCTGTTCGCGCAGGGGCGGGGTCATGCCAGCCAGCTGCGCAGCAGGAAGAAGATCAACATGCTCGCCAGCATGCTCAGCAATACGCTGCGGGTCAACAGCACCAGGCCGACAGCGACGAGGGCACCGAGCAGGTACGGATTGAGCAGGCTCAGGTCCAGCTGGTGGCCGGGCAGGAAGATGATCGGCCCGCAGATGGCCGTCAGCATGCCGGGCACGGCAAAGCCGAGGAACTGGCGCGCATTGGAGCTCAGGCGCAGCGGCAGGCGCGGTTCGAGGAAGGCATAGCGGTTGAGGAACACCACGGCGCCCATGGCGAAGATCAGTAGCCAGGTCATGCGCGAGCTCCGGAAAACTTCTGACAGATAAAACCAGCCGACATGCCCAGCAGGCCCGCGACCACCAAGGCGGTTTCCCAGTGCCAGTAGCTGAACAGCACGGAGCAGAACAGCGACACCGCTACACAGACCACCGTGGCGAGGTTGCGCACCAGCGGCGCGATCAGCGCGACGAAGGTGGCGACGATGGAAAAGTCCAGGCCCAGTTGGTCAAGGTGCGGGATGTTCTGGCCCAGCACGATGCCGGCCAGGGTGAACAGGTTCCAGGCCACGTAGAAGGTCAGCCCGACGCCGAGGGCGTACCAGCGGTTGAACTGCTGTTGGTCGTAGTGGCTGGTGAGGGCGAAGAATTCGTCGGTCAGCAGAAAGCCCAGCCCCAGCCGCCAGCGCAGTGGCTGGTTGGACAGCACAGGGCGCATCGACAAGCCATAGAGCAAGTGCTGCGAAGTCAGCAGCAGGGTGGTCAACAGGATCGACAGCAGGCTGGCGCCGCCCTTGAGCATGCCGATGGCCACCAGTTGAGCGGCGCCCGCGAAGACGATCGCCGACAGGCCCTGGCCTTCCCAGGGGCTGAGGTTGGCCTCGATGGCCATGGAGCCGGCCAGCAGGCCCCAGGGGGCGACCGCAAGCGACAGCGGGAGGATGGCGATGGCGCCGTGAAGGAAGGCTTGGCGAGCGATGGGGGGATTGCTGGGCATGATGGCTGCGACACGGTTACTCGGTAGGGCAGCTTGCCAGAGGACGGTGCGGCTGGCTTGAACGATCTTGCTCGTTTGTCGCCGATCCTTGGTGCGTCGCGGCTAGCACCGAACGTTCAGCGATGGCTGGTCAAACGCTGCTGGGCCGCCACGCATCCGTTGATCTCCACGGCCTTCTGCAGCAGCGTCTGGCGGTGCTGCGGGTCGAGATCGCCCAGCAGCCGGTACACCTCGGCCTGGTAATCACGCTGCCGGCCCCACTGCATTTCCAGCCCCTGCGGCTGGCTGCGGCTGCACGCCAGGCGGGTAGCCGGCTGCGGATAATACGCTGCATACAGCGTCGCCATGCTCGGTATCGCTTCCAGTGCCTCACGGTAGGCACGGCTGGCGTTATACGGTGGGCACCAGGTGGCGATCGCCGTCGCCGGCGGGGCGAACCCCTGCTTCAGGCTTGCTTCCAGCAGCGGGCAGGCGGCATCGGGGATTTGCGCCGCAGGCAGATAGGTCGTGTAGTACAACGCCAGGCGATACTGAGCCACCGGATGGCCAAGTTCCACCGACTTTTTCAGCAGTGCCACCGCCGTTGGCAGGGTACGGGCCAGGGCCTGGCCCTGGCGGTTGAGCTCGGGGTCGCCGCCAATGCCAGTGCGGATCGGGATGTCGCTGTCGTCCTGGTTGTCGGCCTTTTCCAGCAGCGGCAGGGCCTGGCGATAGAGCAGGTCGGCATGCGGGTCGATGCGTACATCGAGCGCGCGCGCAGCCTGCGGCGCTAGCGTGATGAGCAGCGCAGCCAGGTACGGAAGGACGGCATGGTGTTTCATGAGGAATGCAAATGCGCCTCGGGCGTATCGGAACGACGGGGTATTCTAGCCAAGCCAGCAGCCTGACCGAAAGGCCGGCGTGCAATTGTCAGACGAGCTTGATCGGGGTGACCTTGCGCTGGGCGTGCTTTTCCTGGGCCAGACCAAGCTTGGCGGTGATCACCTTGGCCAAGGCATTGTTGCCCAGGTCGTTCAGGTGCAGACGGTCGATGAAGAGGTCGGCGCCGAACACCGGAGAGCTGCTGAGCATGCTGTTCATGTCGTAGCAAGGCACCGGATCGGCCTGGCTCTTGATGCGCCGGAAGAAATCCATGTGCAGCTGGCTGTCGAAGGTGCCTTGCAGCAGGCGGTCGAAGTTGCTCGGGTGCCGTTCCAGGCTCGTCAGCATCGCCTGTTCGCCGGCCGGCAGGATCTCACGGCACCAGGGCAGCAGCGGTTGCAGGATGAAGGTAAGGGTGGCGTGGCTGTCGGCCAGCATGCGGTCCCATTGGCGCAGGGTGCGGCCTACCGTATCGGCGGCGCGTGTCAGGCGTTTTTCCGGGGCGCAGAGCAGCCAGTCCGGCAGAGGCTCCGGGCGAGGGGGGAGGAGCGCCTGCCCCAGACGCCGCAACAGGGACGACGGCCGGGTTGGGCCGACCGGCGGCATGCCTTCGTTGAAGCTGCCGAGGTAGGCCTGGTGGGCCTTGGCGTGGTGCGGGTCGTGCGGGCCGGCCAGTACTTCGCCCAGGGCTTCATGGGCCAAGGTATTGAGCCCGCTGAGCAACACCACATGGCCAACCTCGCCCAGGCGGTGCTGATGGGTGAGGAACAGCAGCAGTTCCTGGCTGGCATTGAGCCCGCAGCCCGCCAGGCTCAGCCACACCTCCCCGGTCAGCATCGACAGGTGCGAAGCCACCGTATGCTCGTCGGTGCTGGCGCCGATGCCCATGGCGGTAGAACCACCCACCAGCAGGTTGATGCGCGCTGCGCTGCCGCGTTCGGCGGCCGAGTAGCGTTTGCCCGCGCAATGGCTGTAGCGCAGCCCGAGGGCGTCGGTGTTGATGGTGCCGGAGCGGTAGCCGCTTTCGTGAACATGCAGGTTATGGGGCGCGCGGCGGCTGCCCAGTTGCAGGAAGCGCTGGTAGTCCTGCTGCAGCAATGCGCGCAGGCCTTGGCCGTAGGCGGCGGTGTCGAGTGTCGTCATCAGCGCTTCCTTGGTTCCGGCGTGGCCTCAGCCCGCCAGCTCCTTGAGGTTGTAGGCCAGGCCGCCGACGGCGATCAGCAGCAGGGCAACGCCGGAGGCCAGGGAAATGAAGCGATTGCTGCGCGGCGAGGCGAGCTTGCCGATGGCGAAGATGTACAGGCTGAGCACCGCGAAATCGATAAACACCCACAGCAGCGACAGCACCACCATGCTCTTGCCGAACGACTCGGTGATCTGGATGAACTGCGGGAAGAAGGCGATGAAGAAGATGATGTCCTTCGGGTTGGAAATCCCCACCATGAAGCCTTGCCAGAGGCCGCCGCGACCGGCTTTCGGCGCTTGCTCGACGGTTTCGCTGGCCGGTGCCTGCAGGCACTCGCGCAAGGTGCCCACGGCGATGTAGCCGATGAACAGGCACCCCAGCAAGCTCATGCCGCTGAGCCAGGCCTTGTCGATGGCCGCGCTGGTCAGGATGATCCAGGCCGCAGCGCCGATCAGTACCAGCGACGCCCAGTTGGTGCCGACGGCGGTGAACATGGCCTTTCGCGAGCCGGATGCCGCAGCAGTGTTGACGATCAGGGCCACCACAGGACCAGGCGTGGCGATCAGCAGCAGGACAGTCAGTGCGTACGTAGCAGTCAGTGCGGTATTCACGGTCAGTTCTCGGTCAATGTGTCGGGTGTCGCGTGGACGTGGGCATGGAAGGGGCAGCGCGACGGGTTGAGCGAGCCTGCTTCCTGCAGTTGGTATTGTTTCCATTCGTAGTTGTCGTCCTGGCCAAAGAAGCCCAGGCTGTCTGGCATGACGCCATCGTTGTAGTGACGTACACGGTCGCGAATGCGCGCGCGGATGCGCTGGCCGCTCTCGGTACTGGCGTTGGCCACTTCGTCGAAGTTTTCCCGCGGGTTGATGACGAAGGTGATGTGCTTGCCCAGGTTACGGCTCTTCATCTGCTGGTGGCCGGGGAAGTTCATGTTGATGAACAGCGGCATGCCGGCGTAGCAGAACGACCAGCCGGTGTCGTCCGGGTCGGTGGGGATCGAAGAAGGCCAGGGGTGCGGATCACGCGCATGTACGCCGCGCAGGACTTTCCAGGCCAGCGCCTGTTGCTCGGCGAGGGTGCAGTCGGCGGCGGTTTCGAGAAACACCACCAGCGGGCTGCCGATGCGTTGCTTTACCGGTACCGGTGCGATGTCGCGAACGTAGTCGGCCAGGCCCTGGGCGATGTCGTCGGCCAATTGTTCGGCGCGGGCGAAGAGGATATGGCACGTTGCGCCGTTCACCGCCTTGCGCCCGAACAGGCATGGAAATTCGGGGTTGGCGAGCACGTCGCGAAAGTGTTGTAGTGTCTGGTATGTCCAGTGGCGCGTGTTCCGCACATGTTCCGCGGTCAGCTCTAGCGCATCCAGGCGTAAGCAATTTCCATAACCCGTAAACATGATTTCCCCAGGCGTTTAATTAACGAAAAGTTCCAGTGATATGCAGGCAGGTTATTGGCTTATCTTTGTTATTTACCTGCATTTTCTGAGACGCACTTAACGTTGTAAAACGCGTGGAACTATGACCTACTATTAGTCTTACTCATGCTTCGGGGGCTTCATGTCGGAACGGATCCAGGCTTTGCACGCACTGCGTGCCTTCGAGGTTGCCTCGCGTTATGGGTCGTTTACCCGCGCGGCCGAAGAGCTGGCGCTGACCCAGGGCGCCGTCAGCCATCACATCAAGACCCTGGAATCCATGTTCGGCTGCGACCTCTTCGAACGCCGTGGCCCCAAGCTGAGCCTGACCGAGCACGGGCGCCTGCTGGCCCAGGAGCTCAAGGTCGGTTTCAAGATCATCGAAAACGCCTGCGCGCTGTTGCGCCAGGACCGCTACGGCTTGCGCCTCAAAGCGCCCTCGACCCTTACCGTGCGCTGGCTGCTCAGGGCGCTGGATGCCTTCAAGAAGGCCGACGACGCGTGCAGCGTGCAGCTGTCGAGCGTGTGGATGGACATCGACACGGTGGATTTCTATTCCGAGCCCTACGACTGCGCCATCCTCCTGGCCAACGGGCGCTTTCCCGCCGATGTCGAGAGCTTCAAGCTGTTCGACGAATGGCTGATTCCGGTCTGCCACCCCGACTACATGGAGCGGGCCCAACCGGAGCTGGCTGACCTGCGTCAGTGCGAAATCCTGCACCCGTCCCCGGACCGCCGCGATTGGCGCCGTTGGCTGGCGCGCATGGATGCGTTGGAGATCAACATCGACCAGGGCCAGGTGTTCGATACCCTCGACCAGGGCATCTCGGCGGCCCAGCAAGGCCTGGGGATTTCGGTGGTCGACCTGGTGCTGGCCACCGCCGACCTCGGCGCCGGGCGCCTGGTCACGCCGTTCAAGCATGCCGTTGCCACCGGCGATGGTTATTACATGACCTGGCTCAAATCCAGCCCCAAGGCGCGGCAGATGCACAAGTTGCGCGACTTCCTGCTCGGCCAGGTGCCAGCGCTGGCCTACAAGGACATCGATTACCTGTACGGCTGAACGCGCCCGGGAAGCCAGGCCGCACCGCTCACAGGCGCGCGGTGCTCACGGTGATGTAGCCTTTGTCGAGCAGGGCAATGCGGATAGTCGTTTCATCGACGCACGCCTTGCGCTTCTGCTTGATGCACACCCCCTCGATTGCCGCCGCCCGCATCTGCTGCGCGACGGCGCGGCCGCAGACATCGAAGAACGCTTCGCTGGCGAGCAGTTCGATACGCTCGACCAGCTGCCGCGTGCGCTCATCGGTCGCGCAGAAAAACAACACACCCGAGAAGTGTGGGTCATCGTCGGGATTACTGACGTCGTGGGCCATCAATTCACGCAGGGTCTTGCGCAGTTCGGCGGTGGTGCTGAGGTGCGAATGCATGCGGAGCCTCCTCTGGGTCGAGCGCTGGTGCCGGGCTGAGGCCGATACCGTCCAGGGGCTGATGTTGTTTTCAGTGGGTGACGACGACAAGTAAGACGATTCTGAGCTTAGCGTAGGAATTTTCTGATGGCGCTGAAAGGATGCTTCATCCCTGTCGATACGGCACAATTGCGCGCCTACACGCACGCCGACCGAGGACACCGATGAACAGCCATTTTCAAGCCGTCGACCTGAAAAAGGCCTACCGCCTGCTCAACCACGGCCCGACCGTGCTGGTGTCGGCCAGCCATGAGGGCGTGGACAACGTCATGGCCGCGGCCTGGGCCTGTGCGCTGGACTTCGACCCGCCCAAGGTCACCGTGGTGCTGGACAAGAGCGCGCGCACCCGGCAACTGGTCGAAGGCAGTGGCTGGTTCGTGATCCAGGTGCCCACGGCTGCCCAGGCGCAGCTGACCCATCAGGTCGGTACCCGCAGCCTGTTCGACCAGCCCGACAAGCTGGCCCGCATCGGCGTCGCGCTGGCGCGGGTAGAGGGGCATGCGGCGCCGCTGGTCGAAGGCTGCTCGGCGTGGCTGATGTGCCGGGTGATCGACGAGCCGCACAACCAGAACACTTATGACCTGTTCATTGGCGAGGTGGTGGCGGCCTGGGCGGATGACCGGGTGTTCAAGGACGGGCACTGGGCCTATGAGCATGCCGACCCGCAGTGGCGCAGCTTGCACTATGTGGCGGGTGGGCATTTTTATGCGATTGGCGAGGCGGTGATCGTCGATCCGCAGGGTTGAACTTACCGGCCCTATCGCCGCGGTTCGTCGCCACGACAAGCCGGCTCCCACAGGATTTCGCAGCCCTCAAGCCTTGCGGGGTACCTGTGGGAGCCGGCTTGCCGGCGATTGGGCCGCATAGCGGCCCCTCAGCACATCACCCGCCAACCTCCTGCTTGAAACGCAACCGCCAGCCATGCAGCAACGGCTCGGTATACCCACTGGGCTGCTCAAGCCCCTCGAACACCAGTGCCTGCGCCGCACGATAAGCATGTGACCCGGCAAAGTTGCCTGCCATCGGCCGGTAGGCGGTATCGCCGGCATTCTGCTGGTCGACCACGTTAGCCATCCGCTGCAGCGTCGCTTCCACCTGCTCGGCCCCCACCACACCATGGTGCAGCCAGTTGGCGATGTGCTGGGCCGAGATGCGCAGGGTCGCGCGGTCTTCCATCAGGCCGACGTCATGGATGTCGGGCACCTTGGAGCAACCGACCCCTTGTTCCACCCAGCGCACCACGTAGCCCAGGATGCCCTGGCAGTTGTTGTCCAGCTCGGCCTGGATGTCCTGGGCGCTCCAGGGCCGGTCCGGGCTGACCGGAATGCTCAGCAGGCCGTGCAGCAACGGTTCGCGCTCGGCGGCCAGGTCGGCGTTTTCCAGCGCCTGCTGCACCGCTGCCACATCGACCTGGTGATAGTGCAACGCATGCAGGGTCGCCGCCGTGGGCGAGGGCACCCAGGCGGTGTTGGCGCCGGCCTTGGGCTGGGCGATTTTCTGTTCCAGCATGGCCGCCATCAGGTCGGGCATGGCCCACATGCCTTTGCCGATCTGCGCCTTGCCGCGCAGGCCGCAGGCCAGGCCCACCACCACATTGCTGCGCTCGTAGGCCTGGATCCAGGCACTGTGCTTCATGTCGCCCTTGCGCAGCATGGCGCCGGCTTGCATGGCCGTGTGCATCTCGTCACCGGTGCGGTCGAGAAAGCCCGTGTTGATGAACACTACCCGCGCCGCCGCGCTGGCGATGCAGGCCTGAAGATTGACACTGGTGCGCCGCTCTTCGTCCATGATGCCCATTTTCAGGGTATGCCGAGGCAGGCCCAGGAGGTCCTCGACCCGGCTGAACAACTGGTCGGCGAAGGCAACCTCGTCCGGCCCGTGCATCTTCGGCTTGACGATGTACAGGCTGCCCTCGCGGGAGTTGCCGCGGCGCTTGAGGTCGTGCAGTCCGATCAGGCTGGTGACCACCGCGTCGAGGATGCCTTCGGGAATCTCGTGGCCGTCGCCATCATGGATCGCCGGGTTGGTCATCAGGTGGCCGACGTTGCGGATGAACAACAGCGAACGGCCCGGCAAGGTCAACGGCTGGCCATTCGCGCCCTGGTACTGGCGATCTTCGGCCAATGCCCGGGTGAAGGTTTTGCCGCCCTTGCTGACCTGCTCGCTCAAGTCGCCTTTCATCAAGCCCAGCCAGTTGCGGTAGACATTCACCTTGTCCTCGGCATCCACTGCGGCCACCGAGTCTTCGCAGTCGATGATGGTGGTCAGCGCGGCCTCCATGAGGATGTCCTTGACCCCGGCCAGGTCGGCCTGGCCGATGGCGCTGCTGGCGTCGATCTGGATTTCGAAATGCAGGCGATGGTGTTGCAGCAGGATGGCGGTGGGTGAGGTGCGCTCGCCTTGGTAACCCTGCAATTGCCCCGCATCTTCAAGCCCGACGTGACGGCCATCCTTCAGGGTCACGCGTAGCGCCCCTTGCTCGATGGCATACGCCGTGGCATCGGCATGCGAGGCACCAGCGAGCGGCGCGGCCTGGTCGAGGAAACCTCGGCCGTAGGCGATCACCTTGGCCCCACGGGCGGGGTTGTAGCCTTGGCCGCGGGCGGCGCCGTCGCTGTCGGCGATGGCATCGGTGCCGTACAGCGCGTCGTACAGCGAACCCCAGCGGGCGTTGGCCGCGTTGAGCGCATAACGGGCGTTGCTCAGCGGCACTACCAGCTGCGGGCCGGCTTGCTCGGCGATCTCGCGGTCGACGTTGCGGGTGCTGATCCGTACCTGCTCGGGGGTGTCGACCAGGTAGCCGATGCTGCGCAAGAAGGCCTGGTAGGCCGCCATGTCGGCGATCGGGCCAGGGTGCTGGCGGTGCCAGCGGTCCAGTTCGGCCTGCAGGCGGTCGCGTTCGGCCAGCAGTTGGCGATTGCGCGGGGCAAGGTCGTGGACCAGGCTGCTGAAGCCTTGCCAGAAGCTGGCGGCGTCGAGGGCAGTGCCGGGCAGCACTTCATCTTCGATGAAGCGCTGCAGGATGGGGGCGACCTTGAGTGGATTCATGTTTGTCTCGCTGTTCATGTTCATTGAAATGAGAGGGTGTCAGTACCGGCCCTTTCGCGGGACAAGCCCGCTCCCACAGGGGTAGTAGTGGTGTACCTATGGGAGGGCTGGTGTACCTGTGGGAGCGGGCTTGTCCCGCGAAAGGGGCGGTACTGCCGATCACAATGCCGCGGCCCCGGCCTTGGCGACCTGGGCATCCTGTTCGGGCTTTACCCCGGACACGCCGATGGCGCCCACCACCTGGCCGTCGACCCGCAACGGCACGCCGCCTTCCAGGCTGGTGAGCAAGGGCGCGGTGACGAACGCGATGCGCCCGCCATTGACCATCTGCTCGTAGTCCCGCGTCTCCTTGCGCCCCAGGGCTGCGCTGCGGGCCTTTTCCAGGGCGATGTAGGCGCTGGCCGGTGCGCAGCCGTCCAGGCGCTCCAGGCCCAGCGGGTGGCCGCCGTCGTCGACGACGGCGATCGTTACGCTCCACTGTTGCGCCTCGGCCTCCTGGCGGGCGGCGGCGAGCAGGCGGGTCACCTCGGCCTGGCCGATCACGGACTTGCTATGCATGGCGGTTCTCCTGGTTCAGGGCTGCTTCGACGATTTCGATCCAGTGCCGCACCGGGGTCCGACCGGCACCGTCCAGGTGGGTCTGGCAGCCGATGTTGGCGGTGGCGATGACCTGCGGTTTGCCACTTTCCAAGGCGTTCAGGCGGTTGTCGCGCAACTGCGTGGACAAGACCGGCTGGGTGAGCGAATAGGTGCCGGCAGAGCCGCAGCACAAATGCCCGTCCGGCACGGGCGTGAGGGTGAAGCCCAAGCGGGTCAGCAGGCTTTCAACCTGGCCGCCAAGCTTGAGGGCGTGTTGCAGGGTGCAGGGGCAGTGGAAGGCCAGGCGTTGTTCGGCGCACAGGCCCAGCTGCTCGACCGGCTCGTCACGCAGCACTTCCACCAGGTCGCGTGACAGTGCGCTGACCCTTGCCGCCTTGGCGGCGTAGTGCGGGTCCTTTTCCAACAGGTGGCCATACTCCCGGACGAAGGCGCCGCAGCCGCTGGCGGTCTGCACGATGGCCTCGGCACCGGCCTCGACAGCCGGCCACCAGGCATCGATGTTGCGCCGGGCGCGCTGCAGGCCTTGTTCCTGGGCGTTGAGGTGGTAGTCCACCGCACCACAGCAGCCAGCCTCGGGCGCAGCCTCGACGCTGATGCCCAGCCGGTCCAGCAGGCGCGCCGCGGCAGCATTGGTATTGGGCGACAGGGCCGGTTGCACGCAGCCTTCGAGCAGCAGTATCCGACGGGCATGGCGCGGTGCCGGGCGTTCGCCGGCCGGGGCCACCCGGGCTGGCAGCTTGTTCTTCAGGGCGGCCGGCAGCACCGGGCGCAGGGCCTGGCCGGTGCGGGTCAGGGCCTTGAACAGCGCCGGCCGAGGTACCACCGCACGCAGGCCCTGACGCAGCAGGCGCTGGCCGAGTGGGCGCGGTACTTGCTGCTCGACCACGGCGCGGCCGATGTCCAGCAGGTCATGGTATTTCACCCCTGACGGGCAGGTGGTTTCGCAGTTGCGGCAGGTCAGGCAGCGGTCCAGATGCAGTTGCGTACTGGCGCTGACCGGCTCGCCTTCGAGCACCTGCTTGATCAGGTAGATGCGCCCGCGTGGCCCGTCCAGCTCATCGCCGAGCAACTGGTAGGTGGGGCAGGTGGCGGTGCAGAAGCCACAGTGCACACAGGTGCGCAGGATGCTTTCGGCCTCTTCGCCGCGGGCCAGGCGCTTGGCGCTTTCGCTCAGGTTGGTTTGCATGGCGTGGCCTCACAGGTCTGGGTACAGACGGCCAGGGTTGAACAGGCCCTGGGGGTCGAGGTGCTGCTTGAGGGCGCGGTGGTAACGCATCAGCGCGGCAGGCAGCGGTGCACTGCTGTCGTCGCCGGGGGCGTAGCCGGTGACATGGCCGCCGACCCTGGCCACCTGTTCACGGATCTGCTGCGCCGGCGCGCTCGACTTGAGCCAGCGCTGCGCGCCGCCCCAATCGATCAATTGCTGCCCAGGCAGGTCCAGCTCGGCCGTGGCGGTGGGCAGCGACAGGCGCCACAGCGGCTCCGGTTCGTCGAAAAACGCCAGGCGCTGTTCGCGCAGGTCGCTCCAGAAGCGGCTGTCGAGTACCTCGCCGCCCAGGCGTTGGCGGGCCGATTGCACCGAGCCTTCGCCGCCTTCCAGGCGCAGGTAGAGGGCTTCGCCGTCATGGCAGGCGGCGCTGATCGGCAACGGCTGCTGGCCCCACTCGGCCAGCTCGGCCAAGGCCTGGTGGCGGTCCAGCGCCAGGCGCAGGCTCAGGCATTGGCGCGGGCGCGGCAGCACTTTCAGCGACACCTCGGTCAGCAAGCCCAGGCAACCGAAGCTGCCTGCCATCAGCCGCGACATGTCGTAGCCGGCGACGTTCTTCATCACCTCTCCACCAAAGCGCAGCAGCTTGCCGTGGCCGGTGATGACCCGCGTACCCAGCACGTAGTCGCGCACCGAGCCGGCCCAGGGTCGGCGTGGCCCGGACAGCCCGGCCGCGACCATGCCGCCGAGGGTGGCCTCGGGGCCCAGGTGCGGTGGCTCGCACGGCAGCATCTGCCCGGCTTCGTGCAGCGCCGCCTCGATTTCCAGCAAGGGTGTGCCGGCGCGCGCGGTGAGCACCAGCTCGGTGGGGTCGTAGCTGACGATGCCGCGGTGGTTGCGGGTATCGACGATCTCCCCAGCCACCGGGCGGCCAAGCATGGCTTTGCTGTTGCCGCCCTGGATGCGCAGCGCGGTGCCCAGGTTCAAGGCCTGGTTGACCTGCTCCAGCAGGTCCTGACTCATGTCGCGGTCCAGGCTCATCAGAAGCGCTCCAGGTCGGGGAAGGGCAGTTGGCCGTGGTGCACGTGCAGGGCGCCGAACTCGGCGCAGCGGTGCAGGGTGGGGATGTTCTTGCCGGGGTTGAGCAATCCCTGCGGGTCGAAGGCCGCCTTCACGGCATGGAACAGGGTGATTTCGTCGCTGTTGAACTGAGCGCACATCTGGTTGATCTTCTCCCGCCCCACACCGTGCTCGCCGGTGATGCTGCCGCCCACCGCCACGCACAGTTCGAGGATGCGCCCGCCGATGGCTTCGGCGCGCTCCAGCTCGCCGGGCAGGTTGGCATCGAACAGGATCAGCGGGTGCATGTTGCCGTCGCCGGCGTGGAACACATTGGCCACGCGCAGGCCGTACTCCGTGGACAGTTCGCTGATGCCCTTGAGCACCCGTGGCAGCTCGCGGCGGGGGATGGTGCCGTCCATGCAGTAGTAGTCCGGCGAAATCCGCCCCACCGCCGGGAAGGCGTTCTTGCGCCCGGCCCAGAAGCGCACGCGCTCGGCCTCGTCACGGGCCAGGCGCACCTCGCGGGCGCCGGCCTCGCGCAGCACCGCCTCCACCCGCTCGCAGTCGTCCTGCACGTCGGCCTCCACGCCATCGAGCTCGCACAGCAGGATCGCCGCGGCGTCCACCGGGTAGCCGGCGTGGATGAAGTCTTCGGCGGCGCGAATCGCCAGGTTGTCCATCATCTCCAGGCCGCCGGGAATGATGCCGGCAGCGATGATCTCGGCCACCGCCCGGCCGGCGTCCTCGACGCTGTCGAAACTGGCCAGCAGCACCCGGGCGACTTGTGGCTTGGGCAGCAGTTTCACGGTGACCTCGGTGACGATACCGAGCATGCCCTCGGAGCCGGTGAACAGCGCCAGCAGGTCGAAACCTGGGCTGTCGAGGGCATCGCTGCCCAAGGTCAGGCGCTCGCCTTCGACGGTGAGGATCTCGACCTTGAGCAGGTTGTGCACGGTCAGGCCGTACTTCAGGCAATGCACGCCGCCGGCATTTTCGGCGACGTTGCCACCAATGGAGCAGGCAATCTGCGAGGAGGGGTCGGGTGCGTAGTACAAGCCGTAGGGCGCGGCTGCCTGGGAGATCGCCAGGTTGCGCACACCTGGCTGCACGCGGGCGAAACGGCCCTGTGGGTTGACCTCGAGAATGCGGTTGAAGCGCGCCATCACCAGCAGAATGCCCTTGGCCAGCGGCAGTGCACCCCCGGACAGGCCGGTGCCAGCGCCGCGGGCCACCACCGGCACACCCCGCTGGTGGCAGAGCTTGAGCAAGGTCTGCACTTGCTCCAGGCGCTCGGGCAGCACCACCAGCAGCGGCACCGTGCGGTAGGCCGAGAGGCCGTCGCATTCATAGGGCTTGAGGTCTTCTGCGCGGTGCAGCACCTCAAGGTCGGGCAGGGCATCATGCAGCGCCTGCAGCAAACCTGGCAGGTCTACGGCGGGCAACACACCATCGACGCGTTCGTCGTACAGAATGTTCATGGGCTCACTCGGTTGTTTTTGTTGTTTGCCTCAGGTCAGCGTGCGCCGCAGCGGCCTTCAGGTCGAGCACGCTGGAAACTGGTCCTACCAGTTTTTCGCCACGGCACTGTTCATTGCCGGCTTTGACCGGCTAGATTGGAGAGCAGAACAGCAGTGGTCCTACCAGTTGGAGGGTGTCCATGGGTGCAGAAGGCAAGGCCAAGGTCGCCGATCAGGTGGCCGAGCGGGTCGAGCGGCTGATCGTCGAAGGCGTGCTCAAGGTGGGCCAGGCCTTGCCCTCGGAGCGGCGCCTGGTAGAAAAGCTCGGCTGTTCGCGTTCGGCGCTGCGCGAGGGCCTGCGCATCCTGCGGGGGCGCGGCATCATCGACACCGAGCAAGGGCGAGGCTCGTTCGTTGCTGACCTGACCGGTCAACCGGGCATCACGCCACTGATGCACTTGTTCAGCTCGCAGCCGCGCACGCTGTTCGACCTGCTCGAAGTGCGCGCACTGCTTGAAGCCGAATCGGCGCGCCTCGCTGCGTTGCGCGCCACCGACGTCGACCGCCTGCTGATCCGTCGCCGCTATGAAGACATGCTCGCTGCACATACCGCGGGCGAAACCCTTGACCCCCGGGAACATGCCCGGCGCGACCACGCCTTCCACCGAGCCGTCAGCGAGGCCTCGCACAACCCGGTGCTGGTGCATACCCTGCAGTCGCTGAGCGACCTGACCTTGAGCACGGTGTTCGCCTCGGTGAACAACCTGTACTGCCGCCCGGCGCAGAAGCGCCAGATCGACCGCCAGCATGCGCGGTTGTATCACGCGGTGATGGAGCAGCTGCCGGAGCAGGCCCAGCGCGCGGCGCGCGAGCATATCAATGGGATTCGTGACAGCTTGCGCGAGATCGAGCAGGAAGAGCAGCGCTTGGTGCGGGCGACGATGCGCATGGATGGCTGGGGGTGAGGTTGGCCTGTACCGGCCCTATCGCCGGCAAGCCGGCTCCCACAGGTACTGCGCAGGCCTTAGGAGCGGTGCAATCCCTGTGGGAGCCGGCTTGCCGGCGATAGGGCCGGTACAGGCAATCGATCACTCGGCCAGGTGCTTGATCATCGCCACCGTCAGATACAACCGCGGCGCAATGCTGGCCAACTCGATGTACTCATCGTCCCCATGCAAGCCTGCCCCCACCACCCCCATGGTCTCCAGCACCGCCGGCTTGTCGCTGCCCGGCACATAGGCATAGCCAGCATCGGTACCGAATCGCATGGCAATCGGCTCGATCTTGTGGCCAACCTCGCCATACAGTTGCTGCGCCGTTTGCGCCAGCTTCGCCGAGGCTTCGTTGCGCGCCAGCGGCGGCCGACCTTTTTCGACAGAGACCGTGGCCTGGGTATCGGCCACCAGCTGCTTTTTCACGATGCGCTGGGCGTCGGCCTGCACCCGGTCGGTTTCGCTCAGGTCCGAATAGCGCATATCGGCTTCGGCCGTGGCCAGCGCCGGAATGATATTGGCCTTTTCGCCGGCCTTGGCCAGGGTCCAGTTCACCGTGGTGCCTTTGCCCGCATCGCCCAGGTCCTTGAGCTGGAGAATCTGGTGGGCCAGTTCGGTCAGGGCGTTGCGGCCCTCCTCGGGCGCGGACCCGGCGTGGGAGGCACGGCCCTTGACCTCGAGCTTGAGGCGGTTGATGCCGTTGGTCGCGACCGTTACCGCGTCCTTGTCCGGCGGCTCGTAGGAGAACACGTAGTCATGCTTGCGGGCCAGTTCGGCAATGATTTGCCGGGAGCCGGCCGAGCCCATTTCTTCGTCCGGGTTGAACAGCACGGTCAGCGTGCGGTAGCCCTTGAACTGTTGGTCCTGCAGCAACTTCACCGCATGCAGGATCATCGCCACGCCACCCTTTGCGTCGGCAACGCCCGGGCCATAGGCGCGCGGCCCGTCGACCCGGAAAGGCCGTTTGGCCACGGTGCCGGGGACGAACACGGTGTCATAGTGCACCATCAGCAGGAAGTCCTTGCTGCCGGTACCTTTGAAGGTGCCGACGATGTTGTCGCCCACCGAAGGCTTGGCGGCGTGGGTCTGCACCTCGGCGCCCAAGGCCTTGAGGCGTTTGGCCAGCTCGGCACTGACTTGCGTCAGGCCCGGTTCGGTCCCGGTGCCGGTATCGACCGAGACCAGCGTCTTGAGGGTGTCCAGATAAGCTGGCTGTTCGCCTTGGGCCTGCTTGAGCAAGGCCTGAGGGGCGGAATCGGCAGCGGTTGCCTGGGTGCAGGTGATCAACAGCGCCAGGGCGATGGCGTGGGGAGGGCGGGGCAATGGCATGGCAGCTTCCTTGTTTATGATGCAATGGCGGCCCTATCGCCGGCAAGCCGGCTCCCACTAGGGATTGCACCGTTTCCAAGGCTTGTGCAGTACCTGTGGGAGCCGGCTTGCCGGCGATAGGGCCGCTACGGTCCTTAATGATTGGCCACCGAGTCATCCTGGGCCAGGATGGCCATGGCAATGTCTTCGTCATTGGCCTGCAGGCCAGGATGCTCCTTGCGGACCTGTTCCAGCGCCGACTCCACATAGGCGCCACGGATCGCCCCGTCACTGGCGACGAAGGCGGACAGCTCGTCACGGGCCGGAATGATCCGTTTGTCGTCCTTGAAGGTTGAGTACAGCGAGGCGGAGATACCGGCCGAGGTAGCGACGTCTTCCACATCGACGTCGGCCAGAGCAGCTCCGGCAGGCAGCAGGAGCAGCAGCGCAGGGGCGATGATCAGGTGGCGCATGTCGTGTTCTCCAGTAGCTTGAAGCCCAAGGAAATAACCACTCAGTGTTTAAGAAAACGGGACAGTGGTGGTAGTTCCCTTGGCTGTACCGGCGCGTGCGGGTTCAGGCGGTCATGCGCTGCAGCTCCTTTTGGCGTTGGCCTGGCGGGCGACGAAGGCGCTGATGTTGTCCACGGCGCTGTCCATCAGTTGCTGCATGGCGTCTTCGCTGCTCCAGGCGATGTGCGGGTTGAGCAGGAAGTCGTCGCGATCGATGAGCTGGAACAGCGGGTTGCTCGGGTGCAGGGGCTCGACTTCCACCACATCCAGCGCCACCCCACCCAGGCGGTCGCGTTGCAAGGCATCGATCAGCGCCACCTCATTGACGATCCCGCCGCGGCCCGTGTTGATCACCAGGGCGTCGGGCTTCATCAAGGCCAGCTTGTCGGCGTCGATCAGGTTGACGGTTTCTGCGGTAAGCGGGCAGTTGATCGACAGCACGTCGCACCAGGCGAGCAGTTCGTCCAGCGGCCGAGCGTCGGGGCCTTGGCGCTTGCCCCCGCGGTCCTCGAACAGCACCTGCATGCCGAAGGCCCGGGCCAGGTGAGCCAGGCGCAGGGCGATCGGGCCGCTGCCGATGATCGCCAGTCGCTTGCCACGCACATCGCGGATGCGGTGGTTGAAATAGACGTTCTGGTAAGGCTTGTCGCCGGCGTGCACCTGGCGCATCAGGCGGGTGAAGGCGGCCGGTCGGCGGAACAGTTCAAGAATCATCGCCAGGCTATGCTCGGCCACGGTGTTGGCGGCATAGCCCGGTACGCTGGCGACTTCGATGCCATGGGCGTCGCAGTAGTCGACGTCGACGATGTCGCGCCCGGTCAGGGCCAGCGAGATCATCTTCAGCTTCGGCAGCTGGCGCAGGTGCTCTTCACGCAGCGGCACGCTGCAGGTGAAGGCGATGGTGGCGTCGTGCAGGTGTTCCACCATCTGCTCCGGGTAGGTGTAGGCAAACTGCTTCCAGGTGTGCGCGCAGTCCGGCCGCTTCAGCCGGGTGGAGGGCGCCAGGCCTTCGTCGTCGAGCAGTACGATGTGTTCGCTCATGCTGCGCTCCTTAGCGTTTTTGTGCGGGTACGTAGCCTGCTGGCGCCATGCCGACCAACTGGCGGGTAATGAAGCCGGCGCTCTGGTCGTGGTCTTCGAGGGACTCCTTGCGCACCAGGGCATCACGCACCAGGTGCGCGCCGAAGAAACGCAGCGGTTCTGGCGGCAACAGCTTCATCTTCTGATTGACCAGGCCGCAATTGGCCCATTCATCGTTGGCGTGGGTGGCCAGCGACTTGATGATGCGGCTGGCAAAGACCGTGGTGGCCACACCGTTACCCGAGAAGCCGATGCCGTAGCTGATGGTCTGGTGAGGGTCGAGGTAGCCGAAGTTCGGCAGGCCTTTCATGGCCCGGTCGATCGGACCGGTCCAGCTGCTGACCACCGGCACGTCCTCTAATTGCGGGTAAAGGCGACGCAGCTCGGCCGCGACCTTGTCGGCAGCCGGCGAAGGTTTCTCGTACAGATCGCCAATGCGACCGGCATAGGCGAACTGCCCCAGAGGCTTGCCAAACACGACGCGGCCATCCGGGGTGTTGCGCCAGTAATTGAGGACAGTGCGCGAGTCGGTCATGCACTCGCCGCGGCTGAAGCCAATGGCATCGAGCTTGGCCTTGACCGGCGCCGTGGCCACCATGTCGCTGGACATGATCGCGATCATGCGGCGCAGTTCGGGGAACTGCGCCCCCCAGGCATTGAGCGCCAGCACCACGTGGCTGGCCTTCACGCGACCTTTGGCGGTATGCACCACCGGGTGCTTGCCGCGCTCCAGGTGGGTGAACGGCGATTTCTCGAAGATCTTCACCCCCAGCTTCAGGGCGACCCGGCGCAAGCCGCGCGCCAGCATCGCCGGCTGCACGGTGGCGGCGTTCGGGTCGTAGATACCGCCCAGTACCAGCGGCGAGCCGACGCGACCGCGAATGGTCTCGCGGTCCATTTCCTGGAACGGATTGACGTCGAGCTTGTGCAGGCCGTCGGTGAGCACCCGCCAGGAATCCAACTGCCGGGGGTTGGTCGCGGTCCACAGCCAGCCGTCCTTGCGGTATTGGGCATCGATGCCGTGTTCCTGGCAGAAGCTGCCGATTTCGTCGATCGCCGATTCGGCGGCTTCACAGATGCGCCGGGCCTCGACGTCGCCGCAGATGGTGCGAACCGACAGGTACTTGCCCCACCAGTTGGTGGCGATGCCGCCATTGCGGCCACTGGCGCCGGAGCCGCAGCGGTCGCGCTCGACGATGACGATGGCCAGCTCCGGGTGTGCCTGCTTCAGGCGGATGGCCGACCACAGGCCAAGGAAGCCTCCGCCGACAATGCACACGTCGGCTTGAATCGAGTCCTGCAGGGCGGGGGCGAGGTCGCTGTCCAGGTCCAGCGCCTGGGCATACCAGAATCCACGGTACATGAGGGGTGCCTCTGAGCATGTTGTTGTGGCTACATGATGCTCAGCGCGGCAAGTGGGCCGATATTACAGGCATGACAATTGATAGAACGGCGGCGCCTTTTGTCATGGGCCTATTATTTGTCCTGCGCCATGTGATATTTCAGACGCCAGGCGCGCCCTACAATGGCGCCATCCAGCAGGTCATGAGGCCGATGTCCATGGTTGCCGAACAAGAACAACTACAACAGCAGCAATCGCCTGAACCGCCCGTACAGATCAAACCCGAGCTGCGTGTCGGTTTCGTGCTGATGAACCAGTTCACCCTGGTACCGGTGGCAGGCCTGGTCGATTCGCTGCGCTTCGCCGCCGACAAGTCGTTTCGCAGCCAGCAGGTGTACTGCCAATGGGACTGGATGACCCTCGACGACCAGCCGATCACGGCCAGCTGCGGCATGCCGATCTTGCCGACCAAGCCCCTCGATCTGTTCGCCCAGTACGACTACATCGTGCTGGCCGGCGGCTTGCTTGGCGAAACACGCAACCCACCGGACTGGTTGCTCGATGCCTTGCGTGACGTGTACGCGGCCAACATCCCGATCATCGCCCTGTGCTCGGGTTCATTCGTGCTCGGCAAGGCCGGCCTGCTCGATGGGCGGCGCTGCGCGGTGCACTTCACCTTGCGTGATGAGTTTCGCGAACGCTTCCCGCTGTCGACCATGGTGATCGACAAGAGCTACGTGGATGATCGCGGCATCATCACCTGCCCAGGCGGGACGGCGATCGACCTGGCCGCCAACCTGATTCGCCGCCATTGCGGCGCGGTGCGGGCGCAGAAGGGCCTGGAATACTTGTTGGTGGACGAACGGGCCGAAGGCGAAGCGCAGCAGGCCGCCGGGGACAGCGTCTACCAGAACGACCGGGTACAACGGGCGATTGCTTTCATGCGCGCCAACCTGGATGCGTCGATGACCCTCAAGACCGTCGCCGAAGCGGTGGGCACCCACCCGCGGCAGTTGCACCGAGAGTTCGTTGCCAACACCCAGGAGCCGCCGGCCAACTACTGGCGCAAGCTGCGCCTGGACCATGCCCGGCGGCTGCTGGTCAATACCAGCCAGAACATCACCACCATTGCCCTGGCGTGCGGGTTTTCCGATGCGTCGCACTTCATCCTGTGGTTTCGCAAGCAGTATGGCGAGACGCCCTACAGCTTCCGCAAGCGCCGGCATGAGGTGGAGCGCTTTGACTGGCACGGCGACAAGGTAGGCCTGGACCCGGACTTGTAAACCACTTGTGCCTTGTACGGTCCCTGTGGGAGCCGGCTTGCCGGCGATGGGCCCCGAACAGGCTACCTCGTCATGCCTGTCCCGGCCTCATCGCCGGCAAGCCGGCTCCCACAGCTTTTGGAAAGCCTTTAGAACAGCGGTAAGGGTTTGAGCTCCTTCACGCTTGGCGAGCAACAGGTTTGTAGGTGGGCGACGAGGATTGGGTCTGCCCGCCCAGGGCGGCGGCCTGCTGCAGGTCGAGCTGGCTGGTCTCGGGGGCCATCCACCAGGAGATCAGCGCGCCGAACAGCGAGATCAATGCCGCAGCGAACATGGTGTTGGCGACGCCATAGGACGCCAGGGAGATCGGCACCAGGTAAGTGCCCACGGCGGCGCCAATCCGCGACAGCGACGTTGCCAGGCCTACCGCACTCGCACGGATTTCGGTGGGGAACAGTTCGTTGGGGTAGACGTATTCGAGCACCTGGGCGCCACCGATCAACACCGCGTAGGCACCGAACAGCACCAGCACGGTGGTGGGCGAGGCGTCGGGGAACACGCCCAGCAGCACCAGCGACATGCCTGACCAGAGGAAGCTGTGGATCAGCATCTTGCGCCGGCCCAGACGGTTGATCAGTTTGGTCGCCAGCAGGCAGCCCAGGGTGAACAGGAAGGTGATGGCGATCGAGCCGTAGGCGGCCCAGTCGCCGGTCAGCTTGAGCGCCTGCAGCACCTTGGGGGCGAAGGCGTAGATGGCGAACAGCGGCACGATCGCGCAGGTCCAGAACAGGGTGACGAAGGCCATGCGCTTGCCGTAGCCGGAGTGGAACAGCGACCACACCGACACCGGTTGCGGGTTGCTTGGCTCCGGCAGGTCGGCGATCGAATAGTCAGGGCCATAGACCTTCTTGATCACAGCGTCCGCCTCGGCGCGGCGGCCCTTGCTCAGCAACCAGCGCGGCGATTCCGGGGTACCGCTGCGGGCAATCAGGAACAACGCCCCCGGCACCAGCGCACTGGCCAGCACCCAACGCCAGCCATCCTCGCCCGCCACCCGCAGCAGCAGCTCGCCGACCATATAGGCGACGGCGGCACCGGCGAACCACATCAGCACCATGGCCGCGAGCAGCGGGCCGCGTTGCTTGCGGGGCAGGAACTCGGCCAGCAGCGAAGTGGCGATCGGGTAGTCGGCACCGACCGCGATACCGATCAGCAAGCGCCAGGCGAACAGCGCCCAGGCCGACTCGACCCAGAACTGCGCCACCGAGAAACCGACAATGGCTATCAGGTCGACCAGGTACAGCACCTTGCGCCCGTACTTGTCGGTGAACCAGCCACCGAGGAAACCGCCGAAAAATACCCCGATGAGCGCCGAGGCGGCGATCAGGCCCTCCCACAGGGCGGACAGTTGCAAGGCTTGGGTAATTTGCAGCATGGCCACGCCGATGATGCTCAGGACATAGCCGTCGAGGAACGGGCCGCCAGCAGAAAAGACAGTGAGTTTGCGGTGGAACGCGTTGAGAGGGGCATCTTCGACAGAACGTTTTGCAGCGGACATTCGACTTACCTCTTGTTGTTATCAGGGCAGCAAACGTGGCAGCACTATCGCACCGGCCTTGCGGGCTTCCATATAACGGTTGGGACGTGTCATGGAATACCTTTGCCTGGCGTGCCGAAGGGTTACGCAAGTTGTCATGGACGTTCTAGAACGGCTGGCGGCGGCTTCTTAATGTGACTGAGCTGTTTGCACAAGGTCCTGCAGAACAATCACAAGCCCCGGAACCTGACACATGACCCGTCCCTCCCTGGAATCCCTCGATGGCGATCACTACGACGTGGTGGTCATCGGCGCTGGCGCGGTTGGCTGCGCCGCCGCCCGGCAGCTGGCCGCCCGCAACTTTCGTACCTTGCTGGTGGACCGCGGCGACATCGGCGCCGGCACCTCGTCGCGCTCCAGCCGCATGCTCTATTCGGGCCTGGGCTACCTGGCCGCGCGCTACCCGTTGTGGCAGATGCCGTTTCGCCCGTTCGACATGTGGCAGCGCCTTCGCTACACCCGTGAGGTGATGCGCTGCCGCGCCGAGCTGGTCAAGGACATGCCTGGCCACCTGACCAGGCACCGTTTCCATTACCCGTTCCGCCAGGGCGACCGCTACCCGCCCTGGCTGGTGGACATGGGCTTTCGTCTGGTCGAGGCCTTGGGCGGCTGGAAGGTCCCGCTGGCGTATCGGCGCCAAACGGCGCAGCAGGCTGCGGCCGACAGTGCCTTGGCCGGTGGGTTGGGCGGGCCGCTGCGGGGTGTGGGGGTGTTCGAGGAATACATGTACGCCTGGCCCGAGCGCATCTGCGTCGACACCGCGCTGGACGCGCAATGGCGCGGCGCGACGCTGCGCACCTATACCCGGGTCAGTCAGTTGCAGCGCAGCGAAGGCCAATGGCGGCTGACTCTGGACGAGCAGGCCCCGCAAGCCCTCGGTCAGGCCCATGTCACCGCCAAGGTGGTGATCAACGCCGCCGGCCCCTGGGTCGATCGGGTGGCGGGCGCGGGCGACCGCAATCCACGCGTGCTGGGCATCAAGGGCGTCAATGTCATGGTGCGCCTCCCTGCAGCCTATCGCGGCCAGGGCCTGGAGGCGTTCTCCAGCAAGGGCGAGCCGTATTATGTGTTTCCCTGGCGTGAGTTCCACTTCATCGGCCCGACCGAGTCGCACTTCAGCGACGACCCGGACACGGTGCGGGTCGAGGACAGCGAAGTCGACTACATCCTCGCCGAGGCCAACCAGCTGTTCCCCGACCTGCGCCTGACCCGTGCCGACGTGCAGCATTGCTGGTGCGGCGTGCGCCCGACGTCGACCCTGGACGGGCGCAACACCTACCTGCCGGTGCGCCTGAGCGAGGCAGACGGCAAGCCCGACCTGCTGACCTTGACCGGCTCGACCATCATGCTCCACCGCCATGCCGCACGGGTGATCGCCCGCGCCGTGGAAGCGCGCCTGGGCAAGCGCGGCAAGGCACCGCAAGGCATGCTCGAACGGGAGTCGATCGACAGTGAGGACATTGCCCGGATCATCCGCCGTGAACACGTGGTGCGTCTGGTGGATTTGCTGCGCCGGCGCTTGCCCTGGGGGTTGGATGCGGACCTGGGGCGTGAGCGGGTCGAGCAGCTGTCATATCGTGCGGCGGCGTTGATGGGCTGGTCGGAGGCGCGGCGACAGGAAGAGCTGCGGCATTTCGAGGAAGACACCGCCAGAGTGTACAGGCACTGGTAGATCTGGGGTGAGGCCGGCATTAGCTCCGCTACCTTGCGCGGTTGAGCAAGCCATCGAGCACCACCTCGCACGCCGCCCCCCAACTGGCACTGGCCGGCTGGTGCATCAATATCGCCAGCCCGTCTGCAGTAAAGGTCCCCGGCGTGGCAATCGCCTGCCCCAGCGCCTTCAGGCTGTACTCCGGCTGCTGGCGGGCACTGCTCAGGCAGTCCTGCAGGTTGCCCAGCACCAGCTCGCGCGCCTGGGCGGGCGGCAGGCCTTTGTCGCTCAGCCAGTGCTGCAAGTCGTGCAACAGGAAGTAGAACCAGCCATTCATGCACGCCGCCACCGTGGCCAGCTCGAACGCCGGCTCATCCTGCAGGACCACCAGATTCCCCAGCGGCCCCAGGCACTGCTCGGTGAGCGCATCCGCAGGGCAAACCACCACGGTGGACTGGTTGTACTGCGCCGCATACGACAGCATCACCCGCACGCAATGGGCGCCGGGAAAGCCCGCGGCCAACTGATCCAGGCCAATGCCTGCCGCCAGCGACACCAGGCGCTGACCCGGGCGCAAGCGCACCTCGCGCGCCAGCTGTGCCAGCGATTCCGGGCGCACGCCAAGGATCACCAGGTCGGCCTGGTCGACCACCGCCTGATTGTTCGCCAGCACCTCGCAACCCTGCTCGACGGCCAGGGCCTCGGCACGGCGGGCGTTGCGTGGTGACAGCAGCAACCTGCCGTCGAAGCCACTGCGGCGCAGGCCTGTCACCACTTTTTCGGTCAGCTCGCCGACCCCGAGAATACCTAGGCTGTGCATGTCGCCTCCCGCGCTGTTTTCTCCACTCTCGCATGGGGGCAGCAACCGGACATATAACGGAAGGGACGGGTCTTGGGACGTTTCGCCCGGCAAACCCTGACAGAGCCAACCTATTACCCCCCAATAGCCACTCTATTAGAAGTCTGCCCAAGCTCGACTAGTCTTTCCCCTGGCCCCGCGAATTGCGAGGGAGCCCCGTGTCGGAACGTGACCGACCAGGCCTGATAAGGGGTAGGCATGAGCCCATGTGCTCGGCTGGAAAGAACACCTGGCATAGACCGGAAATCTGGATAACCGACCCAAAGGTAACCGCAGATGTCGAACGAATCGAAATGCCCGTTCCATCAAACCGCAGGTGGCGGCACCACCAACCGAGACTGGTGGCCTGACCAGCTCAATCTCAGGATCCTCCACCAGCATTCCAGCAAGTCCAGTCCCGACCCGGACTTCGACTACGCCAAGGCATTCAAGAGCCTCGACTTCCAGGCCCTGAAGCGCGACCTGACGGCCTTGATGACCGACTCCCAGGAGTGGTGGCCGGCCGACTTCGGCCATTACGGCCCACTGTTCGTTCGCATGGCCTGGCACAGCGCCGGCACCTATCGCATCGGTGACGGTCGCGGCGGTGCAGGTTCCGGCCAGCAGCGCTTCGCCCCGCTCAACAGCTGGCCCGACAACGTCAGCCTGGACAAGGCCCGACGCCTGTTGTGGCCAATCAAGCAGAAGTACGGCAACAAGATCTCCTGGGCCGACCTGATCGTGCTCACCGGAAACGTCGCCCTGGAGTCCATGGGCTTCAAGACCTTCGGCTTCTCGGGTGGGCGCGCCGACGTCTGGGAGCCGGACGAAGACGTGTACTGGGGTTCGGAAAAGGTCTGGCTGGGTGGTGATACCCGTTACGGCAAGGAGCAGCTCAAGGCCCAGCCACCCGGCCAGGGTGACCTGGTGGCCGAGCCCGCCAAGCATGGCGAAGAACAGAACCGCAACCTGCAGGCCGAGCGCAACCTGGAAAACCCGCTGGCTGCCGTGCAGATGGGGCTGATCTACGTCAACCCGGAAGGCCCGGAAGGTGAGCCCGACCCCGTGAGGTCGGGCATAGACATCCGCGAGACCTTCGGGCGCATGGCCATGAACGACGAAGAAACCGTGGCCTTGATCGCCGGTGGCCACGCCTTCGGCAAGACCCACGGCGCCGGCCCGGCGGATAACGTCGGCGCCGAACCAGAGGCTGCAGGCCTTGAGATGCAGGGCCTGGGCTGGGCCAACAAGTTCGGCACCGGCAAAGGTGGCGACACCATCACCAGCGGCCTGGAAGTGACCTGGACCTCGAACCCGACCCGCTGGGACAACGAGTACCTCAACAACCTGTTCAACTTCGACTGGGAACTGACCAAGAGCCCGGCCGGCGCCAACCAGTGGCGGCCGAAAGAGGGCAAGGGCGTAGGGAGCGTGCCGGATGCCCACGACCCGAGCAAAAAGCACGCACCGTCCATGCTCACCTCCGACCTGGCGCTGCGTTTCGACCCGATCTACGAGCCGATTGCCCGGCGCTTCAAGGACAACCCCGACCAGTTGGCAGATGCCTTCGCCCGTGCCTGGTACAAGCTGATCCACCGCGACATGGGCCCGCTGGCGCGCTACCTCGGCCCTGAAATGCCCAACGAGGAACTGCTGTGGCAAGACCCGTTGCCCAAGGCCGACCAGTCTTCGCTGGGTGAGCAGGATATCGCTGCACTCAAGAGCAAGATCCTGGCCTCGGGCCTGAGTGTTGGCGAGCTGGTCTCCACTGCGTGGGCTGCCGCCTCGACCTTCCGGGGCTCTGACAAGCGCGGTGGTGCCAATGGCGCCCGCCTGCGCCTGGCACCGCAGAACGGCTGGGCGGCCAACCAGGGGACCGACAAGGTGCTGGCGGCGCTGGAGAAAATTCGGGCCGAGTCCGGCAACAAGGTCTCCCTGGCCGACCTGATCGTGCTGGGCGGTACCGCCGCCGTGGAAAAGGCCGCCAAGGATGCCGGCTACAGTGGCAGCGTGGGGTTCCGCCCAGGCCGCGTGGATGCCTCCCAGGCGCAGACCGATGTCGAGTCGTTCGCCGTGCTGGAGCCGCTGGCCGATGGCTTCCGTAACTTCAGCAAGGCCCGCTACAGCGTCAAGGCCGAGAAGCTGCTGCTGGACAAGGCCCAGTTGCTGACCCTGACCGCGCCGGAACTGACCGTGCTGATCGGTGGCCTGCGGGTGCTGGGCGCCAACCATGGCGGCAGCAAGCACGGCGTGTTCACCGACAAGCCAGGCACCTTGAGCAACGACTTCTTCCGCAATCTGCTGGACATGGGCGTGGAGTGGAAGCCGACCTCTGACGACAACGAAACCTTCGAGGGCCGCGACCGCAAGACCGGGCAGGTGAAGTGGACCGGTAGCCGCGTTGACCTGGTGTTCGGCTCGCATGCGCAGTTGCGGGCGCTGAGCGAGGTGTATGGCAGCAGCGATGGCAAGGACAAGTTTGTCAGGGACTTCGTTGCGGCCTGGGTGAAAGTGATGGAGCTGGATCGATTCGATCTGAAATAGCGCCGTTAGAACCAGGGGGCGCTTTGCGCCCCATTCGCGGCACAAGGCCGCTCCCACAGGTACCGCGCCGATGCTTCACGCGGCGGGGATCCTGTGGGAGCGGCCTTGTGCCGCGAATGGGCTGCAAAGCAGCCCCATGGCCATCCCGCCAATTCCAGGTCGGATAGATACAAAAGCGTCCTCGTCGGTTCTGTTGCAATGCTTCTCAGGCGGCCGGCCTGAACAGCGTGCTCACAACGACAAGGAACACCGACCATGCAAATGCCCCAGACCCTGAAAATCCGCAACGGCGACAAGGTCAAGCCGACCTTCTCCGCGCAGGAGTACGCCGCCCGCCATGCCCGCCTGCGGGCCTACATGGCCGAGCAGGACATCGAAGCAGCCATCTTCACCTCGTACCACAACGTCAACTACTACAGCGACTTCCTCTACTGCTCGTTCGGCCGTCCCTACGCCCTGGTGGTGACCCAGGACAAGGTGGTGTCGATCAGCGCCAACATCGACGGTGGCCAGCCCTGGCGGCGCACGGTCGGTACCGACAACATCGTCTACACCGACTGGCAGCGCGACAACTACTTCGTCGCCATCCAGCAGGCGCTGCCGCTGGCTTCGCGCATCGGCGTCGAATTCGACCATCTCAACCTGCAGAACCACGCCAAGCTCGCCGCCTGCTACCCCAGGGCCGAACTGCTGGATATCGGCGCACCGTGCATGCGCATGCGCATGATCAAGTCCGCCGAAGAACAGGCGCTGATCCGTCATGGCGCCCGCGTGGCCGATATCGGCGGCGCGGCGGTGGTCGAGGCGCTGCGTGACCAGGTGCCGGAATATGAAGTGGCGCTGCATGCCACCCAGGCGATGGTCCGCGAAATCGCCCGCAGCTTCCCCGACGGCGAGCTGATGGACACCTGGACCTGGTTCCAGTCCGGCCTCAACACCGACGGTGCGCACAACCCGGTCACCAGCCGCAAGGTCAACAAGGGCGACATTCTCAGTCTCAACTGCTTCCCGATGATCGCCGGCTACTACACCGCCCTGGAGCGCACGCTGTTCCTCGATCATTGCCCGGACGACCACCTTCGCCTGTGGCAGGCCAACGTCGAGGTGCACGAAGCGGGGCTGAAACTGGTGCGCCCTGGCATGCGCTGCTGCGACATCGCCCGTGAGCTGAACGAGATCTTCCTGCGCCATGACCTGCTGCAGTACCGCACCTTCGGCTACGGCCACTCGTTCGGCACCCTCAGCCACTACTACGGCCGCGAGGCGGGGCTGGAGCTGCGCGAGGACATCGACACGGTGCTGGAGCCGGGCATGGTGGTGTCGATCGAGCCGATGATCATGCTGCCCGAAGGGCGGCCAGGGGCGGGCGGTTACCGCGAGCATGACATCCTGATCGTCAACGAAACGGGTGCCGAGAACATCACCCAGTTCCCGTACGGCCCGGAACACAACATCATCCGCAAATAAGCCCGGTGCCCGTGCCGGTCTCTTTGTGGGAGCGGGCTTGTCCCGCGAAGAGGCCGGCACAGATAAAAACAACAATCGAATGACCCCCAGACCCTGCCTCCAATTAGAAGAATCAGAGGGTACCCGTCATGTCCAGCACCACCCTTAACGCTCCCACCCTCGACGGCGCCGCCCAGAGCGCCGAACGCCAAGCCTTGCGCAAGGCCGCCCGGGCCAGTTTCATGGGCAACTTCGTCGAATGGTTCGACTACGCCGCCTACGGCTACCTCGCCACCATCATCGCCGCCACTTTCTTCCCGCAAACCGACAAGACCACCGGCCTGCTGGCCACCTTCGCGGTGTTCGCCCTGTCGTTCCTGGTACGCCCTCTGGGTGGCGTGGTCTGGGGCCACTTCGGCGATCGCCACGGCCGGCGCAACGCGTTGTCGCTGTCGATCCTGATCATGTCGATCTCGACTTTCTGCATCGGCCTGTTGCCCGGCCATGCACAAATCGGGTTGTGGGCGCCGTGCCTGCTGTTGCTGATCCGCCTGGTGCAGGGCTTTTCCGCCTCGGGCGAATATGCCGGCGCCTCGGCCTTCCTCGCCGAATACGCGCCACCTGGCCGGCGCGGGCTCTACACCAGCATCGTGCCGGCCAGCACGGCGGCCGGGCTGTTGTTCGGCGCGGCATTCGTCGCCGTTCTGCACGAGCTGCTCAGCACCGAGGATCTGCACAGCTGGGGCTGGCGCCTGCCGTTCCTGCTGGCCGCGCCGTTCGGCCTGGTGGGGCGCTACATCCGCATGAGCCTGCAGGACACGCCGAAGTTCCTGGAAATGGAACAACGCCTGGAGAGCAAGGCGTGCATGACCCCGGCACCGATCCGTGAACTGCTCACCCAGCACCGCCGCAGCCTGGCCATCGGCATCGGGGTCACCTGCCTGAATGCGGTGGCGTTCTACCTGCTGCTCAGCTACATGCCCACCTACCTGTCGAGCGAGATGGGCATGAGCGAGCGCGATTCGTTCATCGCCTCGACGGTGTCCCTGGCCACCTACATTGGCCTGATCTTCCTGATGGGGCGGCTGTCGGACCATTTCGGGCGCAAGACCATGCTGGTGGTTGCCTCGCTGTTGTTTCTCGGGCTCACGGTGCCGTTGTTCAAGCTGCTCGACGGGCAGCCGTTGCTGGTGATCCTGGCGATCCAGATCCTGTTCGGCGCGATGCTGGCGATGAACGATGGCACGCTGCCGTGCCTGCTGGCGGAGATTTTCCCGACCCGGGTGCGCTTCAGTGGCTTTGCCTTGAGCTTCAACCTGGCCAACGCGCTGTTTGGCGGGACTGCGCCGTTCATTGCCACCTGGCTGATCCAGGCCACTGGCAGCAAGCTGGCGCCGGCTGGGTACCTGCTGGCGGCGGCTCTGGTGGCCTTGGTGGCGATGTTGATGTGTCGGGAGACGGCGCATGCAGCGTTGAAGGACTGAGTTGTCAGTGCTGGCCTCATCGCCGGCAAGCCGGCTCCCACAGGTACTGCGCAGGGCTTGAAGACTGTGATAGTCCTGTGGGAGCCGGCTTGCCGGCGATAGGGCCCTCAAGCCCCAATCAGTGCAACGAAGCCTGCCGCCGCTCCCCCAACGGCGACAACCCAAAGAACCGGCTGTAACTCTTGGAAAAATGCGCTGGCGAGCTGAACCCGCACGCCAGCGCCACCTCGCGCACCTGCACATCGCTGCGCAGCAGCAACTCCCGTGCCCGCGACAGACGCAGCTCCAGGTAATACTGGCTGGGCGTGCGCTGCAGGTACTTGTGAAACAGGCGCTCCAGCTGGCGCACGGTCACTTCGTTGAGGCTGGCCAGCTCCTCCAGCCCCAGGGGCTCCTCGAGATTGGCCTCCATGATCGCCACCACCTGGCTCAACTTGGGTTGAGCACTGCCCAGCAAGGTGCGCAGCGGTACCCGCTGGCGCTCGCGCTCGCCGCGCATGCGGTCGCACAGCAGCAGTTCGGCGGCCTTGGCGGCAATCTCCTGGCCGCCGTCCTCGCGGGCGACCAGCTGCAGCATCATGTCCATGGCCGCCACGCCGCCGGAACAGGTGTAGCGGTCGCGGTCCAGTTCGAACAACTGGCTGGAGATGACGATGCCGGGGAAGTGCTCCTGCAGGGCCTGGATGTCCTCCCAGTGGATGGTGCAGCGGTACCCCTTGAGCAGGTCGGCCTTGGCCAGCAGGTAACTGCCGGTGCAGATGCCGCCCAGCGGCACATGCTGGCGCGCCAGTTGGCGCAGCCAGTCGGTCAGCGGCCGATTGCCGCGGCCACGGTCGATCGGGTTGGCGCCCACCACGAACAAGGCGTCCAGCGGCGGCGCGTCGGTGATGCTGTGGTCAGGCAGGATGCGCATGCCATTGCTGGCCATCACCGGCGCCTGGCTGGCGGCGATCAGCACGCTGCGGTACAGGCTACGGTGGGCGGCCAGGTTGGCCATGCGCAAGGTCTCCACCGCCGAGGCCAGGCCAATGGTGGTGAAGTTGGGCAGGACCAGAAAACCGAAGGTCTTGGCGCGGGGAGGGGTTAGGATGGCAGAAGCGGGGTGGACCATTGCGATCTTCCTGTGCAAGCTGAGGCATAGTTCGTCAGGGGCAGTGAGAAAAACAGGCCTCGCACGTTTCTTGTTGTTATGGGTCGTTGCAGGGTCGATCTTACACCCCGCACGCAGCGGCCAGGAATGGACCTGATTGCAGACAGAAGGTGACCTACGTGAACCCCGATTCCATGCTGGCGGCGCTGCCAGGTTTCACCCTCGACGCAGACGCGATCCAGGTGTTGCCCGACGCCGCAGCCTACCGAACCTGCCTGCTCGAGCGGATTGCCGGCGCTACCCGGCGCATCGTCATCGTCGCGTTGTACCTGCAGGAAGACGAGGCCGGGCAGGAAGTGCTCGATGCCTTGTACCAGGCCAAGGCCGCTCGGCCGAGCCTGGAGATCGTCATCGTGGTCGACTGGTTCCGCGCCCGCCGTGGCCTGCTCGGGGCCGGGCGGCAGCCGGGCAATGCTGCCTGGTACCAGGCCCAGCGCCAGTTGCGCGGGCTGGATGTGGTGATCCATGGGGTGCCGGTGCAGACCCGCGAGCTGTTCGGCGTGCTGCACCTCAAGGGCAGCGTCATCGACGACTGCGTGATCTACACCGGTGCCAGCCTGAACAACGTCTACCTGCACCGTTTCGACCGCTATCGCCTTGACCGCTACCACCTGTTCCAGTCAGCGGCGCTGGCCGACGCCATGGTCGACCTGGTCAAGCGCCTGTTGCACGACACCGCCACGCCGCGCCTGGACCTGCCGGCGCCCGCGTCGACGCGCAACCTGCGTGGCGATATCCGCCGCCTGCGCGCACGCCTGCGGCGCATGGCCTATGACGTACCGGCGGCCGAGCCGGAGCAGGGCCTGCGGGTGGTGCCGTTGCTTGGCGTTGGCCGTGGCAACCCGCTCAACCGCGCGCTGTGCGCGCTGCTGGCGGCGGCACGCTCGCAGATGATCATCAGCACGCCGTACTTCAACCCGCCACGGGTGGTGATGCGCGAGCTGGACCACGCCCTGGATCGCGGCGTGCGGGTCGAGCTGATCGTCGGCCACCGCACCGCCAACGACTTCTACATCGCCCCGGGCGAGCCGTTCAGTGCCAGCGGCGCCTTGCCGTACCTGTACGAGGACAACCTGCGTGCCTTCGCCCGCCGTCGCCACGCCGCCATCGCCAGCGGCCAGCTGGTGGTGCGGATCTGGAACGACCCTGGGCATACCTTCCATGCCAAAGGGGTGTGGGTCGACCAGCGCTATTCGCTGCTCACCGGTAACAACCTGAACCCGCGCGGCTTCAACCTGGACCTGGAAAACGGGCTGCTGATCGATGACCCGCAAGGGCAGTGGCTGGCGCCCCGGGAAGCGGAGCTGGAGGGCATTCGCCGGCATGCGCCGAAGATTGCCTCGGCGCAAGACCTGGGGGTGAAGGCGGAGCATCCCAAGGAAGTGCGCAAGTTCTTGCGGCGGTTACGTTTCAGCCGCCTTGAACCGTTGATCAAGCGGGTGCTTTGAGCCGTCGTCCCCCTCTCTGAAAAGTCATGGCAAACGGCTACAATCTGGCGTTTTCCACGTTAACCAGATAGGCCAATTCCTTCATGGCGCTCGATCCACCCACGATGCTGACCCTCTCGATCGCCTTGGCAGCCGCCGCTGCCTTGTACCTGGCGATCGAATGGCGCAGCGTCCGAGAACCTTCATTACTGTTCTGGAGCGCGGGGTTTGCCACCATCACGGTCGGTTCGACCCTGGCGCTGTTGCGCGGCATCGGCCTGCTGCTGATCGGCATCTGGTTCGCCAATGGCCTGCTGGTGGTGGCCCACGCACTCTTCCTGATGGGCGTGTTGCGCTTTACCCAGGCCCGGGTGTCACGGGCCTGGCTGCTGATCGTGGTGGTGTGGTGCGGCTTGCTGTTGCTGCCGGTGGGGCCGCAGTGGTCCAAGGTCATGCTGATGGTCAACTCGCTGCTGGTGGCACTGCTCACGCTCAAGGCCAGCTTCCTGCTGCGACCGCACGGCAAGTCGCTGAGCGTAGGGGCGGTGCAGTTGCGCTATGTGCTGCTCATTCACGGCCTGTTCTACCTGGTCAAGGCGATCATCGCGATCACCCCTGGCACGTTGATCGACCTGGCGACCTTCGGTGGCCTGATCATTCAGATTTCCCTGGTCGAGGGGGCGATGGCGATCATGCTGATCGCCTTGTCGATGACCGGCACCGTGCGCTACCGCCGCGAGGAACGCATCGCCCGGCTGGCCGCGCGCGATCCGCTGACCGCGCTGTACAACCGCCGCGCCCTGGAAGTGCGCGCCACACACCTGTTCAAGCACGTCAGCCCGGCGCGGCCAGGTGCGTTGCTGCTGATCGACATCGACAACTTCAAGCTGGTCAACGACCTGCATGGTCATGCCGCCGGCGATCGGTTGCTGGTGGCGCTCAGCGAGATGATTCGCGAGGTGCTGCCGGAGCGCTCGCTGGCGGCGCGGCTGGGTGGCGATGAGTTCGTCATCCTGCTCAGCGATGCCAGCAGCGAGCAGGTGGTGGCGTTGGGCGGGCAGTTGCGCACGCAGTTCCAGGCCTTTGCCGAACAGGCCATGCCCACGCCGCAGGCGGTGACCTTGAGCATCGGTGCCAATGTGTTCGACCAGCCGCCGGCGAGCCTGGCGGCGTTGATCGAGCAGGGGGATGTGGCGTTGTACCAGTCCAAGCGGGGAGGGCGGGACAGTATTCAGCTGGTTGATCGTACTGCCGTCAGCCCGAGCAGCTGATCTGAGCCACTGGCCCCTTCGCGGGACAAGCCCGCTCCCACAGGTACTCCACTGCATTTGAAAGCAGTGTTGTACCTGTGGGAGCGGGCTTGTCCCGCGAAGAGGCTGGCAGGGTCTTCAGGTCACAACCTGGTAGCACGGCACATACGCCGCCCCACCCGGCAACTTCATCCGATGCTGGTCGACGAACGCCTGCAACAGGCGCCCCAACGGCTCCAGCACCGCACTGTCACCGCGGATCTGGTACGGCCCGTGCTCTTCGATCAGGCGGATGCCCTTGTCCTTGACGTTACCCGCGACGATCCCGGAAAACGCCCGGCGCAGGTTCGCTGCCAGTTCATGCGGCGGCAGCTCGCGGCGCAGGCCCAGCTCGGCCATGTTGGCGTGGGTCGGGTCGAACGGGCGCTGGAAGCCCTCGTCGATCTTCAATAGCCAGTTGAAGTGGAAGGCGTCGTTGCGCTCGCGGCGGAACTGCTTGACCTCCTTGAGCCCCTCGACCATGTGCCGGGCCACTTCGGCCGGGTCGTCGATGATGATCTGGTAGTGCCGCTGGGCGGCTTCGCCCAGGGTTGCGCCGACGAAGGCATGCAGCTGCATCAGGAACGGCTCGGCACTGCGCGGCCCGGTCAGTACGACAGGGAAGGGCAGGTCCTGGTTGTCCGGGTGCATGAGGATGCCGAGCAGGTAGAGGAACTCCTCGGCGGTACCGGCGCCACCGGGGAAGATGATGATGCCATGGCCGACACGGACGAAGGCTTCCAGACGCTTCTCGATGTCCGGCAGGATCACCAGTTCATTGACGATCGGGTTGGGCGCCTCGGCGGCGATGATGCCCGGCTCGGTCAGCCCCAGGTAGCGGCTGCCGTGCATGCGCTGCTTGGCGTGGGCGATGGTTGCGCCTTTCATCGGGCCTTTCATGACGCCGGGTCCGCAGCCGGTGCAGACGTCCAGCTTGCGCAGGCCCAGTTCGTGGCCGACCTTCTTGGTGTACTGGTATTCCTCGGTGCTGATCGAATGGCCGCCCCAGCACACCACCATCTTCGGCTCCACGCCCGGGCGCAGGGTGCGGGCGTTGCGCAGCAGGTGGAAGACGTAGTCGGTGATGCCCTGGGAGCTTTCCAGGTCGATGCGCTGGCTGGCCAGCTCGCTTTCGGTGTAGACGATGTCGCGCAGGGCGCTGAACAGCATTTCACGGGTGCTGGCGATCATTTCGCCATCGACGAAGGCGTCGCCCGGAGCATTCAGCAGCTCCAGGCGAACGCCTCGGTCTTGTTGGTGGATGCGCACCTCGAAGTCTTTGTAGGCTTCGAGGATGGTCTTGGCATTGTCGACATGGGCGCCGGTGTTGAGGATGGCAAGGGCGCATTGGCGGAACAGGGTGTAGAGACTACCGGTACCGACTTCGCTCAGTTGCTGGACTTCACGTTGCGACAGCGTCTCCAGGCTGCCTTTGGGGCTGACGGATGCATTGATGACATGGCGTTGGGGCATCTAAGTCTTT